>Ga0172363_10003079_pt1 | contig 13523 bp, 23 predicted proteins | sample LakKivs2_kivu2a2_FD_114541 | JGI IMG/M metagenome (GOLD analysis project Ga0172363, IMG submission 114541) | Sediment microbial communities from Lake Kivu, Rwanda - Sediment s2_kivu2a2 | ecosystem: Environmental > Aquatic > Freshwater > Lake > Sediment | place: Rwanda: Western Province, Lake... | reverse complement strand
TCCGACGCGTACATTTAAAGGACATCCTAAAAAATAAGGTAGTGAAGTAATGGAGCAAGCGAAAGCCATCAGTAAATTTGTTCGAATTAGTCCACAAAAAGCGCGACTTGCTGCAGGGCTTATTCGTGGATTGAAAGTTGAAGAAGCGTCTATGCAGCTGCGATTTTCTCAGCTCAAAGGCGGCAGGTTAATTAAGAAGACGTTGGATAGTGCTGTAGCAAATGCTGAAACACAGTTGAATCTGCAGCGTAAGGATTTAGTTGTAAAAGAGGTGAGAGTCGATGCTGGACCTACCATGAAGAGAGCTAAATCAAAAAGTAAGGGAGGCAGGGTGCCTATTCTTAAGAGAACAAGTCATTTTACCGTCATAGTAGCGGCTACAGCAGAGTAAGAGGAAGATGTAAATGGGACAAAAAACTTCGCCGATCGGATTTAGATTAGTTTTAAAGAAGAACTGGAAATCGAAGTGGTATGCTAATAAGAAGCACTTTGGAGACCTTTTAAGAGAAGACCTTTATATTCGTGAGTATTTGATGAAGAAGCCTTGTTGTTTAGGTACAGCAAAGCTCACCATCAAAAGAATGAGCGATAAGATTGAGGTGACGATCCACACTGCAAGACCTGGGCTTGTGATTGGAAAGAAAGGTGCCGAGGTAGATATTCTGAAAAAAGAGCTGAAAGATGCGACAGGGAAAGATATCTGGATCGAAGTAGAAGAAATCAAAAGACCTGATTTAGATGCGCAGCTTGTTGCGGATGGTATTGCAAAGCAAATTGAACGAAGAGTGGCGTTCCGAAGAGTTTTAAAAAAGGCAATTCAGTCTGCTATGGATGCAGGAGCTGCTGGGATCAAAGTGCAAATTTCTGGTCGTGTTGGTGGTGCTGAGATTGCAAGAACAGAATGGTACAAAGAGGGTAGAATTCCTCTTCATACGCTCAGAGCTAATATTGATTTTGCTATGGGACGTGCGGAAACAACCTATGGCTCCATTGGTGTCAAGGTATGGATTAACAAAGGCGAAGAGTTAGAAAGACAGTAGTGAGGAGCGAGTCAGCGTATGGCGTTATTACCAAAACGGACAAAATTTCGAAAGCAGCAGAAGGGAAACCTGGCAGGTAATGCCAAGGGAGGGCAGTTTGTCGAGTTCGGTGAATTTGGCATGCAAGCTCTAGATAGAGGTTGGATTACTAATAATCAGATAGAAGCTTGCCGTGTGGCAATTACAAGATTTTTTAGTAGAAAGGGAAAGGTGTGGATTCGCATTTTCCCTGATAAACCTGTGTCTAAAAAACCTGCAGAAGTAAGAATGGGTAAAGGAAAAGGAGCTCCAGACCATTGGGTAGCTCCCGTAAGACCGGGTAGAGTTCTTTTCGAGGTCGGTAATGTATCTAAAGAAGATGCTCAAAGCGCTTTAGTGAGAGCAGCTGCAAAACTACCTATTCGCACAAGATTCGTTGAGCGTGTAGAAAAGGTATAATAAAGGAAGAGAAAGCAGTATGTTGAATATGCAAGAATTAATGAATCAACCTGAAACTGAGCTAGAAGCTCAGTATGAGCAGCTCTCAAAGGATATCTTTAAGATGCGATGCGACTTAAAAATGACTAGAAAGCTCGAGCATCCTCATAAGCTCAAAGAAAAGAAAAAAGAGAGAGCTAGAGTATTAACAGCCTTAAATCAAAAACGGTTACCATGTCAGGAAAAATGTCAGCAGAAATAAAGACGAAGTCTAACAGAGTTAAAGAAGGTGTAGTTGTGTCTAATAAGATGCAAAAGACTGTCACTGTACGTGTGGACAGAACCTACCCTCACCCTAAATACGGTAAAGTGATCACCAGAGGGAAGAAGTTCTATGCTCATACTGAGCAAGTTCTTCCTGTTGGACAGAAAGTGGAAATTGTAGAAACCAGACCTCTTTCTAAGATGAAGAGATGGCGTGTTGCCAAAGTTTTGGGCGTGTAAGTAATTTATTTTAAGATAAGCGAGAATGATATGATTCAACAGGAAACCGATCTAGAAGTCGCTGATAATACAGGCGCTAGAAGAGTGAGGTGTTTTAAGGTCTTGAAGGGAACCAGACGACGCTATGCTAGAATAGGTGATGTCATTGTGTGTTCTGTCAAGGAAGCTGATCCTAAGGGGTCGGTGAAAAAGGGAGATGTGATTAAGGCCGTTATTGTCAGAACAAAAAGTTATATAACTAGAGAAGACGGTTCGCTGCTTAGATTTTATGATAATAGTTGTGTCATCATAGATGATAAGCTCAATCCAAGAGGTACCCGTATTTTTGGACCTATAGCTAGAGAGGTCAGAGATAATGGATTTGCAAAAATTAGTTCTTTGGCTCCTGAGGTCATTTAAAAGAGGAAAGCATGAGTAGTTGGTTAAAAAAAGATGACAGAGTGTTGGTGATTGCCGGCAATGAAAAAGGTAAAACAGGACTGGTTCTCGCTCGTAGTGAAGACAGGGTTCTTGTACAAGGGCTGAATATCAGAAAGAAGCACGTAAAAAGACGTAGTGAGAATACTCGCTCAGATATTATTAATATCGAAACTCCAATTCATATCTCTAATGTTGTGCCCTGCACAGCAGAAGGTAAGAAGATTAAATTGAAGTCCAAGGTAACAGACAGTGGTGAAAAAATCCTTTACTATGTAGAGGATGGCAAAGAAGTTGTCTATAGAATACTAAAGAAACAACATAACAAGTAGATAGACCATGTCGAGAATGAAGAAACATTACCAAGAAACTGTTAGGCCAGCTCTGAAGGAAAAGTTTGCCTATGCCAATGACATGATGATTCCTAAGTTAAAGAAGATCGTCATTAGCATGGGGCTCGCAGAAGCATTGAAGGATAAAAATGCTATGCAAGATGCGATGAAAGAGCTAACTTTGCTTTCTGGTCAAAAGCCTATTATGACTACATCGAAGAAAGCGATCTCCAATTTTAAACTTCGTGAAGGCCAGGGTATTGGACTAAAGGTTACCTTACGTGGCGAAAGGATGTACGATTTTTTTGATCGTTTCACAAACATTGTAAGTCCTAGAATTCGTGACTTCAGAGGGTTTAGCCGTAAAGGAGATGGTCAAGGGAGTTATTCCTTAGGACTAGAAGATCAACAAGTGTTCCCTGAATTGAATTTGGATGAAGTGAAGAGAGCTCAAGGGATGAATATCACGTTTGTGACATCTGCTGAGACTGATTCAGAATGTTTTGAGCTGTTGCAGCTTATGGGAATGCCTTATAAACGCTCAGAGAAATAGGAGAAAGTGAAATGTCATTAAGTGATCCTATAGCAAACCTATTAACAAAGATCCGTAATGCCAAGAGTGCAAGGCATAAGTACGTTGATATCTGCTATAGCAGAGTAAGTAAAGAAATTGTGGACGTGTTGAAACAAGCTGGATTTATTGAGAATTATCTTGTCAGTGACACGAAACATACACTTAGAGTGTTTTTAAAATACTCTAAGCAAAGAGAGTCTGTCATTCAAGGATTGAGACGACTTTCGAAGCCGGGCCTTCGTCGCTATGTAGGATATAAGAAGATTCCTACGGTTTTTGGAGGACTTGGAATTTCTGTCTTGTCTACACCTGTAGGAATTATTGACGGAGAGACAGCGAAGAAGAAAAAAGTGGGCGGAGAGCTTCTCTGTTCTGTGTGGTAACTGGAAAGGTAGAGGAATAACGATGTCACGATTAGCAAAAAAACCCATGCTTCTACCAAAAGGTGTGGAGTTAACCGTTTCACAAAATGTAGTGCAAATTAAGGGTCCTAAGGGAACTCTATCTCATAACCTTCCTAAGGGAATTGAGCTCATAAAAGAAGGGAATGAGGTGATGATTCAGCAAACCGCGGACGCGGATTTGGAAAAGCCTGTACTTGGTCTCCATCGTTCTTTGCTGCAAAATGCGATTCAAGGAGTCTCTGTAGGGTTTCAAAAGACGTTGCAGTTAGTAGGTGTGGGATATCGTGCTGCTATCAAGGGATCAAAGCTTGATTTACAGCTAGGATTTTCTCATCCTTGTGAAGTAGATATACCATCACAAATCAAGGTGGAAATCGATAAAAGTGTTTCTATCACTATTTCTGGCATAGATAAGCAGTTAGTGGGTCATTTTGCTGCGATGGTACGAGGAATAAAACCACCTGAACCTTACAAAGGTAAAGGCATTAGATATACAGATGAGTTTGTCAGGAAGAAAGCTGGAAAGGCTGCTAAAGGAAAGTAAGTTAAGGTAAGGGATAGGGACATGTATAACTATTTAAGACAAAGAGAGCAGTGTAGAGATAGGAGAAAGCTCAGAGTAAGGAAGCATCTGCGTGGGACTAGCGAGAAGCCGAGACTCTGTGTTATCAAGTCCAATCTTCATATTTATGCACAGCTGATCGATGATGAGCGTGGAGCAACGATTGCTTCTTATAGTTCCATGCATAAAGATTTTGATAAAAATGTAAAGGGAAGATCCAAAGAGTCAGCGCGTGTGATTGGTAAAAAAATTGCTCAGCTTGCTCGAGACAAGAATGTAACGCAAATGATCGTGGATCGTGGAAGAAATAAGTATCATGGGTTACTTGCGGAGCTGGTTACTTCCGTTAGAGAATCTGGTGTTGTAGTTTAAAGATAAAAGGAATGTAGAAGAGGTTCAATGTCTAGAAAAAAAGAGACAGCACGTAGGCAAGAAGAATTTGATTCTGAATTTGAAGAGAAAGTGCTCTATATCAACAGGTGTTCTAAGGTGGTTAAAGGGGGAAGAAAATTTAGCTTTTCCGCCTTGATTTTGGTCGGTGATGGTAAGGGCAATATAGGTATTGGATTTGCTAAAGCGAATGAGGTGTCAGATGCTATCCGTAAAGGTGGTGAAGCGGCTCGCAAGAACATCGTCTCTTTCGAAATGCATGGAACAACTATACCTCATGAAGTGATGGAAAGTTGGGATGGGGCGCAAGTCCTATTGAAACCAGCTCCCGAAGGAACAGGGGTCATTGCAGGATCAAAGGTACGTTTAGTACTAGAGCTTGGTGGCATTAAAGATATCGTTACAAAAAGTGTTGGTTCCAACAATCCGCTCAATCAGGTGAAAGCTACTTTTAGAGCATTAGTAAAGTTAAAAAATAGAAAAGAGCGATTAGCTCTCAGGGGCATTGGATCATGATCACATTGCATAATTTAAAAAATTCTCATCGCTCTTCTCCCAATGTCCAACGTGTGGGAAGAGGAATTGGGTCTGGACGAGGAAAGACAAGTTGCCGAGGGCATAAAGGAGATAAATCTCGTTCTGGCTATAAAAGAAGATACGGTAAGGAAGGGGGACAGCTTCCTATGTATAGAAAACTGCCAACACGTGGCTTTTCTCATTTAGGATTTAGGGAAGAACCTTTTTCTATCAACTTAGTGAGAATCGATCAGTTGTTTGAGGATGGAGAAAAAGTCAGCGTAGAGACTTTGATACAAAAAGGATTTTCTCCAAGAAAAGTTCGATATGGCCTTAAGATTTTAGCTGTGGGCGATCTAACCAAGAAAGTGGTCATAGAGGCAACGAGCATTTCAAAAAATGCTATCAAAAAACTCGAAGAACGTAAGATCGAGTTCAGACTTGTGTAAAAACAAGAAACGATAAGAACAACTTTTGTATAATGGCAGGCCATGATTCAATCGATAAAGCGTATCTTTTCTGTTCCAGATCTTAGAGAGAAAATATTTTTTACTCTTATTATGTTGATGGTTTGCAGAATCGGGGCGTTCATTCCCGTTCCAGGCGTCAACAGTGATGAAGTGGTAAAAATATTTGCGTATGCGACAGGAGGAGGACAGAACTTACTGCAGCTCGTGAGTATTTTTACCGGAGGCGCTTTTGCACAAATGACAGTGATAGCTCTTGGGGTAGTGCCCTACATCACAGCGTCCATTGTCATGCAGATGTTAATGGCTCTTATTCCTTCTATGCAAAGAGAGATGAGAGAAAATAGTGAGCTTGCAAGAAGAAAACTTGGTAAAAGAACTAGGCTCCTCACGTTGGGTCTTTCTTTGTTTCAGTCTTGTATTTACGCCAAATACGCTGTGCATATGAGTGTAAGTCATCCTGGGGTCATTGTAGAGCCAATTTTAGGGGTGCAGCTCTTTGGTATGCCGTGGCTATTTTATCTTATTGTTATGACAACTATGACAACAGGTACCCTATTTTTGATGTGGATAGGGGAGCAGATTACAGAAAAGGGTATAGGAAATGGAGTGAGTCTTGTCATCACGATAGGTATTCTTTCCTCATTTCCCTCTACATTGGGAACTATGGTGAGACAGTTGAATCTAGATTCGCAAGAGATTGGGCAGCTTACTCTCTCATCATTTGTTGTCCTTATGGCGATTTTTGTTCTTATCATTATAGGAACTATTTTAGTGATTCAGGGACAGAGAAAAATTCCTTTACAATATGCAAGACGTGTTGTGGGAAGGCATGAAGTGCAAGGCTCTAGCGCCTATATTCCGCTTAAGCTAAATTATGCAGGGGTTATCCCTGTGATCTTTGCTTCTGCGTTTTTGATGTTTCCTGCGACGATTGCGCAACTGATAGGGAAAGGGTCTTGGCTGGGTAATGTAGCGAGTAAATTGATGCCAGGTAGTGTGGGCTATTCCATAGCTTATGTACTACTTATTATATTTTTTACTTACTTTTGGACAGCGACCCAGTTCCATCCTGAACAAATCGCTTCAGATATGAAAAAAAATGGAGCTTTTATTCCCGGGATAAAACAGGGACGACCTACACAAGAATTTTTAGAAACTACGATGAATCGTATTACCTTTGCAGGGGCGGTATTTTTGGCTGTGATTGCGATTCTACCGACCGTGATGGGAAGACTGCTTGGTATTGATTCTACAATCAGCCACTTTTTCGGAGGCACCTCTCTTTTAATTTTGGTAGGGGTAGTGCTTGACACCACCAAGCAGATAGAGTCTCACTTGATCATGAAGCGATATGATGGCTTTATGAAAAAAGGACGTGTTTCTGGAAGGATTTGAATAAGTGGTATTGAATTCATAAAGGAAAATTGGTAAACTATTGGCCATTCATAAAAAAGGATTTTAACAAATGCCTAGAGTAATAGGAATTGATATACCTGAGAGAAAGAAGATTGTCATAAGTCTAACATACATTTACGGCATTGGTCGCAAGTTAGCTTTAGACATTGTTAAGGAACTCGGTTTTAACCCAGATCTTTTAGCAAAAGATCTTACAGAAGAGCAGATTTCTAGACTAAACTCCCTATTGCAGTCTGAGTATACCGTAGAGGGAGATTTAAGAAGACAAGTACAAAATAATATTAAGCGCTTGATTAGCATCAACTGTTATCGTGGTATGAGACATCGTTTAGGATTGCCTGTAAGAGGGCAGCGTACCCGATGTAATGCGAGAACGCGTAAAGGTAAGAAAAAGACAGTGGCTAACAAAGTCATTAATAAGAAGTAGTGTAACGTAACAAAAACGGATGAGTTAGGAGAACGATTTTGGCTAAGCAAGAACAAAAAAAAGTGATGAAAAATAAGCCACTGACAAAGACAACCAAGAAAAAAGTTATACGCAATATTCCAAGTGGTGTGGCTCATGTTAAAGCGACGTTCAACAACACAGTAGTAACTATTACTGATCCTGCAGGTAATGTGCTTGGATGGGCTTCCGCAGGTAAAGTGAACTTTTCTGGATCTAGGAAATCTTCAGCTTTTGCAGCGACTGTTGCTGCTCAAGATGCTGCTAAGGCGGCATCGGTGCATGGAGTCAAAGAGGTGGAAGTGAACTTAAAAGGACCAGGAGCAGGAAGAGAATCTGCGGTGCGAGGATTGCAAAGCTCAGGTCTTGTGATCACAATCATTCGTGATAAAACACCTGTACCACACAATGGATGCAGACCTAGAAAGAGAAGAAGAGTTTAATTAAAGAGATCAAACATTAAAAGAGCCTCGATAGGAGAAGATTATGGCGGTTAAGTATGGCAAGTTTGAACTGCCTACGAAGATAAAAGTAGACGACGAAGGAGCAGAGAAGAGGGAATCTTTTGCGCGATTTGTAGCAGAGCCTTTTGAAAGAGGTTATGGACACACTCTTGGTAACGCGCTAAGAAGGATTCTATTAACTTCGATGGAGTCCCCTGCGATTATTTCTGTAAGGATAGAAGGTGTTCCTCATGAATATATGGCTATCGAAGGTGTTATTGAGGATATGACCCACATCATTCTTAACTTGAAAGGAGCGCTACTGCGCAAGCTTCCAAGTCATGATGAAATAGGTTCTAGAGATTCAAAGATGATCTCTAAAGAGTTGGACGTGACCCAAGAGATGTTACAAAATGCAAATGGTCAATATCCAGTAAAACTCAAAGATATTTTAGGCAAAACAGACTTTGATATTGTGAATCCAGATCTTGTCATCTTCACAGTCACCAAGCCTTTAAGAAAGAGAGTAGATTTAAGAATAGCTATTGGAAGGGGATATCTTCCTGCGGAAAGACAAAATATTGTCAACAAGCTCGCTGATGAGATTATCATTGACTCTTCATTTTCTCCAGTGCGTCTTGTGAATTACTATGTAGAAAATACACGTGTTGGTCAAGATACTGATTATGACAGATTAGTGTTAGAAGTGACGACGGACGGGCGTATTTCTCCGCATGAAGCATTAAATTTTGCAACACAGATAGGAGTACATCACTTCCAAGTTTTTGATGAGATCAAGCTCCAACCGATTTCCTTTGATGCAGATTTAGAAGCGCAAGATAGTGATCGTGATGCTATGTTTGCTAAGTTGGCTCTTAAGATCGATGAGATAGAACTTTCTGTACGATCCACCAATTGTTTGTCGCAAGCAAACATTGAAACGATTGCAGAGCTTGTTGTAATGCCAGAGTCTGATATGTTGAGATTTAGAAACTTTGGTAAAAAGTCTCTTAATGAAATTAAGGCCAAACTGGAAGAAATGGGATTACATCTTGGTATGGACTTATCTAGATTTGGAATCCATAAGGATAACGTTAGAGAAGTTATACAGAATTATTTGAATGAAATAGCAGGGCAGGAAGAATGAGACACGCGAAGCGATCTTTTAAAGTAGGAAGAACAGTATCCCATAGACGCTGTATGATAGCGAATCTGCTCAAGTCTTTGATCGAGCATGGCAGAATCGAAACCACAGTTGTTAAAGCTAAGGAATTGAAAAGACATGCTGACAAAGTAGTGACGCTTGCTAAGAAAAATACGCTTGCTACCAAAAGGCTAGCTAAGGGTAGATTGATGCTTGCCTATAATCCTTTGACTCCAAAGGAAGCTAAACAGGCAAAGTCTGGAGATCTTAGTGTATACAATACAGATAGGCAGATACTTGGAAAGTTGTTTAATGAAATAGGTCAGCGTTATATGGACCGTCAAGGTGGTTACACTCGTATCATTAGACTCGGTACACAAAGAGGCGACAATTCACAAAAATGTTTGGTGGAATTCGTCTAAAGATAATAGATTTTTTTCTTTTTAGAGAAGGCGCTTTTGTACAAAATACAAAAGCGCTTTTTTGCTGTAAAATTGCTTCTTTACTTTCCAAAGGAGCTTCGATTATGATGCGCTCCTTCGGTTTTTTCTGATATAGATCTAGATGCCAAGGAGTTTCTATGAAGCAAAAAATTAGAGTCGCGATCAATGGATTTGGACGTATTGGTAGATCGGTATTTCGTTTAGCAGAAGATGCCAAGGAAATTGAGATCGTAGCTGTGAATGATCTGATTCCAGCCGAGAATCTAGCTTATCTACTCAAGTATGATTCCATCCATGGTAGATTTTCTAAAAAAGTATCTTTTGAGGGTAATGCACTTATTGTAGACGGTAAAAAAATAGAAGTGCTTGCAGAAAGAGACCCTGCAAAACTCCCTTGGGCTCGAGATAAGATTGATTATGTTATTGAATCTTCAGGTCATTTTACAGATGGCAACGATGCAAAAAAGCATCTAACAGCAGGCGCTAAAGGAGTTGTTATCTCCGCTCCTGCAAAAGGTGATGTTCCTACCTTTGTAATGGGAGTGAACCATCATCAGTATGATCCTGCCAAACATCCAGTTGTTTCTAATGCCTCTTGTACAACCAATTGTCTCGCTCCACTGACAAAAGTTTTGCTTGATCATTTTGGCATTGAAGAAGGGCTGATGACAACAGTGCATGCGATGACAGCTACTCAGCCTTCGCAAGATGGTCCTTCTCATAAAGATTTACGAGGAGGAAGAGCTGCTTCTTTAAATTTGATACCAGCTTCCACAGGAGCTGCTAAAGCGGTAGCCCTCTGCCTGCCAGAAATTAAAGGAAAGCTTACCGGGATGGCATTTAGGGTCCCCGTTGGAGATGTTTCTGTTGTTGATCTCACAGTAAAGCTGACGAAATCGACAAGTTATGATACAATAGCAGAGAAGATGAAAGAGGCGTCAGAGGGGCCTTTAAAGGGTATTTTAGGATATACGGAAGAGCCGGTAGTTTCATCAGACTTTATTGGATGCAGACTCTCATCTATTTTCGATAAAGAAGCAGGCATAGCCCTCAATGATAAATTTTTTAAATTGATCGCTTGGTACGATAACGAAATCGGGTATTCGCAAAGACTATTAGATTTGATTCGTTATATGGCGACAAAAAGCTAAAACCAAGTGAGCATAAAATAAAGTATAACAATCGAATTAACTATAAGGAAAATATTCAGTGAATTTTACAAGAGAACCCATTATTGAAACGGTGATCACACCTAAAGATGGATACAAGCTATCCATCCGTAATAGCAAAGGTGGATCACAAGAAGAGTATTTTGTTGATGCAATCGAGGTGGTTTCTTTTGGACAAGCGATGTTTTTTCGTTCACAAGAGAGACCTAAGTCTTTCTTGCTTCCTGTGACAGATTACGAAGTGGTTGAAGCAAAAGAAACTCGAGTTGTCTTAAAGAATGCACCTTTAGAAGGATCGATTAAGATCGGTGGTGGTAAGGTGTATAAAAGAGAAGGGGAAGAGAGAGCAGCTGCTCCTTCGAAACCAAGCTCTCAAGAAGAAGGTCAGCAAGGCGATAGACCAAGAAGAAGAAAGTCTTCTCGCAGACGTAGACTTGAAGGGGAAGAAGGCAACCGTGGTGGTGTTCGTCAGCCAGTAGCTCCTTCAGAAGCTGCAGCTCCTGCAGAAAAAAGTGGTGAAGGAGAACCTCCTTTAGCTTCTTCTATGTTTAGAAGTTTGTTTCCACCTCCACCGGGGTTGATTTCTGAAAAGTTTCGGCAAGAAAGTCTGAAAGATTCTTCTTCCGCAGAAGTAAAAGAGTCACCTCAAGATAAAGAAAATGAGCAGGAAGCTTCTTATCCACAAGCTCATGAAGAAACACCTCCTTTACGAGAAGAAGTAGAAGATCAACAGTCTCCTGAAAAAGAAGAAGGACCTCGTTATCACTCTGCACCTAGAGAAGATAATGAAGGACCATTTTTCCGCGCAGAGACGAATTTCGTGTACTAAATCAACGAAAGTCTTGATCCATAAGGCACTGAAGAGTAGAATTTCGACATAACTTTTCAGTGCTGTGCTCGGATGGTGGAATCGGTAGACACAAGGGACTTAAAATCCCTTGGCTAGCAATAGCCGTGAAGGTTCAAGTCCTTTTCCGAGCATCTTATTTTTAGTTACTTACGACCGGCATATATGCTCCACGTTTTTCTTAACATCTCCAAATGCTCCAAAAATGCTCCAAGTCATAACTAAAAATTACTAAAAAACACTAAAAAATAACGGTGTTCAAACCGTAAGATCCAGTATGAAAGACAAGACTAACAACCTGAGTTTTGGGTTTTTATGGGTTTCTTCGAGGATTGATTACAGGTTGGTGAGTTCCTAAAAACAAAAACAGATATAAAAAATAAACGATCTAAAGCAGGATAGAGTCGAGAATATATGTTGGAGCTGTTAGGCATAAACTAATTTCTTCATGCAATTTCCCTGAACCTGCGGAAGATTTTCATAGATTGGCTGGTTACACAAGGATATAAGACAATGATCACAAGAAGTGGTTTCTTTTTACTAAGATGCGTTGGTATTTTTGCTATCTTTACTGTATGTGCAGGAGAGTACCCAAGGTCTCATCCTGAAGAGTATCTTGCAAAAGTACATGCAAGATTAAAAATTTCAGGAGGCTCTTTTCAAGACGAATATCCCGAGCAGTTGATGGTGGCGATGTATTTACCAGAAGATGCAAAGGTATTAGAGCTCGGAGGTAATATAGGGAGAAACACCTTGGTGATTGCCTCGATTTTATCAGATTCTAAGAATTTGGTTTCTATGGAAACAGCCTTTGATAGTGCGAGACGTTTGCTTTATAATCAGAGGATCAATCATTTAGACTTTCATATTGAGAATGCAGCTCTTTCTAAAGTAGCTTTGATTCAATCGGGATGGACAACGATTCCCAGCGAGGTTGTTTTACCGGGGTATTTCAAAGTTCGTACCATTACCTTTGATGAATTGTGCAGTAAATATGGTATTACATTTGATACTCTTGTGATTGATTGTGAAGGTGCTTTTTACGGAATTCTTAAAGATGAGCCTAGCATTCTTGATTCTATCAAGCTCATTATCATTGAAAATGATTTTCAGGTTGCTGGGCAGTATGAATTTGTGACAGATGCTTTCATAAAAAATGGATTTGAACTGGTGTACAGACGTGCTCTTGGAGGCTCGGAAAATTTTTATCAGGTATGGAAGAAAAAATAAGAGGAGCCTCTCTCATTTAGAGGATGTATGAATCTTCTTAAAAGACCTCTAGTAGGTGTGGGTGTGATTGTTGTCAAAGAAGGCAAGGTGCTTCTTGGCTTAAGGAAAGGCTCGCATGGCAGTGGATGCTGGGCATTTCCCGGAGGCCATCTGGAATATAAAGAGAGCGTAGAAGAGTGCGCCCGAAGAGAGCTTATAGAGGAGACGGGATTAACGGCTCTTTCTTACCATTTAGGGCCTTGGGTAAGCGATGTCATAGAAGACAAACACTATATCACTTTATTTGTCCTTGTGGACGCATTTGAGGGAGAGCTTACGCTCATGGAACCTCACAAATGTGAAGGATGGAGCTGGCACCATTGGGAGGCTATGCCTTCTCCTTTGTTTAGCTGTATAGGGTCTTTGAAGGCTTGTATGGAAAAGCCTCAATATGAGCCGCTACATAGGTTACTTGGCGTCTTTTAGGGACTTGCTATACTTGCGTGAAAAGAGGCTACGTAAGAAGGAAAAGAACCTAGAAAGCAGACCAAAAAAAGCCTGTTGGCGCTTTCGCTCGAGCTGTAAGCTGTTGCACACGCTCTTCTTGGAAAGCATTATCAAAGACTTTGGCTAAGGCGCTCCCTGTGAAAACCTGCATGGAATCATCTTTGTTTTTCACGATCTCTTTGAAAAAAGAGTGATATTGCCACCTTTTTTTATACATAAAGAACATAAACAGTTTTTTCTAATCTTTACTATATCTTTAACAGAGCAGCTGTGC
>Ga0172363_10003078_pt1 | contig 13524 bp, 10 predicted proteins | sample LakKivs2_kivu2a2_FD_114541 | JGI IMG/M metagenome (GOLD analysis project Ga0172363, IMG submission 114541) | Sediment microbial communities from Lake Kivu, Rwanda - Sediment s2_kivu2a2 | ecosystem: Environmental > Aquatic > Freshwater > Lake > Sediment | place: Rwanda: Western Province, Lake... | reverse complement strand
TTGGCCGCGCTCAAAGGCCTGGAGAACAAAGATTACGAAGACAATCTCTGGAGCCTCGTCGGATTCCATGGGTTCGGCAGCGCCAAAGGCCCGGTCAAGATCGAGTACGATCCGTCGGCCGACAAATCTTTTCCGGAAGCCATGACTCTGAGTCCGGACAGGAAACCGCGTTGGTCCGATTCCCTCCATGCGGTCTTTTTCGGAATAAAGGAACTCCGCAAAAAAGAAGGCGAGGCGAAAAAACCAGAACCGAGTGAAGACATCCCCGATCTGGTCGTCTGGAACTGGAAAGATCCCCGGCTGCAGTCGCAACAACAGGTCGAGGCCAACCGCGATTCCACTTATAGTTACATGTCGCTTTATCAGGTCAAGGAGAAAAGGTTCATCAGGCTGGCCGACGATTCCATGCGGGACATAATGCCGGTCGAAAAAGACGAATTCGCCATAGGCTTAGACAATTCACCTTATGAGCTGGATTCCAATCTTGACGGACGGAACTATCGCGACGTTTACGTCATCGATCTCAAGACCGGCGAAAAATACCAGGCTTTGAAAAAATGCCGCTGGTACTTCGGGACCTCATACGACGGCCTGCGTTTCCTTTATTACGAAGGCGGGCATTTCAACGCCTACGACATGAGAACCCGGACTGCGCTCAATCTGACCCGTAATCTGCCGGTCTCATTCATCAATACCGAAGACGACCACAACGTCACCGATCCTCCGCGCATGCCGGTCGGCTGGACCGCCGACGGCAAACGTGTCCTCCTTTCCGACGGCTGGGATGTCTGGCTGGTCCATGCCGACGGGCGTGGCCAGGCTGTCAACCTGACTCAAGACGGCAGCCAGAACAAGATTCGCTATCAGCGCCCGTTCCGGCTGGACCCGGAAGAAAAGGGCATCGACCTGGCAAAACCGGTTTATTTCCGGATCTATGGGGAATGGACGAAGAAATCGGGCATCGCCGTAATCGAAAAGGGCCGGCCGGGAGCCAGGCGAATCGCCTGGGACGATGCAGCGTATACGACTCTGCTCAAAGCCAAGAAAGCCCCGGTTATGGTTTTTACCAAACCGACCGGTAAAGACTTTCCCGACTTTTATGCCGCCGACCTCAATTTGAATGCTCCGGTCAAGATCACGGAAGCCAATCCCCAGCAGAAGAATTTCCTGTGGTCGGACGGCGAGCTTCTCCTGGATTACGTAAGCGACAAGGGCGACAAGCTCCAGGCGGCGCTTTTCCTGCCGGCCGGTTATCAAAAGGGCAAATCGTACCCGACCATCGTTTACATATACGAAAAGCTTTCCCAGGGACTCAATTCGTACACGATGCCCAATCCTTATGGCTTCAACAAATCCGTATATACGAGCCATGGTTATGCGGTTCTGATGCCGGACATAAAGTACCAAATCGACGACCCCGGCATGTCAGCTGTCTGGTGCGTCCTTCCGGCGCTCAAAGCGGCCGTGGCCACCGGAATCGTCGACGCGGACCGGGTCGGACTCCACGGCCACTCCTGGGGAGGCTATCAGACTGCATTTCTCGTGACCCAGACCGGCGCCTTCGCCGCGGCCGTAGCCGGAGCGCCATTGACCAACATGATCTCGATGTACAGCTCGATTTACTGGAACAGCGGCTCGGCCAACCAGCCTATTTTTGAAAGCAGCCAGGGCCGTTTCACCGGAGGCTACTGGGAAAACCTCGAGGCCTACGCCAGAAACTCACCCGTTTATTACGCCACCCGTGTCGACACACCTTTGCTAATACTTCACAACGACAAGGACGGAGCAGTCGACTGGAACCAGGGTATTGAATATTACAACACCCTGCGGCGCTTGAAGAAACCCGTGGTCATGCTCCAGTACGTGGGCGAGAACCACGGGCTCCGGAAACCGGCCAACCGCAAGGATTACGGAATAAGGATGAAGGAGTTCTTCGATCATCATCTCAAGGGAGCGCCGGCGCCCGGTTGGTACAAGGAAGGAATCAGCCACCTCAAACTGAAGGACCATTTGAAGGAAAGCGCAGCCCGAATAAAACTGGTCGAAAAAGAAGAAAAACCGGCTGAAGAGAAAAAGAAGTAACCCGGCCGGAATATAAATGGAAGGCTGGCTGGCGAGGCGCCAAGGTTTCAAGGAAAAGGAAGCGGGGCTAAGGAGGATCCCTCTCCAGCCAGCAGTTTAATTATATTTAGTCGAAACTACAAAAGTCAATCAGAAAAAACAAGTTTTAAAGCCACAGTGACGGCCGGTGTTTCTGATCGGCAAAAAAATGAAAGCCGATCGATCGAGACTTGACAAATTGTGCTCCTTACATTATTTATTATATAGTAACTATAGGAATAGTAGTATAAAGGGGAAATATGGACACAATCAGAAAAATCCTCATAATGCTCTTGGCCGTTTCAGCCAGCTTCGGTCTTTGGAAGGTCATCGACGCTGCCGGGCGTTCGAAAACGGCCGTGACTTATCTGGTCAATTCACGAGGAGAAGATAAGAAAATGACCATGAAAATACAGAAATCAAATGAAGAATGGCAAAAGATCCTGACTCCGGAACAGTTCAGGATTCTGCGGCTCGGGGAAACAGAAAAGCCCTACTCCGGCGAATACAACGATTTCTGGGATGAAGGAACTTACTTATGCGCGGCCTGCGAAACCCCACTTTTCTCTTCGGTTGACAAATACGAACATGGCACCGGTTGGCCCAGTTTCAAAGCGGCCATTAACAACGACCACCTCGAATACAGACAAGATAACAGTCATTTCATGCGGAGAACAGAAGTCCGCTGCGCCGTATGCGGTTCTCATCTTGGGCATGTTTTCGACGACGGTCCGCCTCCGGCCGGGATTCACTACTGCATAAACTCAGCCGCGCTGCGTTTCCTGCCCGCGAGCCGGCCTCATCCGTCTCCAGAGGCAAGAGACGAAGAACCGGACGAAAGCAATCCGGACCGGACAGCCATCTTCGCCGCCGGCTGTTTCTGGGGTGTGGAACGTAACTTTTCCAGAATAAAAGGTGTAACATTTACCGAAGTCGGATATACCGGAGGCAACACCGCCAGCCCTACTTACGAACAGGTTCGAACCGGAATGACGGGGCATGCCGAATCCATCCGGATCAAATTCGATCCTCTCATCATTTCCTACGAAGAGCTCGTCAGGCACTTTTTCGAGATGCACGACCCTACCCAGGTTAACAGGCAGGGGCCGGATCACGGCACCCAGTACAGGTCGGCCGTCTTTTACCTCACCGGGCAACAGCGGCAGATCGCTCTCAAGGTCATGGATGAACTGGCCAAGTCTGGTAAATACAAGAAACCGCTGGCTACCGAGGTCTCCCCCGCAGGTGAATTTTACAGAGCCGAAGAACATCATCAAAAATATTTCCAGAAGCGCGACAGGGACGGTTCGAGATAAATCTATAAAATAAGTTGGCACGAAACTTGTATTAATAAAATTAACAGAAAAGGGTTTCCTGACTTATTAGTCAAAGGAAACAAAATTTCAGTTATAAAGGTTTTAGATGCATGGAGGCGGAAAAAATATGAGAAATCCCTTGACAAGGCAGGCAAAAAAATATATAAGACGGCCTTTATTCGAAGCTGAAGATTTTCAGGGGATAACAAATATAATCCTTACCCGTAACCGGGTGGTTGAGAAATCGAAGCAAGAATGTAAAGTAAATTTACAGCTAGATTGATTATAATTTACTAATTTTATTGAGCCTATAGAAATAATAATTAAATGGAGCGCAAAAATGAGTGCAAACTTCAAATACCGGGACGAAGAATTACTGCAACTCGTGCCTGGCGCAGGCGAAAGAAAATCACTGGAAGAAGAAGGCCTGTTTCCGGCTCTTGAGCCAGGTCTGGATAGACTGGATACGCACAGCATTTACGAAAGGCGTAGCGACTCTCCCGGGATCTCGTCTCCGGAAGATCTTGAACAAACCACCGATCTGGTAAAGATCTACCTCCGGGAGATGGGAAGTTATCTTCTTCTTTCACGTGAACAGGAAATAAGCCTGGCTCAAAAGATGGAAAAAGGCGAGAAGCTCGTTCTGAAAGCCCTGGCCCGAACACCTCTTTTGCTGGATGCGATTATCTTTCTTGAAACCGAACTTAAGGCAGACCGGGATAATTTGACCCGTTACTTCAATATCTCGGAAGAAAACCTGGACGAAAAGAACATCGAGAAAAAACTGGCCGAAATAACCACGACGATCAAAACCATCAGAACTCTGGCCGCCAGGTTCGGCAGGATCAAACCCCGGATGAAGAACCGGTTCAAGAGGGGCAGGCTTGTCGCCAAAATGATCCAGCTGTCCAAATCGCTGGACATCAAGCCGGAACAAAAGGAACGGATCGTCCTGTCAGTCCAGGAGAACTTGAAGAAACAGGCCACCTGCGGATCAGCTGCCTCACGAAAGGAAGTCCGGTCCATTATTCAAGCCATGAACGGCGGTCACCGGACCAAAGAAAGAGCCAAGAACGACCTGGTCTCGGCCAACCTCAGGCTGGTTGTGTCCATAGCCAAAAAATACCAGGGGCGGGGCTTGCAGCTGCTCGACCTTATCCAGGAAGGAAACATCGGGCTGATGCGTGCCGCCGAGAAATTCGACTACAGGCGAGGCCATAAGTTTTCCACCTATGCCACGTGGTGGATCCGGCAATCAATCACCAGAGCCATTGCCGATCAAGGCCGGACGATACGAATACCGGTCCATTTGACCGAAACCATTCACCGCTTGAAGAAGACTATTCAGGAATCCATACAGAAAACGGGTAAGGCGCCTACGCCGGAAGAACTGGCCAGGAAAATGAACCTGCCGATGGTCAAAGTCATGGAAATGCTTTTCAGTTCTCAGGATCCGGTTTCCATCGAAACTCCGATAGGAGAAAACGAGGAAGGTTCGCTCGGTGATCTCCTCGAAGACAAATATTTCCCGGCTCCTCCTGACACCGTAATCCATATCAATCTCAAGGAGCAGATCGAGCAAGCTCTCAAAACCCTTCCCGACAGAGAAACGACCGTTCTCAAGATGAGGTATGGACTGGGCGACGGCCGAGAATACACTCTCGAAGAAGTCGGCCAGCATTTCAACCTAACCCGGGAAAGAATCCGCCAGATCGAGCTGAAAGCTTTGAAGGCTCTTCAACAATCCACGCCCGGCCAGAAGCTGAGATCTTTCTAACCGGCAATCAAAACCGCGGTTATCCCGGCTGGTTTTCTTCTTCCCTGTCCCGCGACTTCTGTCTGGCTAACTGGACTCGCTCAGCTTCGAGCAATTTGAACCGGTCGGAAGCGACGGCCCTTGTTTTTTTCAGCTTCAAAAGCCTGGCTTTTTCTTCGTAACCAGACGTGTTGCCGAATATCTCTTCTTCACGGCCTTCGGCATCGCGCCTGAAATATTCTTCAAAGCGGCTTCCTCCGATCAAATTATCCCGGCGAAGAGCTCTTAAAACCGTCCTGGTGCTCACGCCGAAATATCTCTTCATGAACAGGACCTGGTCATAGGAAAGGCCGCGCGAGCCGGCGTCTTTTTCGACGATAATCTTCAATTTCGAAGGCGGAACCAGGAAACGCGAAGCGAAGGCCTGAGCGAATTGCTCACGGGGCGGATAAAGGGAAACGTATTCATCGACGACCACGTCCACGCTGTCCACGATCAATCCGGCATCTCTGTCGTGGAGGTAATGGCCATAAAGATGAGCTGCGGCCACAAGCTGGAGACCGGCCGGTTCGCGGCTGTTCAACAGAGCGAAGGCCCGGGCAGTATCAACGTCGAAGACGAAAATTCCCGCCACCCGGGCTTCATCGGGAAGAGGCTCTTTAAACAAACATAGGCCGTTCATCTCGACCAGGGAAAAAAGATCACGGATCGGCTCGTCGCCCAGTCCCAGTCTCCTTCTTTCCTCCTCGGCCATTCGCTCAGCCGAAATACTCTTATAAAGCGGGGCCAGCTCGATGAAACGGCCTGTCGCCTTCTCGGCCTCAAGGTAACTCTCGCAGTAAACCCTGAAGCGTGAGAGCTGGCGCTTCAATCCGGAAGGGATCGAATCGCCCTCGAGAAGCGACCGGAAAGTGACCACTTTCTCCGATAGGAAAAAGGCTGGTTCCTTGCCGAGATAAGACGCAATCCGGATGAGGGTATCAAAGCTTGGCACTCTTTTCCCCGATTCCAAAAGAGAGATGTACTCGGATGAAAGCCCTACGGAACGGGCGAATGCCCCCTGGCTCAAACCCGCCTCTTCCCTGGCCTGCCTGAGTTTGGGACCGATGGATGAACTCATTGTCCTTGATACCGGATTCCACCGGTAAGTTAACATGGAGTAAGCATAGTGTCAACCATTTGTAAAACCGGGAACTTGATGCCAGGACGAATAACCGAGTACAATTTTCGAGACTGCCGGGAGATCAAAAATGAAATTAAAACCGTGGGTTTTGTCAGCCCGGGCGCCATTCTTGCTTCTTCCTTTTGTGCTTGCCTTCCTGGGCACGGGCCTGGCCTGGTATGATCTGAAGGCCCATCAAGTCCAGGGCGGATATGAGGCTATTAATCCCGGTTATGCCGTCCTGGCATTCTTCGGATTGTTACTAGCCCATATCAGCGTCAACACACTCAACGAATATTACGACTATAAGAGCGGTATCGACCTGGCTACCAATAAGACGCCCTTCAGCGGCGGCAGTGGTATCCTGCCGCTCGGTTCTCTTAAGCCAAAGCAGGTCCTCAGGCTGGGGTTGACTTCTTTGCTGCTGGCGGCAGCGATCGGCGTATACTTCGTGATTAAAACCGGCTGGTTGCTTATACCGTTACTTATAATCGCAGCCTTGCTGGTCGTTCTATATACGCCGGTCATTCTCAAGACATACAGGCCCGAGTGGGCTCCGGGATTGGGATTGGGGATTTTGCCCATCCTCGGATTTTACTTCATCCTGACCGGTCGATATTCCCTCGACGCTTTGGCAGCTTCGATACCATCGGGTATTCTGGTATACAACCTGCTTTTCATCAATGAGTTCCCGGACGTCGAAGCCGACAGGAAAGGCGGCAGGAAAACGACACCGGTTGTTCTGGGCCTGGAAAAGTCCGCAAGAATTTATTCGGCTTCGACCATCATGGTCTATCTGTGGATCATAGGCTGCGTCGCAGCTAAGGTCATGCCTGCCCACTGCTTAATCTCTTTACTGACCATTCCCTTCTCCTGGAAAGCTATCAAAGGCTCGTTCAAATATGACGACAGGTCCCGGTTAGTACCCGCCCTGGCCAACAACGTCCTGGTCGTTCTGCTGACCCAGCTGCTTCTCGGTATCGGTTTCATTCTGGGCGGATTGAAATATTGAAATGAAAAACCGGAGAGAAGCGGCTCCCGAGAGAAAAATGTTGACTTTAGTCCGTAAGTCAGTAAATTAATAGGTTATCATCGTTCAAAATAATCAAGGGGTATTGCCAATGGCCGAAGAGAATCTGATCGAAGCTTACGAGGGAGCTACCAAGACCTTATGTAACTTCATTTTCAACCAGCTCCAGGACGGCATAATTTGCATGAACCGCAAACGGAAGGTGATTTTCTGGAACAAAGCCGCTTCCCAGTTAACGGGATTCGGCAACGAGGAAATAACCGGCAGATTCTGTTTCGCCGACCTGAACCTGTATCTCAACAACGAAGGCAGCTCTATTTGCGAAGAAAATTGCCCGGCCATGCTCACTCTCAAGGACGGAATCATAAGGACTTACGACGCATATATGCTGCATAAGGAAGGATTCCGGTTCCCCGTGAATCTCCGGATAATACCAGTCTTCAAGGAGGATGGTGAAATTGTCGGCATCATTGAGACATTCACGCCTTCAACCCCTAGAATAACCATACCATTGAAGGTCAAGGAGCTCGAGAAAACCGGTTTCCTCGATTCGGACACGGGCATCGCCGACCGCCGCTATATAGACATGATTCTGACCACGAGGATAAACGAGCTGGAAAGGCACGGCCTGAACTTCGGTTTGATCTATATCGATATCGATAACTTTGCCAAAATCCAGGAAAAATACGGCCGCTATAACTCAGGCAAGATCCTTCGTACGGCCGCTCTGACCATCCAGAAGAACATTCGTTATTTCGACATGGTCGGGCGAGTCGGCCCAGATGAATTTCTCGTTCTCCTCCTAAACGTCGATGAGAGCCGGCTGGATATAATCGCCAACAAGCTTCGTCTCCTGATATCCGAGTCCTACATTGTCACCGAGACCGGCATGCTGAACGCGACGGCATCCCTGGGAGCCTGCGTTGCCAACCGCTTCGATACGGCAGAGGCGATAATTAAGAGGGCCGAACAGCTGGCCCGCCACAGTAAATGGCTGGGCAAGAATAAAGTCAGCCTCAGCTTCACCGGAAAAGACGTGATTTAGAACGTTTCGAATTCAGTCGCCCGGGATCCGGGCTTTGACGTCGCGAACTTCCGCAGCCAGGGAAACCTGTTCGCCGGCGCCGTCCAACTTCAGCTTTACGGAAGTATCGCGGAATACCCATTCCGACAAATAAACCATATAACCGTTGGCCAGGGCCGTGCCGGGATCTTCCTCGACCTTTTCGTAGACTTTTTTCCTCCAGACGACTTTATCCGATCTGGGCTCGCCGACTTTCTGGGTCAGGAAAATCCGGAGCTTGTTGTAATCCTGGATGTAGCGCGAACTATCGAAATAATTCTCGAGCAGCCTGTACCGGGTCGTTATGAGTCCGGTTTCGCCGAGAACGTATTCCACCTGCCATTTTCTGTTCATGGCCGAGCGGCGGTAACGCAGTATCCTGACCCCGTCTGCTTGTTCTTCCTCATAGGGTCGCCCCTCGGTCCTGATTATGCTTTCTTTGGTGACGCCCCAGGAGGGATTTATAAGGTTCCCGGCTTCGGGGTCTATTTCACCGTTGCTGGCCCCGCCGGTGCCTCCGGAAATGTTAATCACTTTGACCAGCGGATAGAGAGGCCTGACCAGTGAATCATGAACATAGCCGGCCCGCGTTTTTCCGGTCTGCGGCGATATGAAATAGACATAAAACCAATAGATTTTAATTTTCATCGGGCTGGCCAGGGTCAGAATGGAGTCCCGTTCAAGGACTTCGACGACCGCGCTGGCGGTCTGAGGATCGATATGAATGGCGGCCTGATCGGCGGTTACCTCAAGTTTCTTTCCGTCGGCCGGAAGAGATTCCGGAAAGCCGGCGACCAGCAGAACCGCAAGGGCGAAAACCGTTACCGTGCCTTGACCCCCAGTTTTCATATCAGCCACCTGCAAAAATCTTATTTACTTAGAGTGTCAATATGAAATGGGCAAGCAAAATGGTCAATCACCCCACGCGGCTAAAAAGGGGGGGATTTATCTCACCCCGCCATAATCACTTCATAATTTTGCCAGGCTTTAAGGGACCGTTTCAGGCGTAGCTGTGAAGGCCTTCGATGATGTAATTCACCCCGAAATAAGTGAAAAGGGCGGCCAGAAAGCCGATGACGGCCACTATGGCCGATTTCTTACCGGCCCAGCCCATGACGACCCTCGTGTGAAGATAAAGAGCGTAAATGAACCAGGTGACGAGACTCCAGACCTCTTTCGGATCCCAGCCCCAGTACCTTCCCCATGCCTTATAGGCCCAGATCATGCCGAAAATCAGGCCCCCCAGGGTGAAAAGAGGAAAGCCGACCGCGATCGCCTTGTAACTCAGTTTGTCGTACAGGCGGCGTTTATCTTCCTTCCCCGAAAAAATATAAAGAATGCTGGACACAAAGGCGACGGCGAAGAAAGCCTCGCCGAGAAGAGTCACTGATACGTGAAGCCACAGCCACCAGCTTTGGAGGGCAGGAATCAAAGGCACTATGCCGCGGGGAATCAAAGGCGACGAGGCCAGGGCCATGAGCAGTATGACGATGAGCATCAGAAAGGAGCCGATCTTGGGATATGCCCTCTTTCGGTCGAAAACGAAATAAACGCCGACTACGGCCCAGGAAAGAAAAGACAGAGACTCGTACATATTGGTGAATGGAGCATGCCCGCTGGCTACGGTCCTCAGAACGAGAGCGACCGTATGCAGCGCAAATCCCGCGCCAAGAGGGAAAATGACTGCTTTCATCCATATCCCCCGGCGGAAAAGCGCCAGGACGAAAAATACGCCGGCGATGATGTAAAGCACGAAAGCTCCGGAAAAAAGGTTCGGTTCGTTCATCAAGCACTCCTCATCTCACGGATTAAATCCTCGAACAAGGTTCTGAAAGCTTCCGCCCCTCCCCGGACGGAGCCGCCGGCACTGATCAGCGTCCCTTCGGCCAGCGGTTCGAAAACCATCCTTATTTCGGCCGGACGGAGGTAGAAGGCGAAAACCAATCCGGCTGACAAAATGAAAGAACCTATCCATATTAAGAGCGTTCCCGGGTCCCGCCGGGCCTCGATTACCGAGTAAGGAAACGCTCGAGGTTTCTTGAGGAAAACCGAAACAGGCGAGTTCTCGGCGCCCGGGCCGGCTTTGAAACCCGGATGATTCGAAAAGACCCAGCCGTAAAACAAGCGTTCCCCGCCGTTCAGGATCTCGATGTACGCGGCCGGATTATGCGGTTCGTCGGATCTCGACATAACCCTTCCGCCTTCGACGATGATGAAATCAGGCACAAAGCTCCTGACGGCGACCGAATCCAGCCCCGCCTCCTGGAGATTCACCACCTGCCCGGGTTTTACGAACACAGACCGCGAGAAATCAGGCTCCTCGTTTTTTCTGATTTCTATCTCAAGAGCCGTCTCTTCCCAGTTCAATCCGTATCCGGATTGATAAAGGTTGTATCCTTTGTATTTCATCGGTCTGTTGACTTCAATCGTTCCCGTCCGGACCTGAAGCCCGTTGTCGATGATGGTCAGGGTGCTTTTCCAGTCCTTGATCATTCCCTCTTCATAGTATTCGGTCTCGAACTTATCAAGGCGGACCATGAACGCCGCGCCTTCAGGTCTCATTTGGCCGCCTTCGAAAAGAGGCAGGATCGTGTCCTGCGAGCCCAGGCTGCTCGTAATCCCTCCGGCCAGAATTACGAGCATGCCGAAATGGACGATATCAGAACCGAACCAGCCGGAACTCCTTCTCAGGCCAAGAAGGGATATGTTCCTTTCACTTTTTTCTGCGAAGACCCGGAAGCGCCTCCGCCGGGCAAGCAGCCGTGAAGCCGTCTCGGCCGCTTCGGCCGGAGGAACATTTTTCTCGAACGTGGTTTTGATCTTGAAAACCTTCAACCTGTCGGGGCTGCTTTTTACGTTCGGCCTCGTCACGTGGCGCCATTTGGCCGGCAAGCGCGAAAGCGTGCACGCGATCATATTCAGAGAAAAGAGCATCAGAAGCCCTAAGAACCACGACGACTTATAAGCCCGGTCAAGCTGCAGGATTTTGAAGATCTGATAGGCCGGTCCGAAGCGCTGGGCATACTCTTCGGGAGATCTGCCCTGGGGGACGAGCGTCCCGATCGCCGAAAAAACGGCCAGCAATATCAAGAGAACTATGGTCAGTTTCAACGATCTCAGGAATTTCCAGAAGGATTTCATCGGTCAAGCCTTTTCCATATATATCATTTTCCCCAAAAACGGCCAAACCGCCCCAGGCTTGAAAATAGCACCGGACTGACCGGGCCAACCGAACTTAGGACATTATAAAGGCTTCTGATCGAAACTGAAAAAACCAGCCATAGGAAGGATCGAACCTCCGGCCTGCCGATTAAGAAACGAGCTGACGCCCGGCTACCTTTTATTGCTTCGCCGGACGGCGTTCGTGCCGCAGTGGATCTCGCCTCCCCCACGGTGATAGGGATCGAAACAGTCCAGAGGGATGACCCGGCAACCGAGAGGTTCGAGACGGTCTTTCACGGCCTGGAGAAGGACGTCCCGGCCATTGACCAGCGGGCCGCGCGGATCGGGAACGATATAAGTCTTCCCGACGAGCAGGCTGTTGACCATGTTGACCGTCTCGGCGAAGTAGCGTCCCGGAAACCAACGGCTATCCGAATTGAAAAGTACGGGGATTTCGATGATATCCGCGTCGGCTACGCCGAGTTCGTCCTGGAGTGTCCGGCGGACGGCGTCGATCTTGCCCTGGACGAATTCCTGAGCCGCCATCAGGTCTTTGTCTCTCAAGACCTCGGTGACAGTCCGTTCGAACTCGCCGGGCCCGTCGCGCTCAAGCTTCCTACCCCGGTTCAGGATCCCTCCAGGAGAATCTTTCTCGGCTTGCCGTAAGATCTCAACAGCGAGGCGCGCCGACGGGATCATCATACGGAACGGAGTGCCGGCCTCGGACGGCACCCAGGAAACGGTCTCGTCGACATGCCCGATGACCAACCAGGACGTGTCGAGCCAGAGAACAGGCCCCTGGGCGTTTTGAGCCTCGATGAACCTGATGACCTCGGGATGCATGGCCCGTTCGCCCTGGGTTCCCGCGTAGATCCTGCCGTTTTTGAATTCCCGGCCCCTCGCCGCGACCGGAGGGCTGACCTCGAGATTCCCATACCAGTCGATCCACTCAGCGGACTTGCCGCGGAAGCCGCCCTTCTTTATGACTCCGAAGTCTTTGCCCAGTGATTTCGCCGCGAACACGGCGTCGAGTTCGCGGCCTCGATTGCCGTGGAGGGCGACATGCATCGTATGTTCCCCGTCGGTCGCGAGACCGATCTCCACGGCATCCTGCATCCAGATGTCGTGTTCCGGGATCGAGGGACCCTCGACGATCTCCAGCTTGGCTCCCGCGGCCTCGACGAGCGGCCGGAGGTCGCGAACGAATTGTTCCGTTGCCTTCGTCCTGACGACCTGGATTCGTTCGGCCGGATCGAGACAGCTCATGACCAGGAACGGGGCTACGCCGCATTGGATCTTTTCTTCATAAAGCAGCTGGCCCTCCCCCGTTTCGAACGCGACCTTGACCTCGATCATTGACGGACGGTCAGGCGCCGGGAAATCCGCGGCCTCGACGCCGATGGTGATTCCTCTCTTGCTTATCTCGGTCAGATCCATTTCGACGGACGGCGGTCCGAAACTGGCGCCACCGGGAGAATCAATCAGGACATGCGCCCGGGCGAAACGTGACCAAGGCTCGGCGATCCCGGCTCTGACCCGACCCTTCTTCGGCAACTTCTTATCCGGGAATACACTGATTTGGAGCATGTCATCATCCGCCCCGGGTGCTAGTGGCGAGGCTTCCACATCGGGAACGCCGTCCCCGTCGTCATCATCGACATTGGGGATGAGGATGAGCTGTTTTTGGTCGTGCCGGCCGGCTTCATGCCCTGGTGACCGCGGATTGTTACAGGCCGCGGCGGCGATAAATCCTACGATACTTATTACGCCCAGAACATTCCAGAAAGAATTTAAGTCTCTTTTCGCCACGGTCCACCTATTCCCGACCGCATCGTCTCGATCTCATGAGTCCCATTAGGCAGTGATGATATTGTCTGTGGCAGGCTTTGGTCAAGAAAATTCAACAACTCAGGGCAAGACGTTTTCTTATAATTC
>Ga0172363_10003077_pt1 | contig 13525 bp, 17 predicted proteins | sample LakKivs2_kivu2a2_FD_114541 | JGI IMG/M metagenome (GOLD analysis project Ga0172363, IMG submission 114541) | Sediment microbial communities from Lake Kivu, Rwanda - Sediment s2_kivu2a2 | ecosystem: Environmental > Aquatic > Freshwater > Lake > Sediment | place: Rwanda: Western Province, Lake... | reverse complement strand
GGCGGAAACATCTACATATCCAGTCAGCTTAAGGCTGCGGACGGCGGAACAGACAGCGCCATCCTAATCAAAAGCGGAGCAGAAAACGCAGACCTATGCGTAGCCCAAGACCTAAAAACCTTCTACATGCAAACCGTCGACATGAACCACCACTTCAAATGTTACGAAGCAGTAGTGCCAAGAATAAAGAGGCCAACGGCTATCTGCGAAATCACAAGCATAACATAGCCACCACAAGCCTAAACGCCTCATTCTCCCTCTTTCTTTTCCCGTTTTCTCCTTCGAAGACCAACTTTAACTCCTTTGTATTCCAGCGAATGCATGTCTATGAGAAAGCCAATTGCCATAGCGTTTAAGCCACAAACAAAACTAACAAGCACAAGAAGCCCACCTTCAACATTATCCATCCAACCATGCCATACTAACATGCCATAAACTGTAAAAGCCCACATGGCAATGCCTAACCCCCAAAGCAAAGTCGCCAAAAGATGAGGTCTCTTCAACTCAAATTCAAGCGCTGTATCTTCTTTATCTTCCAAACTAACACCTCGACACTATATAACACTCTCAACACTATTTTAAATTAAAGTTTCAGAATGGTTTATCACTAAAAAATGAGCAAATTCAATATGAATGGAAATGTTCCTCACAATCAAACAGAAGATTCTGGTTATACTGCTCGAGAAGGGACCATTACAAAACAGTGAAATAGCAAAAAGCGTCGGCATAACTGAGCAGTGGTGCAGTGAATCAATTAGCGTTTTACATGCAGAAGGCTTAATTGAAAGCCAATTTGTCACACCGAGAAGAATAAACAAGCTTACAGAAAAAGGTACAGTAGTAGCCAGACACCTAAAAGAGATAAGCACAAATCTAACTCAAAAAGCCTACGTTTGACATAAAATCAAATTCAGAATTATGCGTATATAATATAAAGATATTACAGGTTCTGTTAAGAAGCAAGGGCCGCATTTTATAAGTAGTTAAGTATAATGGCTACGCATAAATACACTGTATAGATTATAAATTAATTAAATTTATTAATCAAATCAATACTCATAAATCAGTAGGTCACGTATATGGAAGAATTCGAAATAATAGAATTGAAACGTAGACCTGAAATTGAGAGAGAATATTCTTCAAGGAATCTCGGCTTCAAAATAATTGAAGCTTTTATTGAAAAGAAAATGAAGTGGGCGGCGATAAAAGTGCCAAGGAACAGGCGAGCTGGATTTGTGGCGAGAGGCATAAGCAGAGTGCTGAAAAAAGCACGGTTCAACGCGAAGGTTCAATTGTTGGGCTTTGACAACAAGAAAGGAGAAATCTATCTTGAACGACTGGATCTTTGATTAGCGCTCCAAAAAAATGGCGTTAAAACACAGAACCATCACTGTCTTGCTTTAAGTTGCTGCATAAGGCGATCATAGACTTGGTGAGAGATAAATGCAGGATAAACTGAAAGAAATGTTTAATGAACTTACTCAGTTTGAACTGGAGATAAGAACCTTCATTACAAAAACGCTTAGAACAGTTTATTCTGACAATTGGGTCAAACAAGCAATACCCAAGTCAATAAGAGACGATTGGAGAACTAAAAGAGAGAATGACATAAAACAAGGGCGCATTCCTGAATTTAACCCAATAAATTATGCGGATTTCTCACATTATCGAGATATTATCCTTTATAACTGGAAAACTTTCTCAAAATATTTCGAAGACAAAGAAAAATTCAGAGTAAGACTTGATGATATAAATAATCTTTGCCGCATAGTAACGATGCATACAAGATCTCTGACAGATGACGAAATTGGAATGGGTAAAGTTTCAATTCGCTGGTTGAGATCTAAGATGGAAATTTCGCGTGATGAAAAAAGAAAAGGAAAAAGTGAAGTTGAAGAAATTCAACCAATTTTCAGAGCAAACCCCTTCATGGTGGAGGAGGGCGCTACTTTTTTAAGGGCGGAAAAAAGACCTTCCGAGAAAACTTTAAAGCGGATCGATTTACAACTGATAGACTCCACAGGCACGCCTCTATTTGCAGAAATAAAATGGACAGGAATAGATGAAAACCAGGTAAAATCTTATAAAAAACTGATTAATGCGCAATACAAGAAATATCGGTTAGTGTGGATTATTTCAGATGATATGGTCTCCGCAACTTCACATCTTAAAAAACTTGGGGTTGAGGTAAAAGTATATTCAAAAAAGGACATGATGGAATTAATGGAAATTAGGAACAGCGGGAAAGAAACTCTGGCTGAAATCAGGGAATTAATCACAAAACCCTTTGATTACATTATCCAAAATGAAAAAGTTACCTTTGAAGATGTAATTCGCGCCTGCTACTTTGATGGAAAGATGGATATAGATGGAAAGACAAAGAGAGTAGGTTTGAAGCAATCCGCAATAGGTAGATATCTCGACTTGATACGTTGCATTATTAATTCGCCTTTTTCCAGTTCACTACCTGAACTAACTATGGAATTTATATATGAATTATTAGCGGTGCCATACTGCTATAAATCTGGCCGGTTCTGGGTTATAACAAAAGATGGATTTCGATCAATTGCACAAACTGCTCACATTCACAGTTCATTGTCAAACGTGATTGACCAAGTTTGGAAGTCCACTAATCACTTTCATACGAAGTTCAAGAATAGAATACGTGCCTTATATGGAAATGATAAACGAAAATACGATCTGACTTACCGTGTTATAAATGACATAGCAATTCAAAGAGGTTTAACTCTGAATGTTAAGACAATTGTAACAGACCTTAAAAGTGTCTTTACAATGGTCCCATCACGACCTATAGAAAAAATATTTCATAGTTCTTTGAATCAATGGATACAAAATTCAGTTGACACTTCGGGATATGAAAATGACTTCGCAAAAAGAATCATTGAAATTGCAGCAATTAAAAGAATTCTGATTCCCAATCGAGGCATTACTATAATGTGGGTTCTTGCTCCCAAGTATCAAAATGGAAAAATAACTGTAGACAGAGTACCTTGCCAAAGCTTTATTTTTAATAAAGATCACACTCTATATTTAGAGGTGCCTTAATGATACGAGACATCGATTGCAAGTCTTGTACTCGTGCAAAGGCGCAAGAGAATATTAAGCTTCTACGAATTGGGCAGAGGACTACGTGCCCGAATTTGTATGCATTGCCCGGTGAGGCCAAAGAAATTCATGGAGAATTTATATCGAACCTAAAACATGGAGATTGGGGTTTCATATTAGTGAGAGGCGATAATGGTGCAGGGAAATCCGTTTATATAAAATATCTGGAATATCTGGCAAATCTTGAAGATTATGCAATATGCCATATAGAAATCGATCCAGATCTTATAAAACAATATGGGCCTTCTAACTACTTTTCTTTTCAAATGTTCCATAGTATAAGGCTTCCAGACGGGGAAATTTTGCTCTACAAAATGATTAAGAATGAAATTTTTCGGAATAAACTTAATTCCATTATTAAAAATAACTTTGCGGATTTTGATTTTTATAATCCGGCACTTGCTCAAGCTTTATTGCTTGCTACAGATAGTTCAAAGGAAAAAAACGAGCTCAGACAGATGGCTATATCTTGGCTTAAGGGAGAACCAAAATATGTAATGGATTTAAGAGACATGGAAATTTTTGACAAAACCATGAAGTCCATTTTGAACGTGCCAACTAATAAAATGCTGTATACGATGAAGGATCTTCTTCAACACCTCGGTTATAAGGGATTGTTGGTTTCAGTAGACGAAATAGAAAAAGCTGGAGAACTTCCATATATTAAAGGAAGAGAGACTCTATCCGTAATAAGGGACTTGATAAATATTCTGACCAGTGAAGACTCTCTTCCCATAAGAAGGGGGACGATGAAAGGACTTTTTATAGCCTATGCGATAAGCACTTTCTATTTAGGTTATAGCGGAGTCATAGAGATCGGTGGTGTAGATTTTCAGGCACAAGCCGATCAGTATGGAAAACCTAAAGTTACAATTCAAGAAATGCCAAGACTGAGCACAATGTTGCGCGATTCCGGTGCGATGATTTCTGCTGATTTTAGTTCGATAGACGACATAGAAGCAATAGCTGAGAAAATTATTCCGTGTTATTCATTTGCAAATTCAAGAAATGTTTCAATAACAGGTGATGACTTAGCAAAAGAATCATTTGAAAAAACTAATACCTTTCTTGCAAGGTCTAACGTGATGGCAATGGTAAGAATCCTTGATAAACTCTGATATATGTCTATACAATAAACTGATCAAAAATAAAGTTTCTTTAGCCAAATGTGAATGTTGGTTCTTTTCTCGGCGGTTCCCTTGCCGCATAAACACTCAAGGCTAAACTCCATAGCATGTCGTCGTGGCTGTTTGTTGGGTGGCTGAATTGTAAATGTCCGCTTTTGCTGTATGCGTATTGTTGCTCGTTTATTTGAGTGCACAGTTGCCTATGGTACGGTATCGCCAAGCGATTCTGCTCCATGACAATCTTCAGATTTGATAGCAATTCCTCTTTTGTTTCAACCGTAAACTTTAGTCCTTCAACATTGCTTGAGCCTTGGTTGCGAAGCTCCTCAAGCACAGGCTCGCCTACGCCCGTCTGGTCTACGAGCACCTTTCTGAAGCGGAATTTTTGATTTGCTCTAACCAGATGTCCTATAACTTGGCTGTATGGCGTTTCAAGTGGAAACTGATAAAGATAAACAAGTTTAAGAACATCGCCTTCACGCCTCAAAACCGTGACAACGCTGTAATCTTGCAACTTTCCAAAATCTACTCCTGCATAATAATCCCCGCTTGGAAAAACTGCCTCAAGGCTTCCATAAAGCTCAACGCCAAGCTTTTGGGCTAATTCTACGCATTTTCGGATAAGGTCTTGAGGGAAATAGCTGTTCAAGGCTTCAACGAATTCAGCCTCATACTCCATTAAATAGGCTTCACGGGTCATATTCGCCTTCATTTCCTCGAGAAACTCACGCTTGATTAATGGGCATTCGCTTGACTTGACCCTGTGCACGCTGTAGGCGGGATTAACAAAGGCTCTGTAAAAGAAATGGTCCTTACCCCAAGGTGTGCTTAAGAAAATGGCGTAGCCATCTGTAGTGCTTAACATTGGGAAAATCACTTGTGTTATAACCTCTTCAGGCATAAACGAAGCCTCATCACAAATCACCATTTGAGCAGTATATCCTCGCAGTAAATTCTCGGAACAAGGCAAAGCAATGATTCTACTACCATTTTCAAAATGAACCAGCGTCCTCGTAGCTCTCACAATTTTGTTTCTCAAGCGTGGTGTGGAATAGACGAACATTGCTATGCGGTCAAACATTATCATGCTCTGGCGCAAGCTTGGGCTCGTAATCAACACCGTTACGTTTGGATTTGTGTCTGCAAAGTAGATGGCTTTCATGGCTATAGTCGTAGTTTTACCCGTCTGCCTTCCCATACACGCAACAATACGCTTATTCTTATCCTCAAGAAGCTTGGCTTGATAAGCGAAAGGCTTCACGCCCAAAACTTTCTCAGCATACTCCACAACCCCTTTTATTTCAACCTCTTCTTCCCTTAGCAGCTGCCTAAATGCCTGCTGCGTTTCCTCAAGCTTTCTTAGCGCCCTTCGTTGCCTGTAACTCCGCAACAGCAGCAGCAAGCTCTTCAATCTGCTTCTCAATCTTCTCCCACCTCTGAAAACTGCTCAAAAGAGGCCCGTAATCCTTGGCTGCTTGGAAGATTATGCGAAAACGCTCAAGCGTCAGCTTATCTACTACTTCAAGCCCGCATATTTGATTGAAAGCCGTGCTGAAAAGCTTGACGACTTCTTCCATGCTTAAGGCGTCAGGAGCTGGCTCAATAGTTTGAACTATTGCCGTGTTTTTAGTTTGAACTATAGAGCTGAGCTTGAGCTGTTTTCTAATGGCGTCAACGGTTCTGTCGGGAAGCTTGCCGGTCTCATAGATTTCCTGCGGAGACAAGCCTTGCTCGGCTAACTCGTTCAAAACTTTGATTTCCTCTTCTGTCCATGGCTTGCCTCTTGCCATAAGCCTAAGCCTTCTGCGTCAAGAATATGCCCGTGATGTTGCCAACCAGCCCAGCGATAACCGTGAAAATTTCTGGGTTCCACTTTCCCAAAACAATCAGGTGCACAGCTTCCAGCACTGTTAAACAGCCAACCATGCCGAGGCTGAAGTAAACAGCATAAAGCAACTTCTGGCTTGGAGCAACTTTAACCTCAATCTGCTTGCGTTTATGCGTTGTTCGTATGGTTTTTGTTAAAGCCTCCCGAATGGGATTCTTCACTGCTCATTCCCCAGAATTGTTATTCTTCGCATGAGGCGTCTGGCTCTGCCGTGAATGAAGGCTTGCTGACAAACCTGAACATTCTCAGCATCCATCAATTTAGGAAGCAAAACCCGAATGTTCTCAACAGTGCCGACTGGAATTATTGTGCAGTCAATCTGCCCATAGCCTTGCGCAAAAAGCCATTGGCTTGCCACAAGCACAATGTGTTTAGCAATTTTTCCAAAAGTTCCTATGTAAACGCCGTAGCTTGTAACTGGTAAATCTATTTCTGCTCCTGCTGCTCCAGCCTCTCGCAGTTCCTCAACAGTCTCCAATCTACCACGAGAAGCGTCAAGCCACGTAACCTCAATCAAGTCGCCTAACTGCAAATCGCCAAGCTGCTTAAGCACCTTCTTACTCATCAGCCCATAACCACACATAAAATAAGACAAAAAAAGACAGCTTTAAGCAAATCTGAATGTATAGTTTCATTAAACTGAATTTAAACCAAAAAATTAATCTAAAATTTAATCTAAATAAAGGTGTAGGGAAAAGAATGGTTGTGGTTTATGTTACCCGACATGCTCATAAGAAGTATTTTGAGAGAAGCGATGAGGGAACTATTTTCATTGAAGATGGACTAAAGTATGGAACGTTGATGTTAAAAAAGAAAAATCACATAATATTATTTTGTCCCCCATTTTATTTCGTTCTCACTTTTGAAAGGGGGAAATGGTATCTGATAACTGTAACAAGGGCACAACCTTTTGAACTTTTATATGCGAAGCAGGTGATGCCCAGAGAGTCTCCATTCGCAGGAGAGGAAGTGAAACTAAAATTTATTTGAAGTAAATTCTTCAAGTTTTTGGGTCTAAAATTGAAATTTAATTAAAATTTTGTTTCAGATTTCCTTTTTAGCCTCTTCAAGCGCTTCTTTCTATTGGAATAGCTTATGGCTTCGGTTACAGCAGAGCGGATTCGTAAACGCTTGGGCTTAACAGTAGCAGACATTAGCGATAAAGACGTTTTTGCCTTCAGAGACGAGGCTGCAGCCTTCTTAGGCGAAGAGATTGGAAAGAGGCTTAACGCTGAGGACTGCACAGAAGCAGAAGCCAACGCCATAAGCAATTTGGCAGCCATTTACTGTTATTGTAAAGTTTCTGGCGGTTCTGCAGTCGGCTTAGACTTTACCATAGGCGACTTAAGGGTTTCTCCAGACGATGGAAAACGGCTGGAATTTCTCAAGGAGCAAGTTGAGCGGTTCATAGCCAGACAGAAGCGTTTGGGCATAAGCCTTCTGGAGGGACCATAAATGGGTGCTGTTCCCGAAGCTTATTATCAATTCGTTATGGATTATGCACCTTACGTTTACGTTATCCCCGAGTCTGGACCAGACCCAGCTTGGGGTAGAGCAGCCTTTGCAGCAGCCTTCGCCATAGACTTTCTCTGCGAGGCTTACTCTGCTAAGCAGTTTGAAGACAGAAAAACCGCTATTTATGACAAGATTGTTTCTCTTGCCGATTGGCTCCAAACCCAGCAATGCACAGAATCAGCCAAAAAAGCCTATGGCGGATTCAAAAGCAACGAGAATAGCACATACTATTATGCCATAGACGCTTGCAGAGTTATCCCTTCACTCCTAAAAGCCTATGAGTTGACAAATGATGCTGACTACTTGAACGCTGCAAAGCTTGCAGGAACAACATTCCTAAAAACCATGCAAGACCAGCAAGCCTATGGCGGATTTGCAAGAGCCGTCACAATTGAAGATGCTTGGCTTCTCCAGATGGACGTGGAATGTCTTTACGGGCTTATTGGCTTAAAAATGCTTTCTGAAAAGTATGATGTAGCAAACGCAAGCCTATACCAAACAATAATGTCTAAGGCTGTAGGCTTTCTACGTGAAGGCTTTGAAAACCTCTGGCTCTACTATGAACCCACAGATTCAAAGTGGTGTCGTGTAGGCTTATCAGAAAACGAAATTTACGATGACCCATTAGCCTACGCATTAGTCGGCTTATACGATTACGAAGGCTGGAGCCTCTCATGCCAAAAAGTCTACAACTTCATAAACACCATAAGAGCCTCGGCGCAGTATCCCGCTTATAATCCCGCTATTTGCTGGGCTGGCTACATAGACGTGTTAACACGGTTTCCAGCATGCGACTATTATGATGCTGTTACAAGCGGAATCCTATGGAAAATCCGCAAATATCATGACAAGCCAAGCTTCGCCTATAGCATGAAAATCATTGAGAAACATCAAAACGAGTTCATGTTCTGGGGCGCTAAACACACCGATTACAGTTATGTCGAAAACAAGCAGGCTATGGCTACGGTTTGCTGGCTTGCCCAACTATTTCTAAACTACGAGGAACCACAAACTCGCTTCACACAGATTTTGCGTTCAAAAGGCGAAAACATAACGCTCTATCCCATCATAGAAGCAGCTGAAACAGTTTCCTACGGCGAAGGCATAGACATAGCTGCAATCGTTTCGCCAACCCGTGTTGAAGAAGTGCTCATAGAACCCGGCTACATTATAAACGACTACATCAGTGTTTACACTTTCGCACCCTTGAGACAGCATGATAAGATTAGACGGAAAGGCGTGGACTACGAGGTTCTTGGCGTTCAAGCCCTCGACTTCCAAGGCGAAACAGCCTATTTTAAGGCTAATTGCAGGAGGCTTGTCGGGCAATGAGCGAAATAGAAGACCCCGTTGACACGGTTGTTAGGCTTCTCAGCAAGAACATGTGGGTTGTCAAAGAAGACGGCTCACTTGCAAGCATTCATGTCAGTCGTGAATGGTATGACCGTGAGCTGTTCAAAAACTACGACGGACAAATAACGGTTGGCTTGGCTGAAAGCAGAGACACGAAAATCGAGATGAGCGGAAGAATCCGCAAGCGTCTTGGTAGCTTACGTGTCAATGTTTGGAGTCAAGACATGCTCACACGCCAAAAAATGGTTGAAGAAGTAAACCGCATTGTAAGGCAGAACCGCAACAAGCCAAATGAAACGCTTTACTATTTTGCTGGTGTCGGACAAACCACAGGAACACATAAGGCTTACAATGCAGGCGCAGCGTCTGAACTTGCTCCAAACCACGCAGACTGGACTGAGCTTGCAAATGTGGATTACGAGAAAATCTGGTATAGCGATGACAACCGCTATTCAAAAAGCCACAATGTCAACGACGAATACGCACTTATGCTTTTCCGCTTCAAAATTAACTCTCGAGAAAAGACCGTTAAAAAAATTGTTTTGGCGTTTGAGGGTTATGGCACTGCTCCCGGTGGCAATGGCGTAACAATTAAGGTTTGGAATCATGTAGCCTCAGCATGGCAAAATGCTCAGTCTGGAACTGGTGGAGCAGACGAAACAATCACTATAACGCTTACTATGAGCATCACTGACTTTATTGATGATAACGGTTATGTTTGGCTTCTTGCAAGAACCACAAATCCAAGCGATGGCTCTACGCCAGCCGTGTTATATTGCGACTTTTGTAGCTGCACCGTCACCGTGAACGGAATCACCTACTTGGATATAGTTTCTTATCGTGATGCTGACCGTGTTGATGTTAAACCCTTCATCTTCAGAACCGAGTTTACCCTAAAATCATGGTCTTTCGAAGACATTGGAGGAGTGTTCTAAAATGGTTGAAACGTATGGAGCGCATGAAACCCGCGTATATTACGTTGAAGAAGCCACGTATGGACAGACACCAGTAAACCCTTCAATGCTTGGCGTTCCAGCAGAAAACATCGACCCCGCCATAGACCCCTCAAACATAAAAGTGCGGGGAGTAGGCAACATAGACTTGCAAGCCATCAAAAAAGGACTGCGAACCGTCAGCCTAAAAATCGCTTATCCGCTGCCAAGCGAGGCACCAATCAATTTTCTCCAAAACGCCAAAGCAGAGCTAAACAAGTCGTTAAGCGTTCAAGTGCTCTATTACAAGGGAATATTTGCCTCAGCAACAGACATCATATCGCTCCTTTACACGGGATGCAAATTCCATAAGCTAACAGTTGAATGCAGCATAGAAGACATTGCCAAAGCCACTGCAGAGCTGATCGGACAAGACTTGACGGTTGGAACATCCAAAATCGCAGGAGCAACATACGCAGACTATGCTGGAGCAGTGCCATTTTACGAAAGCTACGTCAAAAAAGGCACAAGCCTTCTTGACCGTGTATCAGACTGGAAATTCACAATAGAAAACAACCTAAAGGCTGTGCCAGTGATACGCACAACAAGCGGACACCTTCTAAAGTATCTGCCTTACAGACACCGCAACCTAACAGGCGAAATAACATTCGAATTTGAAAGTAAAGAAGAGTTTGATGACGTAATCAACGATGCAGCTTTTGACTTAGAGTTTGGCTTGGGCGTCTCAAACAAAGCTGTGTTCTCCGACTGCAAATGGGAAAACGTGTCTTCACCAGCACGCATTGAAGATTTAGTTTCATGTAAGGCTGGTTTCGTCGCTAAAGGTCCAGTAAACATAAGCTGAGGCGATAAAAGTGGCGGAAGTCAGTGTTTTGGAAAATTTCGGTCGAGAAGCTGAACTGCGCAAAAAGTGGCTTCAGATGTGGGAAAGACTTGGCGTCCGCATTCTGAAGCTGCCGAAGTGGATGCAGGAAATCGTGCTGGAAGATGTGAACACTGCAATCAGAAACCGTTTAGCCATCATGGAGATGATTCATAATGCGAAAAGAAACCGTTGAAATAGACGAGCGCTTTGGCAAGGAATACTCTGGAAAATACGTTTTTCAAGAGATAACATGGGCTAAACGCAGCAGAATAATCCAAAAATACACACGTTACAGCCAGCAAACAGGTCAAGTCGTAACAAGTGACTACGTGGCAATTCAAGCAGAAACCATAATGGCTTCGCTCAAAGAACAGCCAGCAAACAAGCCCATAACTCTCGAGAAATTGCTAAGCGAAGAGGACGGCGTTCCAATTGAGCTTGGCGAATTGTTTAGCCAAATAGTGAATAGGCTCAATGCTGTAAGCCTTGAGGAGACAACTTTTTTATCAGAGCCATCCGAAGGCAAAAGCCAAGCCAAACGCTCACAGACTTCAGATTGTGCAAAGAGTTCGGGTGGACACCAACACAGCTCGCAAGACAGCCAGCAAAAACAGTCCAGCAATTCATCGCTATCATCAACGAGTTAGACAAGCAAACAGAGGAGGAAAAGCAAAAGGCGGAGCGTGAGGCGAAATGGCGGTCGAGATAAGCTGCGACGTAGAAGGCATTGAAGAGTTCAAACAAGCCATGCAACAATTTGACAGTGGAATGCAAAGGCATGTGCACAGGCAGTTGGCAAGCTGGGTTGCAGACGTCAAAGCCTTAGCCAAACAACTCGCACCAGTCAAAACAGGGCACTTGAGGAGTTCAATTTATGCGAAGATAAGCGAGTGGGTCGCCGAAATAGGCGCAGAAGCAACATACGCCATGTTCATTGAGCTTGGCACACGCTACATGCAAGCGCAGCCTTACCTTTATCCAGCTATTCAAGAGCATTTGCCAGAGCTTGAACGGATAATTCTTGATGCTTTAGACGCGGCAAAAACGGAGGTTGGCTTATGAGTTTTCGCGAGATAGCCATAACCGTAAGGGCTGTTAATCGTGCAAGCCGTGAGTTTAGTCGTATTCAAACTGACGCTGAAGCGTTAAGCGTTCGCATAAAAAGCCTCGGCGCAGCCATTGCTGGTTTGGGTGCCACAGGCACAGCAATTGGACACATTGCCCATCAGTTTGGCTTGTTGAATGACCAACAGGCTCGGGTCTTCAATTCTGCCATGATGGTTGTAACCGTGTTGGGCATGTTTATGCGCACATCCTGGGGCGTAGCCGTATCCCAGAAAGTGTATGCTGCAGCCTGCTGGATTGCCACTGCTGCCCAAAACGCCTTAAACATTTCTTACGCTACATGGCTCGCCCTAACAGGTGTTGGAATAGCAGTTATTATCGGAGCTGCTGCAGCCATGTGGTATTTTGCAAGTCAGATGAATGCTGCAACTGCTTCAGTTCAAAGCTTCAATGAGGCTGTGGCTGAAATGCCTGAAAGAGGCAGAAGCATTCGCAGAGCTGGAGAAGAGGAGCTGTATAGACATGGAGTTGAATAGCCTTGAGCGTTGAAATTCCAGAAGTCACTATAGCACTCGGTCCTTACGGAATTCTCCAAGGAGACGTAATTGATTTGAAGGTGCATTTAGGTTGCACAAACGAAGTCAGCAGCTTCGAGCTTTTACTGCAAAACTGGAATAAGAAGTATAGTCCAGGCGGGTCTTACCCGATTAGTGTTGGCATGGACGGGCATATAGACATTGGAAGAGGCACAAACGTTCCGCAAATAATCACCTGCCGTGTTGAAGCCGTCAAGTATGAAACCGCACCTATAGAAAATTACTTGCGTGTCAGTGGCAGATGTTGGGGAGAACGTCTATTCCGCCGTGTGGTAACCAAAACCTACGAGAACAAGAAGGGCGAGGAAATAGTCAAGGATTTAATCGATTACTATGTTGGTTTAAGCCATGTTAGAGATTCAACAGAGCTTGTCGAAAACACGGACACCACCTACACACGGTTAGAGTATCAAGACACGCCAGTCTTCGACATACTCACGTATATTGCGGGCTCATCAGACAAAAACGGCGTCATAGGCTATGATTTCCGTGTTGCTCCAGACGGAAAATTCGAGTTTTTCCCACGCCTAAGCAAAACTTCGCCTGTAAGCCTTTCAGAAAAAATTGAGGTAAGCGAATACAGGAAAAGCATTCACAGCATCCGCAACAAAATAACAGTTTACGGCACTGCAGACAGACCTTTCCCAATGGATGTGGATGGAAGACCTTGGAGTGACACGCTAACAGAGGATTTAACCAAAAACCCAGAGACCGGAGATCTTGAACATGCTGTTTATGGAAAATGGAGCCCCATGACAGGCGACACAACATTGGACCTTGACACAGTTTATAAGTATGCTGGAAACAAAAGCGTCAAAGTCATCGAAGAAAGTTACATGTATTACACAAGAATTGACTTCATATTCTATCAAGGACAAACAGTAAACCTTAACGAGTTTCCAAAAATCAGCCTCGCCCTCATGATTGATGACAAACACTCTAAATTATGCTGGATAAACGCAATTGACTACTGGAATAACAGCGCATCCAAAAGCTTCAGTCTCTCTAAAATTAACTCATGGGAAAAAGTCATAATC
>Ga0172363_10003075_pt1 | contig 13527 bp, 10 predicted proteins | sample LakKivs2_kivu2a2_FD_114541 | JGI IMG/M metagenome (GOLD analysis project Ga0172363, IMG submission 114541) | Sediment microbial communities from Lake Kivu, Rwanda - Sediment s2_kivu2a2 | ecosystem: Environmental > Aquatic > Freshwater > Lake > Sediment | place: Rwanda: Western Province, Lake... | reverse complement strand
TACCTTTAATATTCAAATCTTCAACAGCGATTATTCCATATTTAAGAGTGAGGCTTCTGCTGAGCTTATGCAGAAAATCACTCCTTTGATTAGCAACCTTGAGATGCTGTCTTGCCAACCTAAACTTTGCTTTTTTTCTGTTAGCACTGCCTTTCTTTTTCCTGCTCAGTCTTCTCTGCAAAAGTTTCAACCTCTTTTCAGACTTGACAAGAAAGTGAGGATTACTTATAAGTTCTCCATTGGAGAAAGTAGCAAAAGATTCAAGTCCAACGTCAATGCCAACACTTTCATTGGAAGGATGCTTAACCTGAACATCTGGCAGTTCACAACTGAATATAGCGAACCATTGTCCTATTCTATTCTGCTTGATAGTGAGGGTTTTAATTTTGCCTTTTGGGATTCTATGCAGGACAATAGGAACACTTCCAATCTTACTCAATCGCAATCTTTTATCGGAAGCAATTTAAATCCGCTTTGAGGAAATGTGATGCTATTGATTCTACTTTTGAAGCGAGGAAATCCTTTTTTCCTGCAAGATTTATCTTTAACTCTGCGAAAGAAATTAGAGAATGCTTTGTGAACTCTGTCAGAAACATTCTGCTTAACCTGAGAATGTATTTCAGGATATTTGCCAGTAAGATATTTATTATAATCAAATCCGCTAATAGACACTTTGCCAAATTTCCAAGCGTCTATGCTCAAAGCAAGAAGCTCATTATAGATTGCCTTGCAAATCTTCAGAGAATTAATGATTTTTATCTTCTGTTTACTAGAAGGATATATACGATATTTGAACATCAACAAGCTCATAGGAGTGCAGGATATGTTTGAGTTTATATACTTGACGAGAGGATGTCCAGTGGACAAGAGGCAATTCATCTCACTCCCTGCCCCTGCGGGGCGAGGAAAGGAGTCTTCTTGCCACGAGGATAAAACCATCAAAAAAATATTTTCTTAAAAACTGATTATTGTGGTTTTATTCGTGCCACTCTACCGAAAACATCATTCTAAAGAAAAATATTTATAAACAGCAGAAAAAACTTTTGATTGGTAAAAGTAATTTATTATAAAAATCATATAAACAAACAGGAATAAAGCATCAAACATCTGTAAGGTACTCCAAATGACAGACAAAAAAACAGAAGACAAGGAAAAAAAGCATGAAAACAGAACAGAGCAGAAAAAAACAAATGAGAATAAGATTACAATAAATGATCTTGCAATATTCTGCAAGAAAAAGGGCTTTGTCTATCCAAGCTCTGAAATTTATGGGGGATTTGCAGGATTTTGGGATTACGGACCTTTGGGAGTAGAACTCCTGCATAATATAGAAGCCGAGTGGTGGAAATACTTTGTCCAGAGAAGGGAAGACATAGTCGGCATAGATAGCAGCATAATTTCCCATCCCAGGACCTGGAAGGCATCAGGGCACATCCAAAGCTTCAGCGATATTGCAATACAGTGCAGACAGTGCAAAAAAATAAATAAGATAGACAAGAGCGAGATAGGGAAGGCGAAATGCGAATTCTGCGGCGGTGAATTGGACGCAAAAACAACAAAGGAACTCAAGCTTCTGTTTGCAACCCAAATCGGGGCAGAGAACAGCATTACCGCATATCTGAGAGGAGAGACAGCTCAGGGAATGTTTTTGGACTTTAAATTGGTTGCAGAAACTGCAAGGGCAAAGCTTCCTTTTGGAATTGCACAGATTGGAAAATGCTTCAGGAATGAGATTGCTCCAAGAGACTTTCTTTTCAGGAGCAGGGAATTTACAATAGCTGAATTTGAGTATTTCATACATCCTGAGGAGGAAAAATGCAGCCTGCTTGGAAAAGAGCATCTAAATCTTGAGATCAATCTTCTTGACGCTGAAACACAGGAGCATGGAAAAACCACTTTGAAGAGGACAACCATAAAAAAGATGATTGAGGAAAAGCGCCTTGGAGAATGGCACGCCTACTGGCTCGCAGAGCAGACACTCTGGCTGAAATCCCTGGGAATAGACATGAATAAAATCAAAATCAGGGAACATGTTAAGACAGAACTGTCACATTACTCTTCTGCCACTTTTGATATTGACTTTGAATATCCCTTTGGCTCAAAAGAGGTTTGCGGAAATGCCAACAGAGGGCAGTATGACTTAACTCAGCATATGAAGGAAAGCAGTGAAAACCTGGAATTTTTCGACGAGAAAACAAACAAGAAAGTAATACCAAAGGTAATTGAGCCGACATTTGGAATGGAAAGGGTATTTCTTGCTGTGCTGAGCGATGCTTATGAGGATGACAAGAAGAGGGGCAACATAGTGCTCAGGATAAAACCGTCATTGGCGCCGATAAAGGCAGCTGTATTCCCGCTGCTCTCAAACAAGCCAGAGCTAGTTGAAAAGGCAGAGAAAATTTACAGGGAACTGCGCAATGATTTCAATTGCTTCTATGACAAAGCAGGCTCCATAGGAAGAAGATATGCAAGGCAGGACGAGATTGGAACTCCATACTGCATAACAGTTGATTTTGACAGCCTTAATAACGATGATGTTACAATAAGGGACAGGAACACCACAAAACAGGTGAGGGTGAAGATTTCTGAACTGAAAGATGCTTTGAGAAAACTCATCTGCGAAGAGATAAAATTTGATAAGCTGAAATAAGAAATGCCAAATAACAGGAAACCCGCAGGGAATTGATAGGAAATATTAAATCTGTCTCATAAAAAAATATTGGATTTGCTTTATAAAAAAATTCTGTGAAAAAAATCTGGCACAAATCATCAATAATCAATAAATTTATAAACAACTTCTAAATTCTGGAGTTTTCATGAAAATAAGCGAACTAAAACTAAGAGAGGGAAAAGTTGAAGTTGTTGGAGAGATAACTGATAAAGGCGAAACACGAGAATTCATAAAATTCGGCAGACCGGGAAGGGTTGCAACAGCCACTCTGAAAGATGATTCTGGCTCAGTCCAGCTCACCTTGTGGAATGAAGACATAGACAAGGTAAATGTGGGCGACATGGTGAAGATTGAAAACGGCTATGTAGGAGAATGGCAGGGAGAGCCCCAGCTTACAACAGGCAGACTCGGAAAATTAGAAGTGATTGGGAAAGTGCAGAGTGTTTCTGAAAAGCAGAAAAGCAGCAAGAAAGAAACTGAAAAAGAGAGTGCAAAAGCCAAAAAACAAAAAGACACTAAAGAAGAACCACAAGATGAAAAGAAAGATGTAGAAGAAGAAAACTTTGATGACATAGAAGAAAAATTTGACGATTCAGTTGAAGAAGAATTCTAGCACGACACTAACATTCCGACAATAATTCAAAAACACTTTTTCAGAGAAAGATTTATAAAGCATTTGGCTAATAAACCGTTCATAGAATTCCAATAAATCAGTAAAAATTATGATCAATGGGCCGATAGCTCAGCCTGGGAGAGCACCACGCTGAAGCCGTGGGTGTCCGGGATTCAAAAAACCCTTTTTGCAAGCAAATAACCCTTTAAAAAAGGGTTAATCGAAAAGAAAAAAATAACCCTTTAAAAAAGGGTTAATCGAAAAGAAAAAAAGTGTTTACGGAATGCGGATTTTTCCTTCGGAAAAATCAAACACAAAATCAAGAAGGGCTTTGAAAGTTCCCGTCGGCCCATATTTCTATTTTTCATGGATATTTCTCTTCTCTTTTATTTATCTATTTTATTTCTCACGTATTTTTTATCATCTTTCATATTAATTTTCACAGATTTTTTTATATTAAATAGAAAATTTAAATACCAATACTTTTTTCTGTATCAAATAGCATGAACGCCGAATCTAAAAAAGAAGTTTCTGGGAAGAGCGAAGAGAAGCAGGAGAAAATCGAGGAAAAAAAGGAAGAAACTCCTGAAAGCATAAAGGCAGAGCCAGAAACTGTTTTTGTAATATGCGCCCATCCTGACGATGAGGTGCTCGGAGCAGGAGCAACTATCGCAAAATATGTGAAGGAAGGCAAGAATATAAAGACAATAATATTTTCCTACGGCGAGCTTGGAATTCCGATGCTTCAGAGGAAGTTCAGCATTGAGAAAAGAGTCAAAGAATCAAAAAATGCAGATGCCATGCTCGGATGCAAGGATTCTATCTTTCTTGGAATTGATGAAGGCAAGTTCATAGAGCAGTGCGAGGAAAGGCAGTTGAAAGAGAAGCTGAAGGAGATGTTTGAGAAAGAGAAGCCTTCAAAGATTTTTACCCATTCCCCTGACGATCCTCATCCTGACCACAGGGCTGTTTACAAGACAGTGCTGGAGATTGTCGGCATGGCAAATGTTGAGCCAGATATCTACATGTTTGATATATGGAATCCTATTAATTTCAGGAAGAGGAACAACCCCAGGCTTTATGTGGACGTGTCAGAAACATTCAGGATAAAGCTGAATGCCTTAAGCATGTTCAAGAGCCAATGGCCCTCGCTGATAATACTCTGGCCGCAGGTTTTGATATCTGCTTTTTTAAACGGCATGGGCTGTGAATGCAGATATGCAGAAAAGTTTTACAAGATAAGATGAAAAAGCAATTATGATTAAATTTTATGAATGAAAGTAAATTTTATGACGGAAAGTTTATAATTAAAAACTTAATAATTACCATTAAATAAAAATCATAAAAAATAAGATTAAACAATCTTCATAAGAAATAAAATAAAAAAACTCGCATAAGCCATGCTCGCATAAATTGAAACAATGAAAAAAGAAGAAAGAGAAAGCAAGAAGAATTAGGAAAAAAACAGATAAAAATATTCAAAAAATATACGAAATGAAAAAATGGACAGAAAAAAACTTTTGATAGCGACAGACACCTTTCCTCCAAGGGTCGATGGAGTAAACAAGGTGCTGCTTTCCTTAATACCAAAGCTTAAACAGCACTTTGACATTACAGTGCTAGCTCCAAACTTTGGGGTTATACCAAAAATAAGGGAGCTTGAAGGAGTTGAGGTAATTCTATTTCCAATGAGGAAAAAGAGATGGGGCGACTTCCACCTTACAAAGCCGTCGTTCAGGAAGATAAGGCAGAAAGTCAAAGAGTCAGACCTTGTCTTTGTCCAGTCAATAGCGATGATTGGCTTATATACTATAATATGTGCGCATTTTCTGAAGAAGAAGGTGGTATGTTTCACCCATGTCATAGAATGGCAGGTTGCTATGAAGAATGTCGGCTTCAAAGGATTTACTGGTTACATCTACAATTTTATCATATTAAATCTTGCAAGGATTCTCTATAACTGGTGCACCTTGATAATAACTCCAAGCGCTGAGATTTCGGAGATATACTCAGTTCACGGAATAAGAACCATAAAAGAAGTAATCCCATTAGGCATTGATAATGAAAAGTTCAATCTGCCAGCAGACCGTAGAGCAGCTAAGAGAGCGTTAGGCATAAATCCTGACAACATTGTGATAGGCTATTGTGGAAGGCTTTCAAAGGAAAAAGACCTTCCAACTCTCAGCAGGGCTTTCTCAAGATTGAGAAAGAGCTATGCCAATGTTGTTCTGATGATAGTAGGAGACGGGCTTGAGGAGATAAGAAAACTTTTTGTCTCAAAGGAAAATGTCTTTTTTGCAGGCGTCGTTCATGATACAGCAGTCTACTATCATGCTATGGATATTTTTGTTATGCCTTCGCTTACAGAAACTTCATCACTAGCGACCATGGAAGCCATGGCATGCAGTGTTGCGGTTGTCTCAACTCCTGTCGGCAACATAAGAGACTATCTCAAGAACTATCAGACAGGGCTGATTTTCAAGAAGAAGAATTCTTTTGACTTAGCCAGAAAACTTGAGATTTTGATTAACAACAAGGCGCTTAGGGAACAGCTCGCCATAAACGGGTATAAGATGATTGTTGAAAATTATGACTGGAACAAGTGTGTTGAGAGCATAGAGAACAAGCTTCTTTCCTTGGCTTACGAGCCTGCTTCTGAATCTGCGTCCAAACCTTCAGAATCTGAAATAAAAAAATCAGAAGAATCGCAAGCAGAGCCGGCAGAAAACCCGGAATCTAAAAATCCTGCATAGAAAAAAAGAGACATTAAAAAACATAAAAAAAGAAACATAAAAAAACATCGAGAAAATTCTTATTTCATTCTTAGTTCATTTTCATTTCATTCTTATTTCATTATCTCATTCTTATTCCAGAATATTATTTAAGAATGTTGACTTCGCAATGCTCTATATATTACATTAGAAATTAATGAACAATTGCATAAGCCCAATCGCACAGCATAAACTCAATTACATAGCATAAACTAAATTGCATAATTCCTATTGAACCATCAAAAATTCTTATTGAATCATCAAATCTTCATTGAGATTGATGAGCTGATAGCGCTCTGTGGATCCATCGAGATTCCATAAAGCACATTGCCTTCTGTTATTAAGTTGTCATTGTGGCTTATTATTATATATTGTGCCTTGTCAGAATATTTCTTTATCAATTGCGCGAGCTTTTCAGAGTTTCTCTTGTCAAGTGCAGAATCTACCTCATCCAAGATATAGAAAGAAGCAGGCTCAAATTCCTGTATTGCAAATATGAATGCCAATGCTGTCAATGCCTTTTCTCCTCCTGATAGCGAGCGGATGTCAAAGAACTTGTCCTGGGTTATCTTTACTCTTATCAGCACTCCTGAATCCTGGGCAAAGGGGTCTTCCGGATTCTCTATTTTCAGGAATGCCTCGCCCTTCACAGTAAGTGCTGAGAATGATTTCTTGAAGTTCTCGTTAAGAATGTCAAATGTTTTCATGAAAAGGTCTTTCTTCTTTGACTCTATTTCCTGCATCATCTTGAACACATCTTCCTTCTCCTGCCTGAGTTTTTCCTTTTTCTCCAAGAGGGATTTGTATTGGCTCTCTGCAGCATCATAAATCTCCAAAGCCCTTAAGTTAACGCTGCCTATTTCCTGTATCATCCTTTCAAACTTTTCTATCTCATATTTAAGCGCTGACTCTTCTTTTATTGAGAGGAGCACAACATTCTTATACGGCTCAAACTCCTTTTCAAGCCCTGAAAGCTCTGCAGACGCAGTTGCTTTCTTCAGCGACAGATTGTTGATGTTCTGCTCTGTATTCCTGGACTTTTCTTCCTTCATCATGATTTCAGCTTCGCACTTCTGGATTTCACCATTGAACTTGTTTCTTTCCTCAAAGGATTTCTTGAACTTTGCAAGGAAGCCCTTTTGGAGTTCTTCCTTATCTTTAAGGAGCGCCTCTTTCTGGTTTATCTCTTCTTCCAATTTCTTTATGTCTTCAGAGAATTCTGATTTTTCCTTTTCTGTCTGCTTTATTATCTTGGCTTCCTTATCTGTTTCTGCCCGCAGCATCTCAATCTGAGTTTTGAATGAAGAGATGTTGGCTTCTGCTGATGTTATTTCATCTCTCAGTTCCTGCTTCTTCTGCTCAAAAGCCGACAATTCAGCAACCAGAGCAGGGTCCCTGAGCTTGTTTATCTGCAGTCTCAATTCCTGCTTTCTCGTCTTTACTTCTTCAATCTTCTTGTTTGTTGAAGTGATAGATTTTTCCTTTTCTTTTAGTTGAGCATCAATCTTTCCAAGTTCTTCATTGCGCAGCTGCTTCTGTTTCTTTGAGACCTCCAAATCAGACTCTTCTAAGTGCAGGCTTCTCTCTGCCTTTATTATGTCGCCTTCAAGCACTGCCTTTTTATTCCTCAATTCTTCAATCCTGTCTTCAATTCTCTTTTTTTCTCCCTCAAGCGACACTATCAGAGCATTTGTTTCTTCCAGCTGCTTCTCTGTTTTTGAGAGCTCTTCAGAGGATTCCTTCTCGGCAAAGCCCATTCTGTGCTCTTTCATCCTGTAGCCGCCTACCATTGCCCCGCTCTTTTCAACAAGGTCCCCTTCCAGAGTGACCATTCTCGCATTTCCAACGCCTATTCTCCTGGCTACGTCCACATTGTCAACTATGAGAGTGTCGGCAAACACGTAAGAGAAAACTTTTTTGAACTGAGGATCATAATCTATAACCTTGAAAGCGAAATCGTGAACGCCGTTCACTTCCAAGAGCTTTTTCACATTATCTTCTATTCTAATATTCTTTATCTTGTTCAGCGGAAGGAATGTAGCCACTCCAAACTTGTTTTTCTTGAGATAGTTTATGCACTCTGCAGCAACTTCATCAGTCTCAACAACTATGCTCTTTATCCTGTGTCCTGCTGCAATCTCCAAAGCCAATGAGTATTTTGAAGGCGCCTTTCCAAGCTCTGAGACAGTTCCGTAAATGCCTTTAATCTTGCCCTTTTGCTCCAAAATCTTGTTGACTGCGATATCTCTCAATGAAGCTTCTTGTATTCTAACTGACTTTACTCTTATCCTTGCAAGCGCTTCTTCAACATTCTTTCCACGAGTTCTGGCGTCAGCCAGCTTTGCTGCAATATTTGACGATTCAGTCAGCAGTTGGTTCAGTTCAAGAATTGTCTCCTTGAATTCTGTCCTCTGCTTCTTCAGATTCTCAATCTCTGCCTTGTGCTCCTTTTCAATCTCTCCAACTTTTTCAACCTGCTTGTCTATGCTCTCAATCTGTATCTCAATCCTGTCTTTTTCTCTCAACAGTTTTTGTTTTTCTTCAATCAGCTTCTGGATTTCTGAAGCGATGGTTTCGCTTTCAGTCTCTATCTTTTCAATCTCTTTTTCAATCTCAACTATCTGCTCGAGATTGTGCTTCTTCTTGAACTCCTCAATGCTGGACTCTATCTTTTTTATCTGGGCTTCATTCTCTGACTTTTTCTTTTCCAATGATTTTATCTCGGAATCAATGCCTTTCACTCTATTGTCAGTCTCTTCTAAATCTTTTTTTAATCCTAAAACCCTGTCGTCAATCTTGATAATCTCTTTTTTATGGCTCTCAATCTTTGTTTTATTGGTGGCAAGAGCAACCTTCAGTTCCTCGACTTCCTTGTGAACCTTGACCTGCTCTTTCTCGCCTCTTTCCTCAATATCCTTTGTTATCTGCTCAACCAGATTTTTCTTCTCTTCAATCTGAACTCTGAAGGCAGTCACCTCTTTCTTTATATTATCTATTTCCTGATTCAGGCTGCCTATCTTCTTTTCTATCTTCTCAATATCCTTGTTCTTGCTCTTTATCTGTATGTCAAGATAAGTGGCTTTGTTCTGGTCTATCTTGTCTTTCATGTCCTTGTACTTTAATGCCTGGTCCCTGTCCTGCTTCAGCTCCTTCAGATATGTTTCCTTTTCTGTCAATATAATCTCTGCTTCCTTCAGCTTGAATTCAACTTTTTCAAGTTCATTGAGGGCTTTCTGCTTCCTGTCCTCATATATCGCAATGCCTGCAATCTCCTCAATAACCTGTCTTCGCTCAATAGAACTCATTTCCACAAACCTGTCAATATCTCCCTGAAGCACGATGTTGTAGCCCTCAGGGTCTATCTTGGCTGCAGATATTAGTTCAATAACCTGCTGCCTCGTCATTCTCTTGTCATTAATCCTGTAAACGCTCTGGCCGTTCTGCTTGGCAATCCTGCTTATCTTCACTTCTTTAGTGTCAAGAGGAAACTCTTTTTTTGAATTGTCAAAGAATATGGATACTTCTGCCTTGTTTGCAGGGTTCTTGAACTTCCCGCCGTTGTAGATTAGATTAGCAGTTTTTTCTGCCCTCAGGCTCTTTGTAGACATCCTACCCAGAACAAAGCATAATGCATCAAGAACATTTGATTTCCCAGAGCCATTCGGCCCAAGAATCACACTGAACTTTTCATCAAAAAAGAGCTCAGTCCTCTTGGCAAAGGACTTGAAGCCCTCCATCACCAGTTTATTAATTCTTGTCATAACAGCACTCTTTTTGGATTATCTTGCTTGCTTTGGCATCATTGTTGCTGTGCCATTTAATTTCTTTACTTTTCCCTTTTTTATTGCCTGTTTTCCATCAGGTTTCCTGCTGGTTTTGCTATTTTGCCTTGCTTTTCTGAATAGCAACTCATATTTATATATTTTGGTGATTTTTAAGCAGGTTTGTATTGACTAAAAGAATAAAATTTATATATTATCCAGATTTTTATTTTTAATTGATTCATATTTTAAACTTATTTAATATTTACTTATTAATAATTTTAAATTAATAACTTTAACATTCTAAAAAAAGAGGCGGAAATGAATAAAGCGCAAATCCAATCGCAGGTCTTCATCTACATTCTGACAGCAGTGATAATCGGCTTGACCATACTCTTTGGCTATAAGGCACTGTCAGGCACGCAGAAGATGGCAAGCGAAGCAGAGCTTGTAAAGTTCAAGAGCGACATTGCAAATGATATAAAGGCACTGGATTACGGCAGAACTGTTGAATATTATGTGAATGTTCCTTTGGGATACGAGGTGTGCTTTGTAAGTGGAGATGTTTATGACATTCATCTTTCAGATAAAACCATGGAAAATTTTTTAAAAAATGCTTACAGTTCTACAGGAAAAAATTTATTTTTAATAAATAAAAAGACAAAGAGTGTAACAACAATCGAAACGAATTCTCTTACTATTAAAGGTCCTCGGGACTCTTCATTACTCTGTTTTGATTCTCCTACAAAAATACTTCTCGATAATATAGGAAAGACAGTTGAAGTAAGCAAAATATAAAAATTTCTTAGAACGATTATAACTATGTTTTATTAACAATTTTTTAACAACCTTTTTATAATACTTTTATTTTCTTTTCCTTTATGAGTGCTAATTATAAGTATAAGTCAAGATGCGCTAAAGTGTACTCTAAAGTGCTTGGCAGAGTCATTGAAAACATAAGACCTGACTCTGGAATTCTGGAAAGATGCAGTGCTGTTGCAAAACTGATTGATGCAGAAATAAAAAAGAAGAGAGTGGATGCAGAGGCGATTTTAGGCGGCTCAATAGCAAAGGGCACCTTTCTTAGGAATGATTATGACTGCGATGTGTTTGTTAAGTTTGATTTTGAGAAATACAAGGAAAAAAACATCTCAAAGATTCTAAAAAGCATTCTGAATAAGTTTAAGCCGAAAACGCTCAACGGCTCAAGGGAGTATTTTCAATTTTTTAAGGAGAAGATAAAATTTGAGGTCGTGCCTGTGCTGAATATAAAAAATGCCAGAGACGCGATAAATGTGATGGATGTAAGCCCGTTGCATGTTGACTGGACAAAGAGGAGAATTAAAAAAAATCCAAGGCTTGCTGATGAAGTGAGACTGGCAAGAGCGTTCTGCAAAGCAAACAAGGTGTATGGCGCAGAGTCCTTTATAAAAGGCTTCTCAGGACATGTGATAGACATTCTGACAATCCATTATGGCGGATTTTTGAATTTGCTAAAAAATGCAGAAAAATGGGGTGAGAAAGAAAAAAAGGAGGAAAAAGCAGTTGTTGACCCTGAGAATTATCATAAAGGAAAAGCCCTATTCAACCTCAATGCTTCAAAGACAGAGGGTCCCCTTGTTTTGGTAGATCCTGTGCAGCCGGACAGAAATGCTGCTGCTTCTGTGAGCAAAGAAAATTTTGAGATTCTTGTAAATGCCGCAGGAAATTTTCTGAAAAATCCTTCTGAAAAGTTCTTTGAAGAAAAAGCGGGTATTGAAGAGGAATATCATAAGTACAAAAGCAAAAATGCCTTATTGAAGCTTGAAGTTTCTGCTTTCCATGGAAAAGAAGATGTCGTTGGGTGCAAGCTGTTAAAGGCATTTGAATATATTGCAGACAAACTTCGTGCGAATGATTTTGCTGTTGTGAAAAAAGACTGGAGCTGGGACAGGGAAAAAAAAGCATTTTTTTACTATGTTCTTGACAAGACAGCTCTTAAAAAAACAGCTGCTTCAAAGTACATCATAATTAAGGGCCCCCCTATGAATCTGAAGGAGCACGCTGAGAGATTTAGAAAAAAACATAAAGAAACTTTTGTAAAGAAAAATATTCTTTTTGCAAAAACTAGGAGGAAATTTCTAAAGCCAGAAGAGTTAATAAAAGATCTAAAACAAGATAAATATCTCAGAGAAAAAGTAAAAGAAATAAGAATAATCAATTTCTAATATTTTTATAATTCTGTTTTTCTGCTTTTATCTCCTCTTCTCTTATGAAGCGATTTAAATCCTCAACGCTTCTTTTTGGAACATAAAGTTTTCCTAGTCTTTGCTCTGGATAGCCGTGGAAATCAGAACCACCGGTAACAATAAGCCCAAGTTTTTCTGCAAGTTGTGCGAAATATTGTGATTGCTCAAGAGTTGCTTTTGTGTAAAATGCTTCAACCCCTTTTAGTCCACGCTCTTTAAGATTTGCAAAGAACCTTTCATAATCATCAACCACGTTCTTATAGAATCCTGGATGCGCAATCATAGGAACAGCTCCTATTGATGCGAGCCTATCAACAACATCTGCTGGCTCAACATAGCTCTCTCTTTCTACATATGCGAATCTTCCTCTCTTAAGGTATTTATCCATCGCTTCTTCAATAGATGCAGCATAGCCCTTCTCAACCAATGCCATAGCAAAGTGGGGCTTTCCGACTGTTCCATTGGCGTGTTTTTCAACATCTTCCATTATAATATCAAAATTCAATTTTCTTAACTTTTCAAGAATCTTGGAATTTCTAATTCTTCTCTGCTCCTGCAATTTATTCAGAAATTCATTAAGAACAGGATGGTTCCAGTTTTTCATCGACTCTGAAAAATATCCCAACACATGAATATCATCCTTGCAGCTGATTTCAATCGCCGGAAAAAGTTCAATATCTAATTTTTCAGCTAAATCGATGCTTATTTCAAGCCCTTGTGTTGTGTCATGGTCTGCTATTCCAAGATATTTGATTGCAGCTTTATGGGCTTTTTTCACAAGTTCTTCAGGAGGTAAAACTCCGTCTGAAAGATTAGTATGAGTATGCAAATCAATGTTCAGCACAAATTCTTCTTCATCCATTTTAATCACATAGGTTCATTTAATCAAAGTTTTTGCAAAAAGTCTCTAAGAACTTATTGCATCAGTATACTTACATCAAAATGTTTGCATAAGTATGCTCTACAATGTTAGTTCTCAGCGAATTTAAAGGAATTTGAAGGTGTTTTCCTAAGGGTATAAATAATTTTCTGTGCGAACATGCCTGCCAAAATGCCTGTTCAAGGCCTGAAAGACTGAAAAAGAGGGAAAGGTTTATATATAAGAAAATGTATATTAATATAGAAATGTATTAAAAAGTATATATTTGTATGCACTTTGCGTTTTTATCTTTTTTGCTTCAAAAGAAAAAAGAGGCTGTCCCTTGAAAATAAGAATCTCAATAACAGTAAGTGAGAAAATTCTTGGGGAATTCAAGAGGTTCTGCGAGCAGAACGGCATGAAGGTGTCTTCTAAAATTGAAAGAATGATGATTGATACTATACGACAGAATAAAATCAATACTACAATTAACACAACGATGGACAATGCTCGCACAATAAAAGAGGAGAAAGCCATTCCCCAGCCAATTAAAGGATTGCGCAAAAGGTCAAAACAGAAAAAATGAATAAATAAAATGAAAATAAAATGAATAAATTATCCAAC
>Ga0172363_10003074_pt1 | contig 13527 bp, 14 predicted proteins | sample LakKivs2_kivu2a2_FD_114541 | JGI IMG/M metagenome (GOLD analysis project Ga0172363, IMG submission 114541) | Sediment microbial communities from Lake Kivu, Rwanda - Sediment s2_kivu2a2 | ecosystem: Environmental > Aquatic > Freshwater > Lake > Sediment | place: Rwanda: Western Province, Lake... | reverse complement strand
TTTTATCTGTACCAAAACAGTATAGAAGAGAGGAAGTCACTAAATGAAAAGACATTATTAAAACCTTACTCATAACTAGAATACTCCTTTATAAATATTTCTTTCTATCTTTTCAACCAATAATGTTTTCCAAATCCCTTCAACTGAAAATACCATCTTTATCTTGTTCAATTAAAACACTGTATTTTATTTTTTACTCTTCATATATTGCTTTGCCTGATACATAAAAGAGCACCATTTTTAATCCAGTCTACCGACTTTCCAATACTGAGGGCTGCCTCTCCGAACCATTTTATTATATAAGGTTCGGAATTGTCCCAGATATTATAAATACCAGTCTCTTTGTCTTCCCTCAAGAAACCTTTTAGTGGTTTTTCCAGCTTGCGGCGGCAATTTTCCAGTAATTTATTAATAATCCTATTTACGGTATAAAACCTTATTCCTTTTGCAAAATCACCGGTAAGTTCAACCAGTTCCCTGTAACCATTCTCTCTCTCGTTACCATTCATACTAAATGTTTTTATAATATCCCCGGTGGTTATAATAAAGGGATAGCATTCTTTTCCCAGCGTATATCTTCTCCCAACAGGTTCTGTCTTTATTTTAATCATTTTCTTTTAGATGATTTATATTATTTTAAAAATTTTTAAAAATATTTCTTCTATTTTACATCAAATATCTTACCAGGGTTCATAATATTATTAGGGTCAAAAGCTTTTTTAATTCTACGCATCAAATCTATTTCAGCCGGACTGCTTACAATTCCCATAAAATCTTTTCGCTTAGAACCAATACCATGTTCACCACTGAGTGTACCTCCAAGCTTTTTAGTTGCCTGATATAAATCTTCTAAGGCTTTGACTTCTATATCATACCACTCTTCCATATTACTTTCAGGGTTCTTTACTAAGGTCGCGTGTAAGTTGCCATCACCAGCATGACCATAACAGGGGATTTTGATATTGTATTTTTTAGAAATCCTATCAAGCTCTGGCATCAAATCGGGGATAGCTGATATTGGAACCACAATATCTTCTAGACTCTGATGGGGACTTACAACCATAAAAGCTTCAGCAATATTTCGCCTTACGCTCCAGATCCTTTCCTGAGTAGTATAGTTATCTGCTACGTAGACTTCTATTGCACCATTCTTAAGGCACAGCTCACCAATAGCTTCAGAATCATCATTGACTAAATCTTCACGATTGCCATCAACTTCTATTATTAACATCGCACCTGAGCTTTGGTATGGTAAGTGTTCATTTAAATATTGACATGACGCTTGCACAGACAGCTTATCCATAAATTCTACAGAAGTGGGGATAATTTTTTCTTCAGTCATAATCTTAGGAACCATCTTGATGGCAGATTTGACATCTTTAAACAGTACAAGTAAATCTACTTTAGCTGTAGGCAGTGGAATCAATTTAATTATTGCCTTGGTAACAATCCCTAAAGTTCCTTCCGAGCCTATTATTAGTTGTTTTAAGTCATAGCCAGTAACATCTTTAACTAGCTTTCCTCCCAGCTGGACTATATCACCTTCCGGAGTTACTACTTCTAATCCCATAATATAGCGACTTGTAACCCCATATTTAACAGCCCTACCACCACCAGCATTTTCAGCAACATTACCACCAATAAAACAAGTTTCCACACTCATGGGATAACCGGCATAAAACAGGCCCTTCTCTGCAATTACTTCATTTATGTCATTAGTGACTACTCCTGGTTCTAGAACCATCATCATATTATTATAATCTATCTCCAAGATCTTATTCATTTTTTCCAAAGAAATTACTATACCACCAAAAACAGGTATAGCACCACCAGAAAGACCACTTCCTGCACCACGCGGAGTTACTGGTATTAATTTTTTATTAGCTATTTTGACAATCTCTGTTATTTCTTCAGCTGTTTTAGGAATTACTACAACTTCTGGCATATGTGCGTATTGTTTCCTGGGTGTTTCATCATGTGAATAGGTTTCTATTTTTTCTTTATCTGTTAAAACATTATTTTTGCCTACAATTTCAATTAATTTATTTAAAATTTCCTCTGTCACTGGATTATATTTCATCTTATTTAACTACCTTTGCCAATCTTTCATTCAATAGGGGTACAACTTCAAATAGGTCTCCAACAATTCCAAAGTCCGATATTTTAAAAATTTGTGCGTCAGGATCGTTATTGATAGCAATAATAATATCCGATGTTTTTATACCAGCAAGATGTTGAATTGAACCTGAAATACCTATAGCTATATATAATTTTGGAGACACTGTTTTACCGCTTAAGCCAACTTGATGTGGATAAGATATCCAACCTCTATCAACTGCATCTCTGGATGCACCAACAACCCCACCTAAATTTTTAGCCAGCTGCCGAATCAAAACAAAGTTTTCCTTTTTTCTCAAGCCTCTTCCACCTGATACTATGATATCTGCATCCTGGATACTTGCAGCTTCTTCTTCAGTTTTTCTAAATCCTATCCTTTCTACTTTTCCATCGATTAATTCAGTTTTAAGTTCAATTTTAATAATCTTACCTGTTCTGCTCCTGTCTATTGGAGCTGGCTTGGTCGATTTTACCCTGACTGTAGCCATCTGTGGCCTGTTATTAGGAGTTTTAATTGTTGCTAAAATATTACCCCCAATAGCTGGCCTTGTCTGCAAGAGATTATTGGTGCCTTTTTCAATGTCAAGTCCAGTACAATCAGCAGTCAGTCCAGCATTAACTCTTACAGCAACATGAGGCATTAAGGTTCTACCACTTGTTGTTGCCCCAGCAATTATAATATTGGGTTTATATTTTCTAACCAAGTCCACCAGGACGTTGCTATAGTTTTCTACAATAAAGTTTTCTAATACAGAATCATTTACTATATATACCTTATCTGCACCTCTATGGATAAGTTCGTTTAATTTATCATCACTAATATTATATCCCAGTAGTATTGATGCTAGCTCTACCCCTAATTTATCAGCCATCTTTCTTCCCCGGGTCAAAATCTCATAAGATACTTCCTTAATTTTTCCCTGGCTCTGTTCAGCTATAGTCCAGACATCCCGACTACTCATCTGTTAAACCTTCTTAGGTTAATTCTTTTTTTCTGCATGAATTTTATTAACTGATCAATAGCTTTTAACAGGCTTTCTTCACCATTTGGTTTTACAATTGTACCGCTTCTGGTAACCTTGGGATGACCGATTTTAACTACCCGGGTAGGCGAGCCTTTAAGTCCGAGTTTTGATTTATCAAGTTTCATATTGTCTGCTGACCATACAGGTATCTCTATCTTTCTGGCTTTTTGCTTACCGCGCAGTGTTGGAAGTCTTGGGTAACTTATTTCTTTGACTACAGTTAGTAGTGCTGGCAGTGGCATCTTCAGAGTTTCATAACCATCTTCAACTAATCGCTCCACTATGATATTTTTATCTTTAATTTCAACAATTTTACTTACATAAGTAGCAAGAGGAATATCAAGGAATGAACTTATACCGGGACCTACTTGTCCTGTATCACCGTCTGTGGCACGTTCACCGGTTAAAATCAAATCATAATTTCCTATATTTTGTATAGATTTAGATAACACAAAAGAAGTAACCCAGGTATCAGAACCTTTAAATTCTTTTCCTGTTACCAGTATACCGTCATCACACCCCATAGAAATTGCTTCCCTTAAAGCTTTTTCTGCACCTGGAGGTCCCATAGAAATTACTATTGCTTTACCACCATATTCTTCTTTTAGCTGGATTCCAACCTCAATTGCATATAGATCAAGAGGGTTAATAATGCTCTCTACTCCTTCTCTTATCATTGTACCTGTCTTTTCGTCCATTTTTACGTTACTTGTCTCTGGTACCTGTTTGATTGGGATTATAATGTTCAGTTTCTTCTCCTTTTTTTATAATATTTTTGAATTGCAATAACTATCTTTATTTGCAGCGGAAACAACATTTTTTAATTACCCTACTAAGAGTTTTATTAATAAATCATTTTTCATTGCAGGCTTTTACTAATAAGTTTTAAATTTGACTCGGGAATATCTAATAAATTCCATGATGCAATAAATCCCTCAGTCTTATCATAAATTTGTTCAATATAATTACCCAATATCCTTTCATCAATAATACATATGCCAGGTATTCTCACCGCTTCAAAACCTGGGTAAATTTTTACTTTGTTAGATAAACCCAACCTTTTAATCTTATCTAATTCAATTGATAAAAATTCTTCTGAAATTCCTTTTTCTGATAGAACATGTAAACTTTCTGGCAGTTCTGTTCCTATAATATTTTCAAAGAATTTTAATATACTCTTTTCGTTTAACTTATCATTAATAGTTCTAAAAGCTTTTACGAGACACGATATTTCCAAAGGTACACCTGCGGGACCATAAGTATGACAATATATCATAGGCTTTATCCAATTAAAGCATTCCTGTAATATACTGTAATCCTGGGATACGATTGGTGATAAGGAATAGCTATATAAATCAGCACCAACCATCATAGACTTATTTTTTGCATAATCCGAAAATTTCTTTACAACATCATATATACTAGAATTTTTAAAATCTATAAATTTTTCAATACTAAATAACTTCCAGATATATTTAAAACTATACCATCTTCTAATATCATCATTAGTTATTTTTTTAAAATTACTTAAGAAATCTTTAATTTTTTTTATATATTCATTCAGTGATAAATTATACTTATAATTAAATTTCTCCATGCAATATTCGCAAAAGCATGAAAATATTGATTCAAGTCCATTTACCCCGGAAGAGTACCTTATTCTATCTAAGAATACTCCATCAAAGTCGAAATTATCTATATTTTTTTTATACAATCTAAATATACCATTTACCGCTTTTTTATTATTAGGACAGATAAACAAAAAATTTTCTTCTTCCTGATTGGGATTTCTCCATTGACCTGTTTTTCCGTAACCGTGAGATCCGTTATAATTAAGAGTTAGTTGTTCTTCTGTTATCTTATAATTCGGAATATCTGACAAGACAGGAACCCATAGATATGATTCGATTTCAAATTCATTACAGATTTTTATAAAGCTTTCATATAAATTAAAGTCACCATTTGCCCAGAGCATTAGGCCGCTTAAGTTTAAATATTTTTTTCCATTAAAGATAAGTTTTTTTAGATCTTCGAAAGAAAAATTACTATTTCTTTTTATAAAGATTAGTGATCCAACCCAAAATTTTTTCATAAATATCTAACTCTATCTTTGTATCCTTCCAGTAACTTTTGATTTTGTTCTGTACTACCATCTATGTTAGCACTAATAAAAACCGGAGGTGTAATATTTTTTTTAACCAAGTTTTCGACAACCTGTGCCATTATCGAATTAACAATAAAACAACCACTAATAGTAGATGTAGAGGCAGTTTTTTGTCTTAATCCATTAATTTTAACAATAGCATCACCAATTATTCCACAATTATCAATAACTACATCTGAATCTAATTCAAATAATCTTTTCCCGCTGGAATGTCTTGATTTTACACTCTTTGAAAAAGTTAAACTAGTCAAAATTATTAACTTAGCCCCTATTTTTTTACCTTCTATTGCAACTTCTATTGCAACCGAATTTCTACCTGATACCGAATGAACAATCAAAACATCTTTATTAGTTATACCAGATCCCTCAATAATTATTTTGCCATACCCTTCTAAATTTTCGATTTTTGAAGTAATAGCTATCGGTCTTACTGTTGTCACTAAACCCGGAGCAAAAATTGGATTTACTAGCATCAAACCACCTGCTCTAAAAAAAAGCTCCTCAGATATTATCCCGGCATGTGTTGCTCCAAATACATAAACTGCACCATTATTCGCAATTGATTGGGTTATAATATCTGCCGATTTAATTATATTATTTAATTGTGTTTGGTAAATTTTGTCTAAAATCTTTTTAACACTTTCATAATAATCTTTTACTACCATACAAAGCCCTTCTATAGTTTATGTAATTATTTGTTTTATTTCTTTATCCAACATATTAGCAGACTCTTTATCTAAAATTACAGTTAAATCTTCATGAAGTTTTAAAATTGAAACAGGCAATAATTTTGTAATAGAAACTTCAATAAAATCTCTAACTTTTTCTTTTCATCTACTAAATTTTTAAAATAACTTACAGCTTGTTCTGATAATTCCTTATAATTCTTCTCTATATGTATTTTCATTTTCTACCACTTCTTGTATACTTTTTCCATATATTTCTCATAAACCTTTTCATTGTGATGTGGATCTGCATCTTTAACTGTAGGTGAAACAAATACATCAAGTTTTATCCCCATTTCAGTCAATAATTTTGCAGTTTCAGATACCAATGACATAGAAATTACTATATCTGTTACTGTAGAGCCAGGAGCTACCTTATAATCTAATCCCTCTATTTTAACAAGTGAATCTTCAATAGGGGTACAATTATCAATAACTACATCTCCAATATCTCCTAATCGTTTACAACTTGAATGAACAGGTTTTGATACCTTAAAATACTCCATATTTGTTATTGCAATAACTTTCATTCCTTTACTTTTACAAATCAGTGCCATTTCAACCGGTGCTGCATTAACACCACCATGAGAAAAAATAATAATGGAATCATCTTTAATCATGTCATAACTTTTTAATACTTCCTTAACATAACCTTCTTGTCTTTCTATCCAAAGTAATTCCCTAGTCCCACCTGGCCCAACAACACTGCTCCACATTAATCTACTATCTGTAATTGGCTGAAGACCAACAAAAGCCCCGTATCTTGGGAATATATCCATACAAGGTAATATTGAATGACCACTGCCAAACAAAAATACAAACCTTTCTTTATATATAGAGCCAGCCATTATTTTTGCTGCTTCTTTTATATTTTCTTTTTGTTCTTTTTCCAATTTCTTTAATAAACTTTGAATTTTTTCTAAGTAAACATCACAAGACATTTTTACCTCCATTCTTATATTTCCCAGGCTATAAATTATTAATAATTACAATTTAAACCATAAAAAAATACAGATTTAATCTTAACTAATTTCACCTTAGTCTTTTTTAAAAACTAATATCCACCAAACACCTCTCCTCCTAGATCACCTCAAAATTTTACAGTTCTTATAGTCTGCCTTCTCCACTGCATTTATTACAGCACCAACCAGTGAAGCATTTTTAGTCTTACTCAGTCTTATTTTTAAATCCTTAGTTATATAAGGTTGAGAATTTCTTATAACTATCCTTTTTAAATAATCAAGAGCAAAACCCATCTTAGATCCCACTCCTCCTCCAATAACAACAAGATCCAAGTCTAAAAGAGTTGCTATATTTGAAATCGCCATTCCCAGATAGTCCAGCATTTCCTCTACTATAAACTTTATTTTCCTATTTTCTTCTTTATACTTATATAGCTCAAAAAATTCTGTTGGAAGGATCTTTCTACCTTTACTTATATCATTTGAAAATCCCCTCTCTACTAATCCCGTTAGATATTTTCCTGAGACTTTCGACTCTAGCCAACCCAGAACTGATATCTTATCTTTAATTACTTCGTTTTTATCATTAATAAACCAACCAATAGCACCTGCTAAATTATGACTTCCTAAAAAAAGTTTACCGTCTAAAATTAAGCCAGAACCTATTCCTGTCCCAATAGAAATAAAAATCATATTTTTAACTTCTTTCTTATAATGTATACTATACTCTCCCAAAACTGCTGCATGGCCATCGTAACTCAAAAAAGCCGGAATACCAATTTCTTTATCGAAAAAATTCCTTACATTAAAATTTTTCCAATTTTTTAAATTTGGCGTCCAAATAATGGTATCCGTTTCACTATCTATTACAGAAGGCACACAGACTCCTATGCACCTTATTTCTGTAGTCTTTATCGATAATTTATTCAGGAAAGACTTCAGATCGTTAACAATGCAGGTAAAATCTTTAAAAATATTTCTGGTACTCTTAATAGGTCTCTTTGAATCATTTAAAATTTTAAATTTATTATTAAATAGGCCATAGTGTACTTTGGTTCCACCTATATCGATAGCAATTAAATACTTTTTATTCATAATTTCTATTCCATATAATTTATTAATCCTTGCTTAAGTCTATAGTTACCTCATATTTATCAGCTTTCATAAGGGACTTGACAAACTCTATAGGTCTTTCATTTAAATCAAAACCTATTCTCTCAACATAAAATGCGGGTGAATTGTCTGGACTATCTAATAATTTTGCCTCTACTTCATTAAGCAGTACAGCTCTATAAGTTTCTTTTGCACTTTTAATTACAATGTTGTACTTTTCTTTTAGTAAACTATACAAAGATTGAACTTCTTCAACCTCAGATAATAAAGTAGGAAATCTACTATAAGGTAAAAAAGCTTCTTGAATACCCATAGGCTTATTATTAGCAAATCTTAATCTTTTTATATATATAACTCTTTCTCCATCTTCAATTTGCAGCTTTTTTGATACTATTCCATACGATTTAATAACTTTTCTCTCTAATTCCTTTGAATAAGGTGTATATCCCCTATCTATCATATCTTCAGTAAAGCTTTTCAATGTCTTAGGTCCTTGACTAATTTTTGATAAGGAAACAAATGTACCCAAACTCCTTTCCCTTCTTATTAAACCTTTGTTTTCTAAGTCCTTGAGCGCATTTCTAACCGTTGTCCTGCTAAGATTATACTTTTCACATAACTCCTCTTCAGTAGGCAGCTTGTCCCCAGGTTTATACTTCTCAAGTTCAATCTTTTCCATTATCAAGTCCTTCAATTGATAGTATAAAGGTAAAGGACTATCTTTGTTTACTTCTTTCACTATAACACCTCTTGTTATAAACTTTATCCATTAAGTTAAATCAAAGCAACACCCATCTTATTAAACCCATAAGTTAAGCTCCATCGTATAGTTTTCCACCGATGAGTATACTGCTCTCTATGCCCGTCCCCAGAATGATATAAATCGCATTTCTCGCTCCACGTTCATTACCTACCCATGAAGCAATTTTTGTGCCGCCGCCATCAACCCCTATCGCATGCAATTCGCTCACCATCTTGATATCTTCTACTATTTTTATATCAGTGCTTTTATTCATTCCTTGTCTCGTTAATTTTTTTCAATAATCGATCCTGTTCGATCTTCAGCACACAGACTTCCTGTGGTTCTAACTCCTGCTGGATTCTAAGTCCATTTTCGTAACTCCAATTCACCCTTGTCTGGCTGGAAAGATCCAAAATCCTATATTCTCTTTTAGGGACCCGAAGACGCAAACTTATATCTGCTTTTTCGTTACCATGGTTAAAGCCAAACAAGATTTTGTATCCTAAACCTTCCATGATCCGCACTTCTACTTTGCCTCCATCTATATCTACTAAAGATTCAACACTAGCCCATTTAAAGAGAACCTTCATAAACTTTTGATTCTCCTCATCTCGAACTTTTTCATAAGCACCACTTACCAATGAGCCTACCAATATCGCTTTGCCCTTGCCATAGCTGTTGATTATCATTGCGGGTGAACCATCTTCAAAACGCGCCAAAATTTTTACAGTATCCTTCAATGGCTCTAGAGCCTCCTCATAAACCGATCCAGAGATCTCCATTTTTTCCGCTAAAGAGGGTATTAACTCCAGCAATGATTCTACGCGCAGTATCGGTTTTTTCCTCTCGCGTATCCATTTTTCCCTGCAACCAAAAATCTCATGCAGACCAAGACCTGGTATCACCTCAGAACATTTTCCTTTTTCATCGCTCCATCCGGGTCGGACTTCCGCCACCAATTTCCCACCCTGGCGGACAAACTCCTTTATGCCTTCGGCGACCTTAGATGTCATCATAATGGAAAAAGGCATAAAGATGAGTTTATAATTTTTAACATGTCCATGGCTAAAATCATCGATGTGGATGAAATCCACTGGGATGTTTTCCTCCAATAGAGCACGATAGATACCCGCTAACGATGAAGATACAATATTTACAATCTCATCGGCCCGTTCTCTGGAGCAAGCCAGCATGATGTAGGAATAGATGTTATATACAATACCAACTTCCGCCTGTGGGGACTTGACGTTTAAAAATACATTCATATTTTGATCGATTATTCTTGCAACTTTTCCAGCTGCCCTAGCTCGTTCCGTTATGTTCCCATCCAAATTTATCAATCCGAATCCAGAGTTCTCATACCCACAACTCATTGGGTACCAAGCATAATAGTTCAAACCTTTCGCCCCCCTGGCTATTGCACTCCAGGCCCACATTTGTACATCTTGGGGAGTAACCGGTTCTCCAAAGCGAATTCCTTCTACGCCATCTCCACACTGAAGTTCCCCAAGCCAATAATCTTTTCCATGAGCGTCGGAAGAAGACCGGGTTGCATCTAAAGCTACTCCACGCCATACAGAATCAAGCGGCATACTTTCGCCAATATGTTTTGGATAAAGCGATGTTCCCCAAACATCAACCTGCCTGGCCATCTCCCAATCATCTGGACAACCATACCAGCTTAGAGGTGGGGTGAAAACTGAACTGATAGCAGAGTGACTGGAAACCACATGACTTGGATCTATTTTTTTTACTGTCTGAACTCGCCATTTCAAATCTTCTGCTAACTTTCCTATATTAAAGAGCTGCCAATCCACAAGGTCTCTCCAAGTTGATAATGTTACATATTTCGGAGGGACTACCTCATTCCAGTCCCTATAGGCACGATACCATGCTTCGTTTAATTTATCTAAATCACCATAACGTTTCTTAAGCCAATGGCGAAATCGCTCTTGGCTATGACAACAATAGCAGAACCAACCAATTGACCTAGGAATCCAATCAAGCCATGTCCAACTGATTAAATGCGGCTCACTCCAGACATCCCATCCATAAAAATTTTGATGGTTCTTTACCTGCTCGGCTACTTTTTGCATAAATAGCTCTGCTTCTCTCCTGACATCTATGTGATCGCAACAAAACCCAGGTGAAGCCTGCGAGTCTATCACATCATCGCTTTGTGCTCGAAAGCGTGAATCAGGAAAAAGATATACTATCCAGTTAGGTGCCGAATCCAGATACAATTGGATGATTACCTTTAATTCGTTTTTATTTGCTAAATCCATAAGGTGATCTATGAAGTTCAAATTCCAAACCCCGGACTCGGGCTCTGCAGTTGCCCAGTCAACCCAGTACCTAACGGTGTTGAAACCAAGATTTTTTATATTCTCGATGTCCCTCTGAGCAATTCTATAGCTTTCTTCAGTAGGTTGGGTGAGCATTGGGGCACGTGCTTTACCTTCACCGTACCATACAGAAATTGGAATGAAATCTGCCATTTTTATTTTCCCCTTTCCTCCATCACCCTTTTATAAGCTTCAAGCACTTATATAAAAATAAATTTCTTGGAATCATACAGATAACTCCATAATATTGAACAACCACTATGATTTATATTTTATTTGTCGATTTACTTAAACCATATATAATTGTTTTTCCTGTATTCTTATCAAAAAAGTAGACCTTATTCCAATCAAAGTCTATCCACGAATTTTCACTCATCTCTAGTTTAAAATCTAATCCAGTTCTTACTTTTAAGTAGGTATTTCCCATTTCTACAGTAACTAATTTTTCATTTCCCAGCGGTTCTACCACATAAACTTTTGTTTTGTAAGAATTTGGTTTGCTTTTCTCATGTATTGAAATATCCTCAGGTCTAATGCCAAAAACTACATCCTTACTTTTTTTATTTTCTATTAACTTTCTTCCTATAGAATCTGGAACAGGTAAAGTATTGGTACTAAAAACTAATGAGATTACCCTTCCATTCTCTACAAGACTGCATTCAATTAGATTCATCGCCGGAGTACCAATAAAACTGGAAACGAACATGTTCGTCGGCTGCTGATAAATTTCATCAGGAGAGCCAAATTGTTCTATCACACCGTTATTCATTACGGCGATCCTCTCAGCCATGGTCATAGCCTCCACCTGATCGTGGGTGACGAAAATCATTGTGGCCCCCAATTGTTTTTGTAATCTCTTAAGCTCTGCTCTCGTGGAAATTCTGAGTTTTGCATCCAAATTAGCTAAAGGTTCATCTAGCAGAAAGACCGCCGGATTTCTAATAATCGCTCGCCCTAAAGCCACCCGCTGGCACTGTCCACCACTTAACTCCCCTGGTTTACGATTTAAAAATTCAGATATTTCAAGAATTTCTGCAACTTTTTTTACTTTTTCTCTTATTTCATCTCTGGGTCTTCTACGTATCCAAAGCGGAAAGGCTATGTTATCAAAAGCTGTCATATGCGGATACAAGGCATAACTCTGAAAGACCATTGAAACATTCCTATCGGGCGGTGAAAGTTTTGTTACCATTTTTTCTCCTATATAAATATCTCCTTCATCGGGTTTCTCCAAACCAGCAATACATCTGAGAGTAGTGGTTTTTCCACAACCAGATGGCCCCAATAATGCAACGAATTCTCCATCCTTAACTTCTAAGGTCACGTTTTTTACTGCTTCTACTTTACCAAACCGTTTTGTCAAACCATTTAACATCACTTTCGACATTTAAATCCCCTTTATGATCGTATTTTACTAATAAATCTATTTTCTTTGCGCAAGAACTCCCCTCATAATATATTTTCCAAAAAAAGTGTATATAACCAATGTTGGAAGCGCTGCTATTAATGATCCAGCCATCTGTACATTCCACATCGCGACATAAGTTCCATGCAAGTTATTAACTGCAACCATCACGGGTTGCACTGTGGGACCCTGTGTTAAAACTAATCCCCAAAGAAAGCCGTTCCATATCCATGTGAAGTTAATTATTACTGATACTGCAAATGTTATACCCGAAAGTGGGAGAATTATTCTTCTGTAAATACCCGGTATTCCACAACCGTCCACCCTAGCACTTTCTATCATTTCTGTCGGCACAGTCATGTAAAAATTTCTGAAAAAAAGTGTAGCGGAAGGAATGCTGAAAGCAATCATTGGTAGAATCAATCCCAAATAAGTATTGAATATTCCAACATTTGCCGAGAACTTCACAACTGGAAGCAACACCGCTTGAGCTGGGATATACATCCCCAATACAATCAGAATAAACAAAGCATCCGATCCCCAGAAGCGGAATTTGGAAAACACATACCCAGTAATAGATCCCAAAAAAGTACCTATCAAAGCCGAAGGCAATGTAATTATTATACTGTTCAGAAGAGGTCTACCAATATTATCGAATGCTTCTTTAAACGCTCCAAGATATAACTTTGTCGGTGGGGTTAACCTGCTCCCTACTATTTCTGGCATAGTCTTGAATGCCGTAGTTACCATCGAGTAGATAGGGAACAACATAAATAACGCAAAGATAATCAAGATAAAATAAAGGATGAACCGTTTGATAATCATCATTTTTATATCCATTCCTTTCGCTTCGCTCAAGGCACAAAACGGGATGAAAAACCGTTGTCCTTAATCCTTTTTTCTTTTATAAATGTATTGCCAATTTGAT
>Ga0172363_10003073_pt1 | contig 13530 bp, 16 predicted proteins | sample LakKivs2_kivu2a2_FD_114541 | JGI IMG/M metagenome (GOLD analysis project Ga0172363, IMG submission 114541) | Sediment microbial communities from Lake Kivu, Rwanda - Sediment s2_kivu2a2 | ecosystem: Environmental > Aquatic > Freshwater > Lake > Sediment | place: Rwanda: Western Province, Lake... | reverse complement strand
TATCAATATGTTTATATATTGATTTATTTTAAACCGAATCATTTATAAATAAGGAAATATATTAATAATATTGGTAAATTACTATGACTGATAGAGAAAATTTCAATTCTTATATACCAGCATCTAAAACAATACCAGAATTAACATTAAAAGCAGTAGCTGTTGGAGCATTGCTTGCCGTAATTTTAGGTGCCGCAAACGCTTATCTTGGTCTTTTTGCTGGTATGACAGTTTCAGCGGTTATCCCTGGGGCTGTTATGGCTTTCGCGCTTCTTAAACCATTTAAGGGAACAATACTTGAAGTAAACATTGGAATGATGGGCGCAGCCGCTGGTGAAGCTCTTGCTGCAGGTGTAATCTTTACTGTTCCTGCTCTTGTCATACTAACCAATCTTATGGGTTATCCTGAGGTAGGATGGACAAGCATTCATTATGTCGAAACAACCTTAATTGCACTTCTTGGTGGTGTTCTTGGCGTATTGTGGATGGTACCACTCCGTCGTGCACTTGTTATTAAAACAGATTTACCATTCCCCGAGGGTGTAGCTGTTGCAGCGGTTTTAACCTCAACAGTAGGTGAAGGAGAATCAGCAAAAACTAAAAAATCCTCGAGCGATAAAGTCTCAGCTATTTGGCTTGTTGTCGGAGTTCTTATAGCAGGACTAGTAAAATTCTGTCAGGAAGCATTGAACTTATTTGAGTCAATAATACAAGGCATCCAAAGTATTGGTAAGTACAATATTGGTAGTGGGCAGCATGAAGCTTATTTATATGGTGGTCTAGCTACTTCGCCTGCTTTACTTGGTGTTGGTTGGATTATAGGTCCTAGAATTGCTAGTTTTGTTTTTGTTGGTGGTTTGCTAGGTTGGGTTATTATAACACCGCTTATACTACTTGCAGCAGGAATGCCTGCTGGGATTTTTGATCCGCTTGAAGGATTCACCTATATTTGGAGTAACTATGTTCGGTACATCGGCGTTGGTGCGATGGTTGTTGGCGGTCTATACACAATATTTAAATTACGTGCAAATCTTGCAAGTGGAATAAGAGAAGCAATAATTGGTATTAAAGGCGGACAAGCAGCAGCAAAACAAAGAACCGATCAGGATCTTAATTTCAAAAAAGTCTTCTTAGCAATAGCTCTTCTTTCGATACCAATAATAATCGTATATGGTTACATATCTAATCTCTGGGCTGTATCAGCATTCATGGGAGTTTTTGCTATTTTATTTGCCTTTGTAGCATCAGCAATAGCAGGTTATATGGCAGCGCTTATAGGCTCATCAAATAATCCTATATCTGGTGTTACCGTATCAGTTTTATTAATTACATGTTTAATACTGGTAACATTTGGAATAACAGGAGCAGGTGCTTTTGGAGTTGCGATTCTTATAGCTGCAGTAATTTGTTGTGCTGCTGCGATTTCAGGGGATGTACTACAATCAATGGCCTGTGGACGTATCATTGGTGCAACACCCAGGAATCAGCAGATAGCAGAAATGGTTGGTGTTCTTGCAGCCGCACCGATTCTTGCAATTGTTGTACAGGCTCTTGATAAAGCTTATCATATTGGTGGTACTAAACTACCAGCACCTCAAGCCTTTTTAATGGCTGGAATAACAAAAGGTGTTCTAACTAGACAAATGGTTTGGCCCTTTGTTGTTGCTGGAATGGTTTTAGCAATAGTTTTAATATTAATTGATTTACCTGTTCTACCTGTGGCAATTGGTATATATTTACCATTTACCCTTGCTATTCCAATATTTACTGGAGGAGTAATAAGAGCTGGTACAAACCGTGTCATGAAAAAGAAATTTGGTTCTGCTGAAGAAGAAGAAATATCTGATTGGGATTTAGCAATAAAAGATACAGATGTTAAACCAAAAGAAAAAGTTATAAGAACAGGTCTGCTACTCACTGCGGGAATGATAGCCGGAGAAGCACTTACAGGTGTATTAGTAGCATTCCTCGTTATTAGTGGCTTAAACCTTTACCAATTCCCATTAGGTAATGCCCCGATAATACCAGGAGTTCTAATATTCATCTTACTGGTCATTCTCTTAGCATACATCCCACTGAGGGAAATACTTGGTGAAAAAGAAGAAAAAAGAAAAGCAAAGTAAAAAAGTTCTGCCAACACTAGAAGAAATGCTAAGCTTTAGACCAGTGAGAAACGGTACGCTTTCTTGGTCAAAAAACTCTGATGATCTAGTGGAAATCAAGGTACCAAAATTTTATAGTAATATTGGTAAATCATTTTGTAAACTAGTGAGGAAAGATCAGAATTTTACTGCAAAAATGGATAAAATAGGTAGTGTTGTCTGGGAGCAATGTGATGGGCAGAAAACAGTTGATGATATACTAAAAATATTAAAAGAAAAATTTCCAAAGGAAAAAGATATTGATCAGAGGCTCTTTCTTTTTATTCAACAAATGGGAAGTCTTAGCTATATTTACTACTAAATTTTATTCAAGATGTGCTTTTTTAATTCTTAACACACCATGATCTCTCTCCCATTCTTTCACAGTTTCATCCAGCACAAGTCTTTTTTTAAATATCGGACCGTTTAAAACTAACGATTCGAATTCGCCGCCTTCTCCCGCCTCATTTATCAGATATTTTTCCCTTAATCTTATAAGTTCTTTTATAGAGTTCTCATCAATTTTTTTACCAAGCCACGATTCATCAAGTCCTTCAGCAAAAACCCCAACAATTATTACCTCAAACCCTGCTTTTACTATTTCTAATAATAATTCTGTTTGGTTTTTACCCCAAAGCGGTGTAAATGATTTTATTTTTAGTTCATCACATATTTTTTGTATTCTTGTTTTTTGGTACTTTGATGCAATAGCTCCACTTACAACACCGTCTATTTCTAGGTTTTTTAAAACATTTTTTAGATCCGAAAGTTCTTTTTCAGCTTGTGTTTGTCTTGTAATAATTGGTATGTTCATTGCTTCTGCAAGCATCTCGGTTAGATGAATATTTACTGAATGAAACATCCATGAGTCTTCTTTTTCTGGGAATAATGAGACAAGATATTTAACTTTTAATCCTTGTTTTCTTGCTAGATATATAGCATATGTTGAATCCTTTCCGCCTGAGAATAGTACGGCTACGTTCATTTGTTGTAGGTATATCTTTATACAAATAAACATTTATTGTAGTTGTTTAAGGTCATTTGTTATGGAAAAATATGATTTAATTGATCACACTGCTGATGTTGGTGTTAAAGCATATGGAAAAAATCTTTCTGAGTGCTTTGAAAACGCAGCACAAGGAATGTTTGACATAATTACTAACAAATCCCATGTTGAATCAATAGGTCAATATAACATAAGTTTAGAAGCACCTGATTTAGAGCAACTTCTTGTTGACTGGCTTTCTGAGCTTTTATTTTTAAACAGTGCAAGAAACCTTGTTTTTGGTTTTTTTAAAGTAGATCTTGATGAAAAGAAGAAAAGTCTTACTGCAACAGTTTTTGGTGAAAAATATGATATTTCTAAGCATAAAATTGGTACTGAGATAAAAGCTGTTACGTATCATATGCTTGAGGTTAATAAGAAAAAACCATTTTATGTTCAGGTTTTATTTGATATCTAAAGTTTTTTTAGGTAAATAAATCCTCTTACTAATACTATGATTAGTGGGGTAACAATTAAGAACGATCCAATATAAGCATTAGTTTCAATAGATAAATCATCTCCAGTTAATAATAAACACAAGGATCCAATTACAGTAATGCATCCTGCGATGATTATATCTGTTGCAACATACTTGTTTGCTTTATACCATATTTCTTTATTTGACAGGCTTTTAGGAGTTCTAAAACCATAAAACCAGTTAGGTTTTATTTTTTCTAAAAGTAATGGTATTCCTAGAATTATTTCAATGAATCCTGCCATGAGAAATATTAGTATTATTAAATTTGTGCCTTCTATTTTTATCAACCCGCATTATGATAGGTTATATTGTATTAATAGTTTTTAACAAATTTAATTATTAACAATTCGACGGGTTTTTATAATCCCTACATATTTTTGATTTTTGTATGAAAAAAGGTGTTATACCAATAATTCTAATGATTGTTGTCTTAATTTTGGTTTTTTTATGCTTTTTAGGACCCTGGTATGGTTTCCATATAAAATATTCAGAAGATAACTCGTCAAATAATAATTATTTTAACTCTTCATTTTACAACTCCGAAGAAACTGATACTACTGCAGATTATCATTTGACAAAGGTTTCTATGAAAGGTAAAGCCTTTGGAAACCCAATGTCCTTTTCTTATGATTATTCTTATCTCAAAGATATTTCTGAAAAAATGGGCACTAGTAAGACTTCTCAGTTTGAAAAAATGATGAGTATTTTTGATATAGTATTTTACATTGTAATTGCTTGTATTATTGTATCTATTATTGGTTTAATATTTACATTAGGAATATTAGTTCCAAGTAAATATTTTTTAACTTTTAAAAAACTAGGAGTTATTTTTGGAATTATTGTTTTTATTTTAGCAATCATCTGCTCGTTTTATTTTATGGTAGAGTGGAACAATCTAATTCAGGAGACTGAATCAACCGAACTCTCAATGATAAGCTCTAGTCAATTTCCAACAGATTTAGGTGATACAGGTTTCTGGTATAGCTATAATAAAAATAATTTTGAATATTCATTGGGACCCGGTTATGCATGGTATCTTATAATTATCACAGGAGTTATATCACTAATATCATCTATCTTATTATATTTAACACGCGAGCCAGTTTTATCTCAATTTATACAACCCAGATACACTTCAGTTTACCCACCGATTCAGTAGAATTTTTATCCTAAGCCCAAATAATAAAAATTAATACTTTCATTGACCCTTTGTTTTTATTTAAATAACCATACTCTATCTCTCTTTTATAAAGTATATAACCGGGCGGTCCCTTCAAAATATTATTCTTTTTTCCTCTTCCCGGAAACCCCCGTCCGGTTTCTCCTCACAAAACATATCCTCTTGAGTAAGTATTATATTCAGGGCTTGAATACGGTCTGTCATTAAACAGGTGAAAAAATGGTAAGTGGTAAGATTACAGCAGATATGAATATAAAAGAAGTTATTGAGAATCATCCTGAGGTTATAGCAGTTTTCCAGAAATATAATATGGGTTGTATTGGTTGTATTGCTGCTTCTTTTGAAAAGATTGGTGATATTGCAGCGGTTCATGGTGTTGATGTTAAAAAGTTTGTAAAGGATCTTAATAGTGCCGTGAAAAACTAGATGTTATGGTGAGCTTTTTGTTGTTACGAGTTCTCCATGTTTTATTCCCTTTAGTGCTTTGATGTTATCTGCTAGTTTTTGAATGTTACCTGTTTTGCCTTTTAAAACAAGTACCTCAAGGCAGTTATGATGATCAATGTGGATGTGTGTTGTTGTTAGTATTTCATTGTGATGATCATGTTGTATTTCTAGTAGTTTGTTTGTTAAATTTCCTGTGTGATGATCATATATCATTGTTAGTGTGCCTATTGTTTCTATGTTAGGGTTTTTGCTATGTTCTATGATTAGATTTTTTCTTATCAGGTCTCTTACAGCCTCTGATCTGTTTGTGTAACCTTCTTTTTTGATTATTTTATCAAATTTTTTTAAAAGCTCAGGTTCTATACTCACTCCAAATCTTGTTATTTTTTCAGTCATAGTAGCACGTTTAATAGATAATCGTAGCACGAATTTAAATTTTTTGCTACCAAAATTGTTAAATAATAGTCTTATGTTTCCGTGTTACGAAATTAAAAAAAATATTACGGAGGAAAAATTATTATGTGGCTTATAACAACATTAATTGCAGCAATTGCTGTAACTGCGATATGGTATGTTAAACCTAAAATCTATAAGCTAGATTTTCTCAGTTTAATGCTATGGGGAACATCAATAATGATACTTGTAGATCATATACTTGGCTATGAAGGCGGAGAATTTATAGAACTTGAGACAAATGGACTTATTACAAATGGAACGCTACTTGGGATTGTTATGTTAATTCCGATTTTTATAATTTGGGAGATTATATTGATAATTTCTAAACCAAAAGGAAAAATTGTAGGAGGAAAATAAAATGGCATGTTTTATAGTACCAATGAGCCTTGGTATAGTTACAACAGTTTTTAGGAAAAAAATACCTGAAAATCTAAAAATAGGCTGGTTAAACATAATGATCTGGGGCGGGGTAATAATGCTTGCAGTAGAACATATTGCACATGGTGAAGTTGTTTTATTTCCACCATTTTTAACTGCTATGCAGACACCATCAGAAATACCAGTTATGTTGCAAGAGTTGGCTACTGTTGGTGGAACAATGACCCTGGCTATAGTTTGTATTTGGCTAGTGATGGTCTATATATATAATAAAGCACCACAGATCCAAAAAAAGGCATTAAAAAATTAAAAACATTTTTTTATTTTTTAATTTAAAATTAGATAACTATTTAGTAAAGCTTAAATATTATAATATCTACTATATATTTATAAAATTATATTATTTGGTGAAAAAATGAAACGAAAGATTATTTGTATTGGAATAATAATCATGTTTCTGCTTACAGGTTTAACATCTGCATCAGTATTGAAAAATGATGAACGAATTTCAGAAAAACAATATATAATAAAACCAATCAACCCAATGGCACCAAGAAATGATGTTCTTACTGAAAAAGATGAAGATATCTTTACTCTCAGTGAAACAGAAGAAATTAAACCTATTTGGGCTAAATATTGGGATAGAACAGATTATGAAGAAGAAGTCGACCATGGGAAGAATAAATTTGATACTGGATATGATTCTGCAATAGATGAACAAAATGGTTACATATATATCAGTGGATATGGGCAAGGTTTTCTAAAAAATGGAAACCAATACATCGATTATCTTTTGTTAAAATATGATTTAGATGGGAAGTTACAATGGTATAAGATCCTAGGTAGTGTTGGACTTCCTATATCAGGAACCTGTGTTGTGTGTGTTGACAACGATGGATATATTTATGTTGCTTATCCAAATGAAAATAATAAAATTGTTTTGTCAAAATATAACCAGAATGGTGATGAAATTTGGGCAAAGATATGGACTGGCAGGAATTTCGATTTTGTATTTTCAATTGTTGAGTCTAAAGGTTTCATATATTTGACAGGTGCTACCTCAACCAGTACCAGATTCTGTGATTTTGATGTTTTCCTATTAAAATATGATGCAGAAGGAAATAAAATTTGGGAGAGAACATGGACCGGCGGTAAAGATATTGAAGACTGGGGGTTTTCTGTAATAACATACACAACAGAAGGCAAAGAATATATTTATGTTGCCGCAGTTAGCGATCCAATAGATGAGAATGATGATGGAGACATAATTCTACTAAAATATGATACCAATGGAGAAATACAATGGCAAAAAACATACAATATGGACCTGTGGGACATTCCAACTTCGATAGCAATACATGCTAATTATTTATATGTCACTGGTGTCACAGGAGTAGTACATCAAATTTATAATGTTTTTCTGTTGAAATATGATCTTGATGGAAATCAAGTATGGTCTGAACCGAAAATATGGGGTGAATACGATGAAAACATTCCACATAGAATAATCATTGATGATAATTATATATTTGTAAGCGGAATGGTTGGCATAGACTATTCTATAGGTATAATCCCTATATTATTATTACTAAAATACGATTTAAACGGGGAGCTTGTTTTTGCTAAAACTTGGCAATCACATTCTGAAGGTCATGGTATCGAATCTTATAATGGATATTTGTATATAAGTGGTAATAGCCAGAGTAAAGTTTTACTTTTGAAATGTAACTATGATGGTAGTCGAAGCAGGAGTAAATCTGTTAATCTAGCGTTTTTTAATCTTTTAGAAAGATACCCGTTATTAGCAAAATTTTTATCAATATTTATCAGACCGCTAAATCTCATTTAAACCTCTCTTTTTTTCTTATTTTTCTTCTAAATTTCCAATAACAATTTTTAATACGCCAGGCTGATTACTTTTAATTTTACCAGAGCCATAGCCAATTTTTTCATTTACAAGTTTTGGTTTTTTATCAAAATTTGAACAAATCGTAGTAATAATAGCTGCACCAGTAGGCGTTACCATTTCATGACCGCTATCAAGCTCATATGTAGGAATACCTACTAGTAATTCTTTTGTTGCAGGTGCAGGAATGGGGATTTTCCCATGCTGACAAACTGTAAAACCACTACCTAAAGGTAGTGAAGAACAATAAACATCTTTTATTCCAAAATACTTCGTTGCAATTGCAGACCCAACAATATCAATTATTGAGTCTATTGCTCCAACCTCGTGAAAATGAACTTTTTCAACAGATAAGGTATGAACTTTGCTTTCAGCTTCTGCAAGTTTATAAAAAATCTTTTTACTAAGAGTTTTTGTATCATCATCAATATTGCTCTCATCAATTAAATTATTGATATCTTTAAGAGTACGATGAGGTTGTTTTTCATCAACTTTTATATATACATCTGATGCGACAATATTATTTTTTTTAACTCTCTTAACATCAATTTTATATCCTTTAAGATTAAGTTTTTTTATTTCTTTTTTAAAAAATTTTTCATCCATTCCAATATCAATAAATGCACCAAGTATCATATCCCCTGCAATTCCTGAGAAACAATCAAAATAAGCAACAGTCATAGTTCTTTTTCACCTGTTAATAAGGCTTGCAAAATATCCTGCGCCAAAACCGTTGTCAATATTTACAACTACAACTCCTTCGGCACAGGTATTCATCATAGTTAAGAGTGGTGCAATACCCTTGAAACTTGCACCATAACCAACACTTGTGGGAACAGCAATCACTGGTTTAGAAGTAAGCCCGCCGACAATACTAGCTAGTGCTCCTTCCATTCCTGCAACAACGATTATAACATCTGCATCAAATATTTTATCTTTAATATCAAAGAGTCGATGAACACCAGCAACCCCTACATCATATGCCTTTTCAACATGATTCCCCATGAGTTCAGCTGTGACAATAGCTTCCTCGGCAACTGGGATATCAGAGGTGCCAGCAGTTAAAATAAGTATTTTCCCTTTTTTATTTTCAGTTTTTCCTTTTTTTATAACAATTGTTTTAGCAAGATCATTATATTTAGCACCGGGATAAACTTTTTTTACAGCAGAAAAAACTTTTTTATCAGCCTTGGTTGCAAGAATACTATGATTATATTTTATCATTGTTTCAAGGATTCTTAGGATTTGAGGAATTGTTTTACCCTGGCAAAAAATTGTTTCAGGAAAACCTTTGCGTAGTTTTCTGTGTGTATCAATTTTTGCAAAACCAATATCCTCATATGGTAATAGTTTTATTTTTTCTAAAACCTCTGAAAGACTTATTTTACCATTTTTATAATCCTGCAATGTTTTTTTCATCTTCTAAAAAACCTCATTTAAACTCCCCGTTCTATAACCCTGTATATCAAGTGTTACATACTTAAAACCCAGTTCTTTAAAACGTTTGGCAATCTTATCAGAATTGTTAGTAATAATCTTAAAATCCTTTTTTAAAACCTCTATTCTTGCTATATCATCATGAAATCTTACACGATACTGCTTAACACCCATGTTTTGGAGGTGTTCTTCTGCTTTTTCAACCATTTCAAGTCTTTTTTTAGTAATCTTTGTCCCATATGGGAATCTTGATGCAAGACAAGCAAAAGCAGGTTTATCCCAAGAACCCAAGTCCATTTCTTTTGATAAATCCCTTATCTCCTGCTTAGTCAACCCAGCGTCTTTAAGAGGACTTATAACACCCAGTTCTTTAATTGCTTTGAAACCAGGCCTATAATCTTTAACATCATCAGCATTAGAACCATCAAGAACAAAGCGTATATTCTCGTCCTTTGCAACCTTTTTAATCTTTGAAAATAACTCCTTTTTACAATAATAACACCTATCAATAGGGTTTTTTGAAAAATTATTAATATCAGTTACATTGGAATCAATCAAAATATGTCTAACACCAATACTTTTTGCAAAAAGTTTTGATTCATTACACTCTTTTTTAGGGAAAATCAAGGATACACCGGTAATAGCAACAACTTTGTCTCCTAAAACCTCATGAGCAATTTTTAATAAAAAAGTACTATCAACCCCGCCAGAAAAAGCAATAGCAACACTATTCATCTGCTGAAGATTATCCTTTAAATGCTTTAACTTAGCCTTAGAATCCCCTTTCACAGGATACAGAATAAAACTAGCAGATATATAATGATTTTCTGAAAAATGGTAAATCAAGCTGTTTTTCCTTCTCTGTCATCCTTTTTAGAAATATAACTAACACCTACTTCAGTAAGCTCTATTGTTTGATGATCAACATAATGAAGTATTTCCATACTAGATAGTTTTTTTATGATATCATTAAGTTCTTCCATTGAAATATTAAGCTCACGCATTGCCACTTCCGCATCCATATCCCTTTCAAGCATTAATTTTAAAAGATTATACTCTTTTTCATAAATACGTGTTTGTTTTTCTACTTCTTTAGGATCAATGTCTACAAAACTAGACAGTTTCTCAACATAGTTTTGTATAATTCTATCAAGGCTTAATCTATCTAAAACCTTCCCATTTTTATCATAAAGAATACAAAATTTTCCACCTTGTTCAGTTTTCCATTTAGATACATTACTCCATGTATAACCTAGGAGATTATCAGGTTGCCTTATTTCATTTTCACCATTTTCTATTGCTTTTTGTATAGCCTTTTTTCGGTCTCTTCTCCTATGAGCATAGTGCTGTTCCATTTGCACCTGCTCCAGGTCAACATTTCTTTCCATTATTCCACGAGTTATTTCATCTCCTGCTATTTGCTTAAGCTCCGAGATAAAATAAAGCCCTGCTTCTTCATTTAAATCATTATAAACCACTCTTATTATCGCTTCAATTGCTTTACCAACAAGTGTTGGATAAACATCGTTAACATCATTTGAAACATTTATCACAAGACCTCCACCAGAGAAATCTTTACTAGTAATTTTCACATGTTTTAAAAAATCGTATTTCCCTTCAAGTGTTCTGATGCTTGATCCAATTGTTTCATCCGCAAAATTTGATGAAGTCCTCCTACTTGCCACCTCATATATGGATTTGATTACATAATTTAGTAAAACTGAGTTTTTCATTATCTTTTCCTCATATGCATCCACTTTTTAATTCTTAAGTTAATAAAGTAAAACGATATTATGTTATAAGAATTCTTCTTTTACTAAAATATTTTATTAAGTTTTTTTGCATCCCTTTTCACCCAGCTTTTTTTATGATATGCATAACTAGCTAGGATCGGAAAAGTAATTGTTGCCTCACCATAGACCATTTGTTCTAAGCCAACATCGACTTTTCCCCAACTGTTTGCTTCTTTAAGAGTTGAACCCGAGAGTGCTCCATCACGCTCATCGGCAACAGTTAACTGTACAGCATATTTGTGCATTGGCGCGTTAACACCTAGGATGTCTGCTGCAACAACTGTATCCTGAACAAAGTTTTTTGGTACTCCTCCACCAATCATTAGAAGACCTGTGTCTTTTGATTTCACTTTTATCTGTGTTAGTTCTTTGAAGTCTTTAACAGAATCAATGCTAACATGGTCCTTCTTTTTTTCAGTCTGATGAAACACAAGCCCAAAACCCGCGCTGCTATCTGAAAACGCTGGGCAGAAAATTGGTAAATCTTTTTTATAAGCCTCATGTACAAATGATTCTTGTTTACCATTTTTGTCAAGATATTCTCCCATTTTATAGATAAACTCACGAGAACTATAAGCACCAGGTTTCATTGTATCAGCGATTTTTTTTGTTGCCATATCACAAACACGCAAGTCTTCCTCATCAATAAATGTATCATATATCCTGTCAATCATAAGTTCTCTAAGCTGGTTATCATCAGCATTCACAAAACCTTTGTAGTGATAAAATCCAAGTCCTTCAAAGAAATCCTGATCAACAACAATCGCACCAGTAGAAACAATAGCATCTACCATGTTATGTTTAACAAGATCAATAATAACATTTTTCAAACCAGCACTAACAAGTGAGCCAGCAAGACACAAGATGTTTGTGCAATCCTTGTCCTTAAGCATCGTATCATATATTTTACAGGCTCTTGCAAGATTACGGGATTGAAACGCCATACCATCAAATGATTCTACAAGCGGAATAGCGTTGAATTTTTTAATATCAACATGTTTTATCTTCTGCTTAAGCAACTCTTTTTTATTATATTTCATAGTTCAAGGGTAAGCCCTAACTGTTTTTTAGATTTTCTGCAATCATAAAATAGGATTATTTCCTAAGATATTCTTTTAGAAATTCATCCCATAAAGCATCTTCTGAGAATTTTAAATCTTCATAAGGATATGGTATTTTTCCAATGAACTTGTATTTATTGTACATATATTTTGCGTCCGGATAGTAAATACTTATACCGCAATTTGGAGTATCCCTGTTTTCTGCAACATAAGGGATTGTTTTATTTATTGTTTCTAAAACCAGATCACATCTAGATTTGATATGCTCATTTGGAATGTTTTGCTTAAAAAGACGGATGAGATCATATAAATCGATATAGCAGTCATATGCAAGAAATTCAAATGGGTTTCTACTGAAAAAATTATTTAAAATATAGAATTTTGCTGAGCATTTCCCCAGCTCAGAAACCGTTGTTCTTGATTTTTTAATACCACAATATGTATCATTATCATGTATGCTCAATAAAAGATAAGAGGTTAATTCATTAAGCTCTTTAGTTAGATTTGTTATCATTGTTATATTTATTGCTGCATAGTTAGAATGATGATAAACGCAGTGAAGCTTGGGAAATGGTAGTTTATCTAAAATTTTGCTAATAATAGAAATTCTCCTTCCATATCCTTCTTGATAAATAAAAGACACAGGTTTAAAATGCATTGGTCCTTTTATAGCAAATCCTTCAGGGTTTAGACTTGTATTGTTTTTTAGTTCTGAGATCGCATCGAAAAACATTGGAATAACATGTGTGTGTGGTAAGCAGTCTTGAGTACCAACAAGGTAGTTAACAGAGGATTTAAGCTCATAAGCAATTTCAATCATGTTTATAGCACAGGATCCAATTAGCACATCTATTTTATGACCAACATTGTTTACCACATTTTCTAAAGTGTTTGCAAAATCAGGGAGTTTCGAACTAGCACCGCCACCATCTTTATCACCTATGTAATATCCTTGCCAACCAATTCCAGCTGAAGCAAAAATAACCAGACCATAATATTTTGCAGGATAATTTTGCATCATCTGTGTACAAAATAGTCCCAAAGTGTTCAAATTACTAGTATCTATCTCATTTGGCCAGCCATATTCTTCATTTAGATTAACTATGTTTCCTGTTTCGTCAATATATACTAATTTTGAATTCCCATGTCCTATTTTATCAATTAAACATACAATGTTTAAATTACTATCTGAGCCTAATGTTGAAAGG
>Ga0172363_10003068_pt1 | contig 13536 bp, 9 predicted proteins | sample LakKivs2_kivu2a2_FD_114541 | JGI IMG/M metagenome (GOLD analysis project Ga0172363, IMG submission 114541) | Sediment microbial communities from Lake Kivu, Rwanda - Sediment s2_kivu2a2 | ecosystem: Environmental > Aquatic > Freshwater > Lake > Sediment | place: Rwanda: Western Province, Lake... | reverse complement strand
ATGGTCAGTGCACCGCATGTAGAGACAGCCCACCAGCTCGATTGCCTCCTTAATGTACTCTTCTCTCTCCTTTTCGGTGGAAAGCTTCTTCATGTCAGCGACGAAATAGGGTTGGAGCCACTGATCGAGTCTGCCCAGAGATAAACCGGCATTGGTGTTTTCCATGTGAAGTGCAACCCAGGCTATCCACATAGCATTGATTGCCTGGTCGAGGGCTTCCGCTGGGTTCTCGGGTACCCTGGCACATGTTTCGGCAAGTCGCTCCAGCTCAACTTTTCTCTTAGCGTCTGGTTCTAGGTTAGCCTCGGCTGCTGCCTGCCGGGAAAGGTTCTTGGCATAAGTGGTAAGGCCCTGCAAACAGAGTACCATCGCCTCAAGCGTATTCTTTTTCTGTGTGTCTGCCGATTTATCGTGCTCGAGCTCTTCCCTGATCTCTCGGATAATTCCTTTCGTACCAAGGGCCAGCAGTTTGGGGAAATTTGGTATGGTGTGGGATATGACCACTGTCTTCGCTAGAGCATAGACGGCCGCACGCTCATCCAGCGTCTGACAGAGTGGCCTGTTGTATTTATCCCTGACCCACTCGCGGAAATTTCTCTTCATCCAGTATGGAAACACATAATGATGCAGGATTTCTACCGTTTCGGGAGATATGTTGTAGGGATTAAGCTGCCTGTCGGGAATGGATAGCAGTTCCCCCCAGAACATACTTGCATAGGCATCAGGGTAGAGAACTACGCCGATTTCTTTAGTCGTACTAGTTCCAGCAACGAGGTCGTCCCTGCGGATGATGGGTTTTCTATTCTCCATCAGGTATTTGAATATATTCGCTTGGCGCAGCTCTGGCACCCAGGGCTTGCCTGATTTGTCCGTCTCAAAGCCGTTGGCCACACACCAGTCGGTCACCAACTTTGCCCGTTCATGGCAAATCTCAGGTTTTGTTTCAAAATGGATGTCAAGGAACTTTACTAGTCTCGGGAAGTCGTTTATGTCATATTGTGACAAGTAAGGCTCGGAAAGGTATTTCACACCCAACTCCACCTTCTTACCTGTCAGGCGTTCCTTTTTTCTCCGGCTCATTTCCTGACTGAGTATTGGGTCAGACGGCGGCAATGCTGCCTTTCTTCTGGCATCTTCAGCTTTCTCCCTTTCTGCCATCTTCTTGTGCCTTTTCCGTAGGAGGAGGGACACTAAGAAGCTAAATAGTGGGACGTAGTTCATGTTCCCTTCTATCCGCAGTCTGTTCTTTAAGAGCATATTCAATACTTCGTTGGGTGTTACCTTCAGCATTTCTTTGACCACTTCGTCCCCGGTGAAAATCAAGGTGGCATCAACATCTTCAGGGATCCTAGCGGAAACTCTTGCTTTGCCCTCATTGAAGATGATAGCTTGTTGAACTGTGTTGTTTTCCGTTCTTATGCCAGTGGAAAAATTGAGCCACCCGTGGCTACTCTTGAGGTATTTTCTCAGCGATGGCCTGAGGTTGTAGTTCACTGCCATCAGAAAAAGTAGAACCCGGGTCAAGAAATCTGTGGACGTTCGCTTAGCCATGTGAACTGCGATTTCCCATTTCGACAACCGAGAGGCATACTTCCCCTACACTGCAGCTTAAGCCGATTGTAGCTTCCTTCCCTAGGCCTGTCAACCATCTTTCCTGCAACCCCTGCCACTGACGGGGGGTGTCCAACAAAACCACGCCGGAACCGTCCGTGCCCCCTCCTTACTAGGTGTTGTTCCTCTGCAACATGTCCGGCCCTGGCAGCCAAGTCTAGTAAAGCCACAGCTTACATCGGGAGAGAACCAGTCTCAGGTCCAGGGCTGTGAATATGTGCGCCGTGCGAGATGCGTTCTCAATCAAGCTCGTGGTCAAGCAAGGGATTGGCTGTCCCGGGGGCTTGGTGACAAGGTCCGAAAGTGGGATAGTACAGCAGAATACCCGAAGTAGAAGGAGGTTGGTGCAATGTGCGAATTTTGCCATAAGCACGGAGAAGGCCAGAAATGGTACCTGAGAGCAGAGAACTATTCGGAAGACTTACTGAGTGACCTGAGGCGGCGCAGGTTTATTGCCGATTTCTTCTCTCACGCTGAATATCAGCCTGAGGGGCGGACGAACCGCGCCAGATTTCCAGCGATGCCGGGTTTCGTCAAGAGGGTGCTGGTACCGTACTTGGTAAGCAGGCAGAAGAAGGTGCATTTTGGGCAGGTCTTGCCCATTGAGGATGTTGAAAGAATCTTCGGTTTTGTCAGCAGCGTGATACGGCTTCCCTGTTATTGCCGCTACATCAATCTCGGCACCGAGCAGCGTTTCTGTTATGGGATCAGCCTGGCGCCACAGGAAGGGGAGTTGTTCAAGATTATAAAGGAAATCGACATGGACTATCTGACCGGTCCAGATACCTCTGGCCTGGAGAAGCTGACCAAGGAACAAGGCTTGGAGAACTTCCGGCAGTATGAAAAGGAAGGTCTCTGCCATACCGTCTGGACATTCGTGGCGCCATTCATCGGGGGGATCTGCAACTGTGACCGCTCCGATTGCGGTGCCATGCAGGCTACCGTAACAATGGGCATCCCCAATATGTTCCGCGCCGAGTACGTAGCTGGGGTGAATCCAGACCTCTGCAACGGCTGCCGGCAGTGTATGCGTGTTTGCCAGTTCGGCGCAATAGGATATAGCGCAGCCAATCAGAAGATCTTTATTGACCCCCTGCGCTGTTACGGCTGCGGTATCTGCCGCGCCAGCTGTACCAAGGACGCCATCCAGCTTCACGAGCGTGCCAGTGTGCCCGCGGCGGCCAGCCTCTGGTAGCACTAAAAGCTATCAATCCCCGGGCGGGTCGGCAGACACAGGCTCCGGGACAGGCTCAACTGCAGGGACATTATCCCAGATGCCGCTGCGCTTCTGCAGCCGGTACTCGCGGTAAAGCCACAATCCGGCGACGATGGCGCCACCAACGTCTGAGATGGGAAGCGACACCCAGGCTCCGTTCATCCCCATGAAGCGCGGTAGAATGAGTATGGCGGGAAGAAGAAGACCGAGTTGGCGCACTAGGGACAGACAGATGGCCGTCCAGCCCTTGGATAGCCCCTGGAAGGTAATGATGAACATTATGGCCGGACCAATCAAAACAAGAGCAGACACAAAGATGCGCATCCCTGGCACGGCAATAGCCAGCAGTTCGGGGCTCTTATTGAAGATGCCGATCACCTGTGGAGTGAAGATCTCCAGAAACACAGTGATCACAGCCAGTATTAAGGCGGAGGCGATTGCACCGTATCTGACCGCAGCCCACAGGCGACGCCAGAGGCGTGCCCCGAGGCAGAACCCGACAATAGGCAGAAGAGCATGGGCCAGACCGACCACGGGGATAAAAGCAATATCGGCCAGACGGAACGCGATTCCGACGCCTGCCAGTGCCACCGAACCGAAACCCGCCACCACTTGGTTGAATACCGCGAACACGACGGCTTCCGTAAGGTCCATCAATACCTCGGGCAGCCCCACGCGGTATATCTGACGTATGATTGACAGATCAGGCTTGAAGTGATGCAGCTTGAAACGATAAACGGACTTGTTCGCCAGCAGGTAGTAACAGCCGATCGCAGCGGTTAGTCCGCCCGATATGGTGGTGGCGAGGGCAGCCCCGCCAATCCCCATCTCCGGAAAAGGACCCCAGCCAAAGATCAGAAACGGGTCGAGGACAGCGTTGACGACAGAGCCCACAACAATGTAGATCATCGGCTTGATGGTATCTCCGGACGCATGGAAAACATTGCGGGCCATGACTCGGAAGAGAATAAAGGGGATTCCCCAGCCGAAGTAGATGAGGTACTCGGCGGTCAGGTCAACGACCTGAGGCGGCGCCCCGAGCAAAGCGGCCAGTTGCCTAGCAAAGAAAACGCTGGGGATGATGAAAATGATGCCGAAGACAGCCGTCAAAGGAAAAGTCTGACCGGCCACCCGGTTGGTAGCTTCAATGTCTCCTTCGCCGAATCGCCTCGAAGCTAACGCATTGGCGCCAATACCAGAGCCAAGAGCTATGGCGAAGATCACCATATAGAAGGGAAATGTTATCGTTATAGCAGCAACTGCTTGATAGCTGACCCGGCCCAGCCAGAACGTATCGGCCAGGATGTAGAGAGACATGGCCACCATCGATACCATGCTGGGCGCGCTCAGGCGCAGGAACAGCTTGTTCAGCCGTTCCGTACCCAGACGCGCGGTAGTCTCGTGAAGCTCGTCGAGTTTATCTGATTTCATTATCCTTAACACCAACCATAGCTATGCAGGCCGTGACTATGCGACACAACAAACTGCTGCCATCAAGAGCCAAGCAAAAGCAGGGGCGCTTCTCAGCGCCCCGCTGTCACCAGGTTATTTTACTCTTGCCATTGGTGCTACTGCAAATCATTTGCACGCAAAATGTACGATTGCACACGTCTTCCGGATTCGTATCCCTGGAATAGCACACCGGGCCTCGGTCACCGGCGGCAAGTTGACACCACCGTATCAGCCGTCTAAAGTGTACGTCGGCAGGTTGTAGGACGTGCAGTTACGGCCTCGCGGTGTTTATGGAACCAGGATATGTTGCGCTGTTTCGATCCGGCGAATTGGAGCGTCGTGCCCGGGCACTTGAGGCACGTTTAGCGTCGTGCGATGTCTGCCCCAGGGAGTGCCGGGTCAATAGATTACAAAACGAACTGGGCTATTGCCATTCCGGACGCCTGCCTATAATCTCGGCAATCTGCGCTCATCACGGTGAAGAGCCCGCCATCTCGGGAACGAGGGGGTCAGGGACAGTCTTCTTCGGCAACTGTAATATGAGATGCGTCTACTGCCAGAACTACCAGATAAGTCAGAACTGGAGGAAGCAGGAATCCAATGTGACGGAGTGCCGAACCCTGGCGGAAAGGATGCTCTACCTCCAGGATGAACTCGATTGCCACAACATCAATCTCGTTTCGCCATCCCATTTTGTTCCTCAGCTACTGCGGGCCGTCGTGGAGGCGGTGCCCATGGGGCTTCGAGTGCCGCTGGTCTACAACAGCAGCGGCTATGATTCTCTCGCTACGCTGAAGCAGCTCGATGGCGTCATAAGCATCTACCTGCCTGATTTAAGGTATGCCTCTGATAAGTGGGCCAGGAAATTCTCACATGCCCGGGATTATGTGACGAAGGCCCGGCAGGCTATCAAGGAGATGTATAGGCAGGTTGGAGGCCTGGTGGTAGATGAATCTGGTGTGGCACAGAAAGGACTGATAGTGCGCCATCTCATCCTGCCCAACGATGTGGCTGGCAGCGAGGTATCGCTGGCTTGGCTTGTCCGAGAGGTTTCTCCTACAGTAACTGTCAGCGTAATGTCTCAATACATGCCGATGCACCGGGCGCCGCGAATACCGCTGCTTGCGCGGAAGATCACCGTTGCTGAACATGAGAAGGTCCTCCGCCTGCTAAATGACCTTGGGATGGAAAACGGCTGGATGCAAGAGATGGGAGCGGCGGAAGAGTATCTCCCTGATTTTGAACGAGAAGGTCATCCGTTCGCCCCGGCTCTCAAGAAGCGGGACGAATCCCTGAGGCACCATACCAACTAGACTTCCCAGGAGTTACTCAGCTTTCCTTCGTCAGGCTGAGCCGTTTTCGGTCTATTTCGGCCGACTCGGTCCTGGGCAGGCTGTCAACAAATTTGATTTGTTTGGGCACTTTATAGTCAGATAAGCTCCGACGGCAGAAGTTGCGTATCTCATCGGGCGTGGCAGTCTGTCCATGCCTGAGCACTACGAAGGCCGTGGGTATCTGCCCTCTATAGTCATCAAGAACACCAACACAGGCTGCTTCGGCTACCGCGGGATGCCTGAGCAGGACTTCTTCAACTGCAGCGGGGAGAATCTTGACTCCGCCCGAAGGCACTATGATAGAAGATGTCTTTTCTATGAACTCCAGGTAGCCGTCCTTATCCAATCTGACTAGATCGCCGGTATGAAACCAGCCATCTCTGAGGACCTGGGCTGTCAGTTCAGGCGATCTGTAATACTCCTTCATCATCCAGGGGGCTCTGGCAACGGCCTCCCCTATGACACCGCGGGGCACCTCCTTGCCGTTCTTATCTAGTACCTTAAGCTGTGCTAGAGGTTTCCCCGCCGTGCCCAGTTTGCGGTCGCGAATAGCACCCATGGTGACGATTATCAACTCCGTGAGCCCGTATATTTCGCATGCCGTTAGGTGAAACTTCTTCTCAAGCATGTCCATAAAAAGGGCTGAAGATTTGGCTCCAGCAGAAAGCACCGCCCTTATCGAACCGAGGTCGTAGCCCTTAGTCGTCTCTTCATCTATCATAGCCATGGCATTAAAGCTAGCCGGCACGCCTATTAGTATGGATGCCTTCTCCCGCTCTATGGTCTCCAGGATATTCTTGGAGCTGAAATGAGGAAGGATTGCTATCGTGGCACCCGTCCAAACGGGCAGAAGAATGACCAGCCCAAACCCCAGGAGGTAGTTGAAGGGGAGCAGACCTAAAATAACATCGTTTCTCTCCAGTTCAAATTTCCCAACCACTATGGGTATGATTGACAGGAACGATGAGTGAGTATGCACCACGCCCTTGCTCTTGCCCAGCACGCCCAGAGTATAGAAAAGGATAGCTTCATCTTCGCCCTGAATATCGACAGACGGTGACGCAGGGGAACTACTGGCTACCATCTGCTTGTAGGGTTCGGTATCAATCTTAAGGACATGTTTCAGCAGGGGGGCACTGGGCAAAACTGAAGACAGCATAGGAGCGAACCTTTCTTCAGTAATCAGGATTTTGGAGTCGGATTCACGGAGTTGAGGCTCAAGTTCGGGCGCCTTAGCTCCGGCATCGAGGAGCACAGCCGCAGCGCCAGATTTGAGTACCCCAAAGCAATTGATCACCCAGTCAGGGGTACGGGACATTAGAATGGCTACGTGGTCGCCCCTCTCTGTTCCCAGACTGATAAGGGCATTGGCTATCCTGTTGGAATTTTCATCCAGTTCGCGATAGCTGACTTTGCGGGAGCCAAGAACGATGGCAGTTTGCTGTGGCACCTCTCTGGCGGTCCTTTCCAGCATCAGTTTGAGATTCTTGGGGTTCCGTGTTTCCTCCGAAGACTTGGCGATCATGGAGTAGGATTATGAGCTACTTTCTCATTTCCTGTCAACATAATTCCAGAGACATCATACCGGGCAGACTTGCTCTATCGCCGAGGCGGCCGGGTTTTTGAAAACTGCGCTGATTGCTTTATACTATTCGATGATTGATATGGCCATGACAGTATAGGAGGCTGGGAGAGGTTGCCTTGGGCGACAGGGATTTAGAACTGCTGGAATTCCACAAGATACGGGAGATACTGGCCGGCTTCACTGCGTTTTCCGCCAGCCGGGAGTTGGCGCTCAACCTCGTTCCCCTCCCAGATGAGGAAAAGGTGCGCCTGCGACTCAACGAGTCGGCGGAGGCACGCCGTTTGCTGTCACTCAATCCCGATACCCATGTCGACGAAGTCACTGATATCAGGGAGATGGTGAAGGTGGCGGCACTGGGCAGGGTCCTGCCTCCGCAATCTCTGCTGGAAATCCAGAAAACGTTGAGTGCTGCCCATCGGATAAAGAGCCACTTGATGAATCTATCGCATGAACTCCCTTTGCTCAGCGGTCTGGCCAAGGAGATTGTGGCACTGGAGCAGCTCGCAAAGGATATTGGTGGTTGCTTGAGCCCGACCGGCGAGCTACTGGACAGCGCCTCGCCCAAACTGGCGTCTGTGAGACATAGAATGCGGGAAGTGCGTCAGGAATTGCTCACTCATCTGCAAGCCATAATCACGTCGCCCCGGGGACGTAAGATAGTGCAGGAGCCTATTATCACGGAGCGGGAAGGCAGGTATGTGATTCCCGTCAAGGTAGAATCTCGCCGGCAGATAAAAGGCATTGTGCACGATGTCTCCAACACGGAGGCCACGGTATTCATCGAGCCCTGGACAACTACAGACACGCAGAATGAGCTGCGTCAGCTGGTCGCCGAAGAGAAGGACGAAATAGAAAGAATCCTGACGACGCTCAGTGCTGAAGCTGGCGCGTTCGAAGGCGAGATTACCTGTAACATAGAGATTATGGCTCGGATTGACCTGGCGCTGGCTAAGGCTAGATACGCCCGTGAGGCCAAAGCTACAGAGCCTATTATCGTGGCTGCTGCCAGAACTGCTAAGACAGACGGAGCCGAACCGGCCGGAGTGCTCAGGCTCGTGGAAGCCCGTCATCCTCTGCTCAGAAAGAAAGCGGTGCCACTGTCAGTCGAGATTGGCCGGGACTTCTCCGTCTTGGTCATCACCGGGCCTAATACCGGTGGCAAGACCGTGGCTCTCAAGACGATAGGGCTTCTGAGTTTGATGGCGCAGGCCGGCCTACCCATTCCAGCTCAGGCGGAAAGCCGCATCCCCGTCTTTGACGGCGTATATGCCGATATCGGCGATGAGCAGAGCATTGAGCAGACTCTTTCTACCTTCAGCTGGCACATAGGCAACATTGTGCACATCATCAATAATGCCACGGCGCAGAGTCTGGTGCTGTTGGACGAATTGGGCACTAATACCGACCCGGGCGAAGGCTCGGCTCTGGGCCGCGCTATCTTGCTTCATTTTCTGTCACAAAGAACGATGACCGTGGCTACCACTCACTATACCGAATTGAAGGCACTGGCTCATGCTACCGACGGCATGGAGAACGCAGCCCTGGATGTGAACCCTGTTACCATGGCGCCCACCTACCACCTGACGGTGGGTATTCCCGGTGGCAGCAATGCTCTGGCGACGGCATCGCGCCTGGGGCTGCCAGAGGATATTGTCACCCGCGCCCGGCACATGCTTTCCCAAAGCACCCAGGAGATTGAGACCTTGCTTACCCATCTGGTGACCGAGCAGAAGAGTGTTGAATCACTTCGCCATGGTCTGGAGAAAGAACTGAAGGAAGCAGAACAAAACGGCGCTGAGTTGAGAAACAGGCTCCGCCAGTTGGATGAAGATAGACAGAGAATCATCAAGCAGACGCGTGATCAGATGAGTCGCGAGGCCGCCGAACTGCAGATGAAAATTCGTGAGGCGGCAGCGGAACTGCGCAAAGAAAAATCCCAGGAGAGAATCGAGCAGGCCAAAAAGGCACTGGCTGAGGCACAGCAGAAGCTGGATACTGAGACATGGCAGGCCAGGCCAGTTATTCAGACAGGTGAACCAGAGGCCGGGGCAGGCCCGATCACTACCGGTGACACCGTCTGGCTGAGAGACGCTGGGGTACCAGCCACGGTACTCTCAGTGTCTGAAGAGCGTGGACTTGTGGAAGTCCAGGCCGGCAAAGTCAAGATGACCCTCAGGCTGGACAGCGTAGAAAAGAGGATACCTACGGCGGGTGAGAAGAAGACGGCTGGCGCCCTGATAAGGCGGGACCCGCACAAGCTCAGGGTTTCTCTCGAGCTTGACTTGCGCGGAAGGAGGGCTGAAGAGGTCGAGCCGTTGCTGGACAGCTATCTTAACGAAGCATCCTTATGCGGCTTAAGCCGGGTCCGTATCATTCACGGCATCGGCACAGGCACTGTGCGGCAGATTGTCAGGGAGGCTCTGGCCTCTCATCCGCTGGTCACGTCTTTCCAGCCAGGAGAGCAGGGTGAGGGTGGCGATGGCGTTACCATGGTCAACATGTAGCCGGGATATTTCGCTTTGAGCCATTGATATTATGCTTATATCAAAGAGGTCCCATCTAGGCAGGTCGAAGATGCTCGACTTTCTGGACGAGCTCGCTTCGACAGAGGGCAAAGCCGTATCGCTATACCTCCCGCGGGGAACGACTCCAGACAGAGTAGAAAGTCTGCTGGAAAAGATGTTTGCCGCAGGTGCCACACCGTCAGGCGTGGCCGAGGCCGCTGCCGGCTCAGCAATGGGAGCGGCGTTCTTCTGGAGCCCGTCACAAATGTACCTGCTATTGCCCCCGTTCCCGATTGTTGACGAGTATATGACCAGCGGCTACGATGTTGAGCCCTTGCGCTCGCTTGTTGGTCATGACTTCGTTATCGCTCTGGTCCTCGTTCGTCTCGGGTCGTATAGCGTTGGCGTCTGCCGCGGCATGGAGCTTATAGACAGTAAGACGGGGACAGGCCTGGTGCACGCTCGCCATAAGAAGGGGGGCTCCTCACAGGCGCGCTTTGCCCGGCACCGTGAAAAACAGATAGAGCAGTTCTTGATTCGCGTCTGCGGTCATGTGAGAGAACATATCGAGCCCCATGCGCGGTCGCTGGACTATCTGGTCTATGGCGGAGCCAGGACTACCATACTTCTGCTGCGTAAACAGTGTCCGTTCCTGAATCAGTTTGACGACCACATCCTGCGTATGCTGCTGGATATACCCGAGCCACGCAAACCCGTGCTTGAAAAAGCCATCGGCACCGTCTGGTCAACCGATGTTATCGAATGGTGCGAGGATGACTCTCAGCCAGGTTCAGAAACGCCCTGCTAGGCTGGCCTGCTAGGGGCTAGGTGTCTTGTCCCCGGAATCTGAAGAATGGTCATGTCTCTAACAGGATTTATCAAGGATTTACTGAGGAGACCTGAGAAAATCCCGACCCCTGGCGCCATATTCTACAATGCGACAGTGGCGAAAGTTCTGCGCAAGCCGGAAGCCAAGATAGCTAATGACGTTGTGGCAAAGATCGGGAAAGGGACCGTTCTTGATTTAGGTTCGGGAACGGGCTACTTGGCCATAGAGATTGCTGGGAAGGCACCTGGCCTTCAGGTCTGTGGCATTGACCTGAGCAGGAGAATGGTCAAGATTGCCAGAAGCCATGCCAGGAGCGTTGACAATGCTCAGTTTGTATTTGGCAATGCAGCCAAACTCCCTTTCAAGGACAATTCAATAGACCTCATCGTCAGTACGGGCGCTTCACACCACTGGAAGACGCCGCGGCTGGTGTTTGAGGAATGCTATCGTGTTCTCAGAACGGACGGCGAAGCCTGGATATACGATGGATGTCCCGAGATTTTCAGCGACCCGGCTAATAGAAAAAAACTGAACAGAGAATACGGGTCTCTGGTTGGTCGGCTTGGATACAGAGTCTCTACGCTGCATGGTTTCACCAGGAAAGAATACCAGACAGTGATTACGGATATGCTGGAACAAACGGCATTCAAAGATAGTTACCAGATGGCATTGACAGACATCTGGATGAAGACTACGCTCAGGAAACCCGGTTGAACGGAGCACCACGCCAGGATTTGGATTACCCCTTCGTCACCCACTGTTTTCCTCTTTGCATTTCTCTGGATCGTCGTTGCAGACTTATTTCGATTAGGAGTAGCTGGTGAGAAGCTGGACCTTTATCGTCGCCTTGCCGGCATGGCCATGCTCTTGCCCCTTATCCAGGGCAGTGCTTTGGACTTGGTTGTGCGCATTTGGACCCTGTTTAGAGTAGCGTTTTCAGGGCTCCGCAGGTTATCGTCTCTGAGATTTCTTCTACGAATGCGATGTGTTCAGCGTTATCGGAGGCGATGGCGTTCCGAAGGATAATCGGTTTCAGGTCCTGATCTTGTGCGCCACGGTAGGTGGAGAGGACGCAGTATTCTGCGCAGAAGCCTGTGATTATTACCGTGTCAACGCCGAGCTCCTGCAGTTGGGTGGCCAGCGGCGTTTTATTGAAGGAATTGCCGTAGGTCTTCGTCACACGCGGGTCCCGAGATTCGACGTTGAGAGTTTTGGGTAGTGCGAAATCTGGTGTGCCAGGAAGCAAACCTTCCTTTTCGTCCTTGTGTTGAATGACGAAGATTGGGTAATCCTTTGTTCTAAAGAGAGCTATGGAGGCGTTGATGTATTCAATCGCCGAGTTCAAGGAGTCTGAGCACGCTTGATTGATTTTGAAGAATTTATTCTGAACATCAATAATGAGTAAAGCAGGCTTCATTTTGCATCCTCCAGTATTCCGAGGGTATGGTGGTATAGTATCAGATTTTCCCCGCCAGACCAATCGGAGAGGTAACGAATCAGCTGCAGCGCAGAGGCAGGAACTGAACTCACACAGGAAAGGCGGAAGGTTCGCTCTGCGCGTAGTCACTTCATGAGGACACGCAGGTTTCTGGGTAGCACATCCAGATAATCAACCATATAGCTGCGAGTGAGTTTGTGAGCTGTGTCAGGTGGCATGCCGTCAATCGGCACTCCGTTCAGGATCAACTCGGTCTCAGCTTCGTTGAAGGTCTCTCCCTCCTCCACCCACTTGACAAAACGCTTGTTTACCGGGCAAACAAGCTGGCACTTCATGCAGCCTATAAGGCTGTTGTGCCAGCCCGGATCTATCCATTCAGGAAACTCTTCCGTATCCTCATTGAAGAAGGTAAGGCATCTCTCCGCATGAATGCGGAACTGGTCTGGCAGGATCGCTTTAGCGGGACATGCCTTGACACATGCCGTGCAGCTACCGCATTCCTTCATCTCCTGCGGTTCCAGCCAGTCACTTCTATCTGGTGGCATGTCCGAAAGAAAGGCTTTGAGTCGCATAAAGCTCCCCAGACCTTCTGCGTAGGTGATATTGTTCTTCCCATATTGTGCCATTCCGCTCCGTACTGCCAGCAATTTGACCGGCAGCACAACAGGGCGAAGCTGGTAGCCGCTGGAGCTAAGGACCTTCTGGAGCGTTTCCTTGATCGAGTTATCCGTGTCGTGATAGTAGGTGGGCGGGATTATGCCCGAATACGTCTGCCCGTTGAAGTGGAAGGCGGCCTTGCGCTGAGGTTGCGGAGCCGCGGTGATTATGATGGAACGAGCCCCAGGCAGACTGGCAGCAACATCGAATTTGAAATAGGTCAGGTATTTCTCATACAATCCCGCGTCTATCCTTCCTTGACTGAGGCCCTCCTCTATTTCATGTTTAAGTTGAGCAACATGCTTGATGGGCAGCACTCTGGCGCGATAGCCTTTTCCCTCCAGTCCAGAGCGGATGAATTCTGCTATGTCATCGGTAGCCGTTGACTAGCCTCCTATACTGAGCGATTTCGAATTATACTCCTTTCCACCCGCCATTTGTAGTATGCCCGGCAAATGTGATGGTGTCCTGAGGTCTTCAGCACCCCATCCGCTACGAGAAAGGTGAGCTAGGAACATGGGTCGCTGACTGGAGCGCCTTGATACAGGCTGTCTACACTGCCTGGTTTCACCACGAGAGGATACGAGACGAAAATCAAGGGTATGCTGGAGCAAATCGCATTCAGGGGCAACTACCAGATGGCAGTCACAGATATCTGGATGAAGATTGCGGTTAGGAAACGCTGGTGAGCATGTTGAGGGCTTCGCGACTCTTTGGTCTTTCGTCGCATTCGATTGCCAGAATGCTCCAGTTCATCAGTGTCATGGTGCCCCCGAAGTGTGCGTGCTTGACTCATGTTGATTTCATCCGCTGTCTCGGATCTTCCATCGTTCACAACAAGCGCATGTTGCACTCATGACCGAGTTCCCGTGAACCAATCAACTCATCTTGTAGCCGGGTACAGTGCCCT
>Ga0172363_10003062_pt1 | contig 13559 bp, 12 predicted proteins | sample LakKivs2_kivu2a2_FD_114541 | JGI IMG/M metagenome (GOLD analysis project Ga0172363, IMG submission 114541) | Sediment microbial communities from Lake Kivu, Rwanda - Sediment s2_kivu2a2 | ecosystem: Environmental > Aquatic > Freshwater > Lake > Sediment | place: Rwanda: Western Province, Lake... | reverse complement strand
GCGAAGAACAGGGCAAACTGCGTCGCCCATCCTGCCAACAACAGGGAAACCGCAACGAGAATTGCGCCTGCGGCTATGAATGGCCTTCTGCGTCCCATCTTGAACTTGGCTCTGTCGCTGATGAAACCCGATACCATCGCGGTCAACGTCCCTGTCATGACACCGAGAAATGCAGTCACTCCCATGACGATGGACACTTGCTCGCTCGGGACCAACTGCTGGATGCCCAGCGGATAGACTATGGAGTTGAACCCAGACCACAAGAAGGAGTCGGCCAACATGTAGATACTCAACGCGACGAGGAAGGCGGTCGTCACACCGGAGGTCATGAGTGACTTGCCGCCTTGCTCCACACATGAGGTATGCTTCTGAAACTTATAAGAGTTCGAGACGTTTTGGGTCTTGATGTCGTCCAAGAAGCTCAGGGTTGGCTTCATAGGCGCTGGGATGATTTCCAGGATGCACGCGCTTGGCTACATGGGCAGCGACAGGGCTGAAATAGTAGCGGTCTGCGATGTGGATACTGGGCTCGCCAGACAGAGGGCCAGACTATGGGGAGCAAAGAAGATCTATGCCGACTATCGAGAGTTGCTGAAAGACCCGGAGGTAGATGCTGTTGAGATCCTGCTTCCTCATCATCTACATGCCCAGGTTGCGATCGAAGCAGCTGAGGCCGGCAAGCACATCTCCATGCAGAAGCCGATCGCAATGGATCTGAAGGAGGCCGACCGTGTGGTGTCCGCCGTCAGAAAGAGCGGGGTCAAGCTCAACATCGCAGAGGTGTACTCCTTCTATCCTCCGATACTGAGGGCGTCCGAGCTCATAGGCAAGGGCGAGATAGGGACTCCCAGCATGATCAGAATACAGAGCCTGAATGGCATAGGTGCGGTCGAAGAATGGCAGGAACCTACCGAGGGGCCAGGGGCTTGGAGACTGGACAGGAAGCTAGGAGGCGGATTGATCTTCGACGACATCCCCCATCACTATTTCGCGACGCAAAGGCTGGTGTCTGGAAAGGTGGAATCGGTCTTCGCTTTCATGTCCTACGTAGACTCGCCGATGGAATACCCAGCGGCCGTGATGTGGAAGTATGCTGACATGGACGTCTACTGCGTGCTCACGTATCCCTTCTTCACCATGATGAGGATGAAGACGAAGTACTACGCGTTGAACGAGACGTACGAAGTTGTCGGCGATGAAGGCCTGATCAGGATGAGTCATATCACCGGAGAGCTCTTCCCTGAACCAATACTCGTGATGAGGAAAAAGGAGAAGACGATTCAATTCCCCGACCTACCAGACGATTGGTCCCTCGGATTCGTCAACGAGGTGGCCCAGTTCGTGGAGTGCGTGCTAGGCGATAGAGAGCCCTACATTGGACCTGACAGGGCGAAGGAGCAGTTGGCGTTCACGCTAGCAGCATACAAGTCTGCTTCTGGGGGGAGAAGAGTATCTCCCGATGAGATGCAGTAGATTGCAGCCTACCGGCCCGATGATATTATCTTCCTCACTTCTTGCGGGGTCGCGACCTCACGGCCCATTTCCTCCGCCAGCATTGAGGCGCGCCTGACGAGTTGGGAATTGTCGACCGCGGCTGATCCGTCAGCGTCAAATGGACAGTCCTCTGTTCCGACTCTGATATTGCTGCCGACGGAGACCGCCTTCCTCATGAACTCCCACGTGTTCTTGCCCATGGCACTCACGCTGCACACTGAACCAGCTGGCATGGACCCGATCCTATGGAGCAACTCCTCTGCAGTCACAGGCGTCCAATTTCCTCCGGGCCATCCGAAGAACAAGGTGGTCCAATAGGGCCTTTCAAGCACTCCCTTCTCCATCAGGAAGTTCAGCGTCCATATTGAGCCGTGGTGCCAGACCTCGAACTCAGGTTTTACCCCAAGCCTCCTGCACTTGCTGGCGTAGGCAAGCAGTTCGTCGCGCGTGTGAATCGCGTAGACGTCTTTCTTGGTGAAGGCTTCATCGTGTTGTCCCAACATCACGGATATCATATCAGGTCCCGACTCGAAGGCATCGGTCCTCTGCTCTAGGGGATAGCTCGACATGCCCGCCTGTATGAGTATGTCCGAGCTTTCTCTCATCCTGTGAACGAGGTCTGCCCATTCACCCGGCTCGGCGTGAACATGAGCTATCGCCGCGCCAGCTTCTCTGCATTTAGCTGCTGCCTCTGCCACCTCTTCGATGGTCACGGGCGCGTTCCTGATCTCCGGAAACATCCAACTGTGGGCGAGCGTAACCGTGATCACGACCTTGCCCTCTGGCTTGTCACTACTTCGCAACCCAACCACCGTCAACCAACACGTCCGCACCAGTCATGTAAGAAGACTGCTCGGAGCAGAGGAACGCGATGACGGGGGCTATCTCGCTTGGACTTGAGATCCTCTTCATGGCGCTCTCGCTGGCGAACTCCCTTCTCACGTCGTCGAGCGGAATCCCCCTGGACTTAGACTGCTTATCCATGTCTGACCTGAGCATAGGTGTGTCCACCGCACCAGGGCTGACGCTGTTGACCCTGATACCGTAGGGAGCCAGCTCCGCAGCCATGGCTCTGGTCATGCTCAACACTGCTCCCTTTGTTCCTGCATAGGCTGCGTGTCGCGGCTGTCCGATGTGCGCCGATACCGAGGCGACGTTCACTATCACGCCTCTCCCTTGTCTTTTCATGATCGGGATCACCGCCTTGGCGAAGAAGAACACTCCCTTGTAGTTGACGTCGACGACTCTGCGAAAGTCCTCCTCCTCGGTGCCTTCGATGTCAGCTATGAGCACTACCCCAGCGTTATTGACGAGGGCGTCGATCCTGCCGAACCTCTCAATGATTCTTGACACGGCGCTAGTGATGTCTGCGACATTGGAGGTGTCTGCTTTGACGAAGATTGCGTCACTTCCCCTATCTCTCGCCAAGCTGGCTGTCTGCTCCCCCATCTCCTCATTCAAGTCCACTATGGCTAGCGAGGCTCCTTGGTCGGCCATTAATAGCGCGGTTGACCTCCCGATTCCGACAGCTCCCCCCGTCACCAGGATCACTTTGTTGGAAAGTTGCTTGCTCATGACATCTCGAGAGGGTCGCGTTTCCAATAAAAGAGTTTTCGAGATGAGTCAAGTTCAGCAAAGTCTTTTATGAGCAAGCCTGCGACTCACGATCTGTGAAGGAATACGCGCTCGTCATCGAGTTGACGACACGAGCGATTCATTCCCACCTCGTGTCGGAGTCCGGAACAATTGTCAACTCCTCAACTCATCCCTTGGAATCTAGGTATCCTTATGCTGACCGTCCCTACATCGTGGAGTTCGATCCCAGGGAACTTTGGCTGTCAATCTGCAGCGCTGTCGCTGACTCCGTGAAGTGGGTCAAGGACCAGAAGATTCTAGCCATCACAACCACCTCGCAGAGGTTCACGACCGCGCTGATCGACAAGAAAGGAGAGACATCAGCCCTCTGTTCAAATACGGACGCGAGAGGCGTGGAAATGGACGATATCATCACAGAATCTATGGGTAACGTGGCACATGAGATCGCAGGGCTCTACCCTCCCTTTCTATTCAGCGCTGACAGGATAAGGTGGTTCAAGCAGAATGAGCCGAAGGTACTCGAGACTACCGAGTATGTCGCCACCGTGGACGGCTGGATGTACTTCAAGTTGACTGGGAAGCCCGTCGAAGAGCCATCGCAGGCTGCCGGAACTCATCTGTTCGACATCACTCACAGGAAATGGAGCGATGAACTTTGCAGGATATCCGGCGTGGAGTCCAGCCAACTTCCGGAGATCCTCAACTTTGGCGAGTTGGCTGGTTATCCCACTGATGAGTTCAGGAACTTGACTGGGGTAGAACCCCGCACGCATATCGTGATGGGCGCTGGCGACACGCACTGCTCCGGCATAGGTTCCTCAGGGATCTCCGCCGGCCAGACCTACGTCTCACTGGGATCCACGGCACCACTGCACACCGTGATGTCTGAGCCGCGGCTCGACAAGCAGAAACGAATGTGGACCGGCTGCTTTCCGATAGGCGGGCAGTGGGTTCTCGAGAGCAACTCCGGCATGTGCGGCACAATCTTCGACTGGCTCGCTCTGTCCGTGCTGCAGATAACGAAGGGAGGGTCGATCGATTATGGTCGCTTCGACGACATGGCAGCATCGGCTCCACGGGGATCGAGGGACGTGAGCGCCTTCCTCGGCCCCTCGATCATGAACGCAAGCGCTTTCACCCGCGTCTCTCCAGCTGCTGTCATCATGCCATCTCTGCTGTTCGGCAGGCGGCCTGCCGCTCCGGAGATAGCGAGGGCGTACTACGAGGATATCGCGTTCACATGCAAGGGGAATGTCGAGCAGATGAGGGAAGTGTGGCCTGAGATGGATCAAGGCTTCAGAGCGGCCGGGGGAATGTCAAATAGCAGAGTGCTCAGTCAGATCCTAGCTGATGTGCTCGCTGTACCCGTGATGGTTCCCGCCGAACGCAGGGCGAGTGCGATTGGGGCTTCCGTGGCATGTTGGTCATTCCTCAAGTCCGAGAAGCCTGGCGACGTGACTGACGAGATCGTGAGACTTGAGACTATGCTCCCATCCCGAGACAGCGAGGACTACCAGTCGGACTACAAAAGATGGAGGCTTATATACGACAAAATCGGGAGCCTGACCTGACTTGCCTTCGATGAGGCCGACCAGGGAGGAGGTCGCCAAAGCCATGAGGAGGCTGTACGACATCGGTTACGTATTGGACCGCGAAGGAAACGTGAGTGTCAAGACGGCGGTCCCTGACAGGTATGTGATTACTCCCAGCCAGGTGCCGCGACACACGATAAGGACGAACGACACTCTAGTCGTGAACGGTAATGGCGATGTGATCGAGGGCAACAGGAACCCGTCCGTCGAAACGGGCATGCACCTCAAAATATACGCAAAGAGGTCAGATGTAGGTTCAGTGATACACTTTCACTCGCCTCATGCTACTGCACTGGCGTCTGTTCATGAGACGATACCGCCGTTCTTAGAGGAACTCATTCCCTTCCTGGGCGAAAACGTCCCCACGGTCGAATATGCCATGGCTGGTACCGAGGAGTTGGCGTCAAATGTGGCGTCTGGGCTGGCAGAGCGGAACGCAGTCTTGTTGGCAAATCACGGGGCAGTCGTGTGCGGCAAGGACCTTCCGGACGCCTTCCACAAGGCCCTATTGCTTGAAAAGGCAGCTACCATCTATGTGCTAGCGAGAAGCGTGGGCGAACCGAAGAGACTCCCGGACAGCTCGATAGAGATAGAGCGCGAGATCTTCAAGACGATGCTTCTCTAGCGAAATCACATCAGTCTTTGCAGCTTCAGCAGGTCCGGCATCACACCCTTGACCTTCAACTTGCCTGACATGTACGCTTGGGTTCCACTGATCGTCTTGTTTCTTATCCCTAGGAACGTGGCGCTGTCTGTCTCGATCGTAATGTTAGGTTTTTCCACAGTCCCCTCTCTCAGCGTCGCACTTGCGTCCTCCGTTATGCTGAGTACGTAGTCGGCTCCCAAGTCTGTGAACTTGAAGTGCATGTCCCTCTTGAAACCCTTGAACTTCTCCTTAATCTCCGGCTCATCAAACTTCTTTCTGATACCATCAAGTGATTCGAAGACCTGCTCTTTGGTCGGCATGGGGGTGAGTTCTGCTTTTTCTTATTTAAGCCTTAAATCCGCAAAGCAGGCATTTGCCACAGTCTTGGAACTAGTTCAGTCGTACATAGATGGAGAATGGAGGACACCAAGAGGCAAGCGCATTCCTAGAGTGAACCCAGCAAATGAGGAAGTGATACATCATGTCGCGTCGGCGACCGTTTCAGATCTGAACTCTGCCCTTTCCTCCTCTCGGAAGGGGTTCGAAGAGTGGAGCAACATAGCGATGGATCTCAGAGCTGAAGTGATGAGGAGGATCAGCCAGCTTCTGCCGGAGAAGATGGACGACGTGTCGCGGGTCATAACAGAGGAGAACGGCAAGCCCATAGTTGAGTCGAACATGGAGGTGATGGGGGCTCAGATGTACGCAGACTATTACGCGGCGGAGTCCGAGGAGTTGCTGAAGCAGGAGACGAGAGTCGTGGACTTCCCCCAGGTCGGCAACTACGAGTTCAGGACGGTCTTCCAGCCTCTCGGAGTGGTCGTCGTGATCGCGCCATGGAACTGGCCGTTCCTCATCCCATTCCAGACTATTCTCCCGGCTCTAATGGCCGGAAACTCAGTGATATTCAAGCCGTCCTCGTTGACTGCCATGGTCGGAAAGAAGATCACTGAGATATTGGTCGAGGCGGGCTTGCCCGAAGGAGTCATCAACTTGGTCCAAGGCGGAGGGGAAGTGGGAGATCGGCTCGTTCGCTCGGGCGTCCAAGCAGTTGTGTTCGTGGGTGGAAACCAAGTGGGCAGCAAGGTCGCGGTGAACTGCGCAAAGGGTCTCAAGCGGGCGGTGCTCGAGCTGGGGGGCAGCGATCCATTCATCGTCTTCGACGACGCGCAGTTGGACGAGGCCATCAATGGGGCAATCTACGGCAGGTTCTTCGGGGCAGGTCAGATATGCGTGTCAGCGAAGAGGATATTCGTCCACAATAGTATATTCGAGGAATTCACCACGAGGTTCGCAGAAAAGGCGGCCAGTCTCAAAGTAGGAAACGGCGTCGACCCGTCCACGGACATGGGACCCCTTGTGTCAAAGAGCCAGCGCTCCTACGTCACCAAGACCGTCCGAGAGGCGGTGTCTCACGGCGCTAAGGCCATCTGCGGTGGTTCGTCCCCTCCAGAGTCGGATAAGGGATTCTTCTACCTGCCCACAGTCCTAACGAACGCAAAGATGTCAATGAAAGTAATGTCTGAGGAGATGTTCGGCCCGGTGGCGCCCGTGTTGCCCTTCGAGGACGAGGTTCAGGCCGTCCAGCTTGCAAACTCAACGCGCTATGGCCTCGGAGCTTCGATATGGACCAGAAATGAGGAGAAAGCCTTGAGGATCTCAAGGAGAATCGAGTCAGGAATCGTTTGGATAAACGATGTGGCTGTGACCTTTCCCCATGCCCCCTGGGGTGGGGTGAAGGAAAGTGGCGTTGGCAGGCATTCATCGAAATATGGACTGCTTGACATGGTGAACATCAGGCAGATTTGTATCAACAAGATAAGGGAGCCAACTAGGATGTGGTGGCTTCCATACAGCAAGGGATGAACGATCATGGCGGACAAGCCGAGATGCCTAGTGACTGCCACACTGACAAAAGAAGCGCTCGATAGGTTGTCCAAAAGGGTCGATGTGATCTATGAGGACTGGAAGACCAGTGGGCAGATCTACTTCGGGGACGAGCTGGTGCAGAAGATCAACAGGAACAAGGTCGAGCTGCTGATAGTGGAGGCGGACCAAGTCACTGAGGACACCATAAGGCAGACAAACCTGAGGTTCATAGGCGCCTGCAGGGGTAATCCCTACGCCGTCGATGTGGCGACCGCGACCGAGAGGGGCATTCCTGTGGTGCATGCGCCTGGACGAAATTCGCAGGCGGTCGCTGAGCTGACAATATGCCTCATCATCGCTCTTCTGAGGAAAGTAGTTTACGCCCAACGAAGGCTGTCCCAAGGCGTGAGCTACGACTCCTCAGCCGACTTCCAGAGGATGTACACATCGCTAGAGGGCAGGGAGATATCAGGCAAGAAGGTCGGCATCATAGGGCTCGGCGACATAGGAACCCGTGTGGCCAAGATCCTAGGTTCGTTCGGGGCTTCATTGCTGGTGTATGACCCATATGTCCCAGAGAACAGAATCGCATCTGTGGGAGGCAAGCGAGTGACACTGGAGGAACTTATGACTCAATCCGACATCGTCTCTGTCCACGCCAAACTCACGGACGAGACATATCATATCATTGGAGACAAAGAACTCTCTGCAATGAAAAGGTCCGCCGTCGTCGTCAACGCTGCCGCTCCAGGAATCTTAGATGATTCCGCCCTTCTCAGGGCGTTGAATGACGGGAAGATTGCTGGAGCAGCACTCGACGTTCAGGAGAACGAACCCGTTGACTCATCAAATCCGTTTCTGAAGTTGGACAATGTCGTCGTCACTCCACACATGGGGGGCAACACCTCGGAGACCACGGCGCGCCAGTCAGAGATGATAGTCGATGACTTGTTCAAGTTCCTCGACGGGGAGAAGCCTATACATCTCATGAATCCGGAGCTGTACTCAGGAAAGGATCGGGCGAAGTAGATCAGCCATGGAAGTGCTCTACGAGAGACTCACCCCCGACGAGCTTGTTCGCAGGATAGAGGAGGCCCCTGTCGCATATCTCCCGCTGGGTACCTTGGAGTGGCACGGTCCTCACATGCCCTTGGGCTCCGACATGCTCCAGCCCAAGGCGTTTTTCATTGAACTGGCTAAAAGAGTTGGCGGCATCGTACTACCTCCCCTATTCATGGGTCCAGATACGGTGATAGAGAAAGAGGGCAGAGAGTTCTACGGCATGGATGACAACGATTTGGTTCCAGGCAGGCCATTCCAGCTCCCCGGCAGCGCCTACTGGATTGACGAGGATCTTTTCGCCAAGTACGTCGGAGCTGTGATAAAACAGCTGAGCCGTCTGGGCATCAAGGTCGTAGTTGGCCACGGGCACGGCCCCTCGACAACATCGTTCCTAGTTCACGCTGAGGAGTGGGAGAGGGAGTATGGCGTCAGGATATTCTCGATGTGGGGATTGTTCGATGAGCGCGAGAAGGGCTTCATGATAGATCACGGGGCTGGGAACGAGACTTCAATCATGCTCACCGCGTATCCGGGCTTGGTCAAGATGGAGAACCTGCCGAAAGATCCGAATGAGTGGCCACTAGGCATAGCCGGCGATGATCCCAGACACCATGCATCTGCCGCCGCCGGGAGAAGGACCTTCGATGCAAACCTGGAAGCCATGGAGAAGGCCATAACACAGGCGCTTGAGGGGATCAGAACCAGAAGAGCATCAGGCGCCAGGTAATTCTCTGAGAGGGACCTGATCAATACTCATTGGCTGTCCTTTTCACGGGTCCGCTAGATCAAACGAGTCCCAGCTCAAGCTACTTGGATCCCATTGTGCCCTTCTGTTCTTGGCTAGAGGGGTGGGGGCCCGGGAGGCGAGGAAGGTGCGGGCTTCCTGAGGACTACGAAGGCTACCACTACGATCAGTAGTATGGCACCGCCGCCAACTAGGCCGATGTTCACCATGTTCAGTTCGGTCTTCCATTTCGCGACCAGGGATACGGGGGCCGTCACAGTGAACGAGTACGAAGCCGAGGTTGAGACTACGGTCTGGTCCACGGTCCAGCCCTCAAAGACGTAGTTTGTGAAGAAGTCTTGGGATATTGTGGTCGGCGTAACGGCCACGGTAGCTGTCCAACCGCTGCGGAAGATGCCCTGTCCAGATACAGTCCCATGCTCACTCGTCGCTTCTACTCTGTATGCTGGGAAGAGCTGTAGCACCTTCAGGGTGCCGTCCTTGTACTGATCGGCGATGGTTCCGCCCTCCAAGAAGTACAGGCCACCAGTGGAGTCATCATATCTCACGCAAGTGGGGCTGTTCAGGCCGGACACGACTGTCTCATCTAGGGCTGTAGCTAACGAGATTCTCCCTATGGTTCCCGCGAAGTAGTCAGCATAGTAGATGTAGTCAGAGGTGAATGTCATTGACTTCGCTCCTTTGTTGATGATAGTCTCTATCGCTCGGGCGGTCATATCGAACCTGCTGATTGACCTGAAGCTTGAGAGATAGACATACGTGCCTGACTTCGATATGGACTGGACTCTCCCCAGACCGGTCATTAGGACTTGCGGATGTGTGTAGTCGCCAACTGGCAGTAGATAGACGCTCTTGGCGTCAGCTCTGTCGCTTGAGCCGATTATGAAGATGTTGTCGCTTGAGTCCGCGAATATGTCAACCGAGGCGATCTCGATATCAAGAAGATGAGTTTCCACATTGGTACTAGGATCCACGACGCTCACAGACCCGTTCTGTCCTGGGACACTCCTGACGTATGAGGTCAAGTATATCTTCCCGTCACTAGCCACTGCCACTGCCTCAGCATTGCTGGGGTTGTTCACCAATACAGTTTTCGTGCCTGTCGCGATGTCGTATTTGTCCAAGCAGACATTCCCACCAAAAACTGTGTCTCTTCCAGCGTTCTCCAGAAGATACACTTGACCGTCCTTGACCCAGAGACTGACGGGATACTCTAAGTCTGTGAGGAGTGTCTCAGCGAATGGGCCCTGCATCGCTCTCGAATCCGGTCCAGCCATATCCGCGTAGAAGTGGCTAGTTCCAGACGGCAGATGGGTGGAGTTTGGAAGTTCAACAAGACCTCCAACGAATAATCCAGTCAGAGACACCGAGGTGAACAGAGATGCGACGAGCAAGAAGACGAGGAGCAGACGTGAAAAGCTGGAATTACTCTTCGGCGTGGCGGAAGATCTCTCCCCTATCCTCCCAATAGCATGCGCTCTGACGTATTTCATGCAGTTTTCCGTCGACGTTTGCCTAATAAGGTTTAGACCAGGACAGGCCTGTATCAATCCACTGCGATCAGCCAAGATAATCAGCGCTTAGTGAGATCGCATATGGAGAGACTGCAGAAAGAGTTGACCCTCTTCAAGACAATAGCACAATGTGCTGAGTTAGGGCAACATACTGGGAGACCATATCTAAGGCTACAGAGATCATCCTGTACGCTATCGCGAAGCCACGGCCCTGATTGATCCGGTCAAAGGGCCTTGAATCTCTTGCCCTGCAGGACAACTCTGTGTACGATCCTTTGATCTTGAGACGGTTTGTCAGGCTTGGATTCCGCGATGACCTCTATGTACGGCTCCAGAGGCCCACCAACGATCTTCTTGAACAGGGTCTCCTGTATTTGGAAGATCCCTGCACTATTTGACATCTTGATTTGTATTCCAACAGGACAATCCATGCCCTTCGCTATGGTCACTTCTTCGATGCTCAAAGCTGAGACCGTGTGTATGTTCACGTTGCCGCTGTCGAACGCCATTCTGCCTCGACCTTTCGTCATGTCCGTCCCATCGCTTATCCCCACGAGAGCTGCTTCCGTCGTGAGATCCTCGACATCGTATTCGTGTGAGTAGATGCAGTTTAGGATGTGGCCGCGGATCTCGTACATGATTTCGGGATCTTTGTAGATCTCGGGGAGAAGGCGATTCAAGAGGGGAATAGCCAGATACACCCCGTGCAGGTTATGATCGTCTCTATACACCTGATTCCCTATGTCATGCAGCAGCCCGCCAGCCAAGACGACGAGGAAGTCATCGTCCACGTCTCCTGCCTTGGATTTCACCAGATCCCCGACGACGCCGCTCTCGTCGAGCAGCTTCAACATTCTCAGGGCGTTGGCCGCGACTATCTTCATGTGAATCTCCCCATGGTCGTTGTAGTGGAGCTTCGAGACAGCGATGTAGTTGGACATGTCCCAATCCGCGTTCACCTCCGCGTCCTGTTGCATGAGCTTCCAGAGCTTCAGAGCCTTCGGTTTGTCCTCTAGGATTTTAGTTATTGTCGTCTCCGCCTCTCGCTTCATATCATCATAGCTTTCAGGGAGCTCCAGTTCGAAGCCCTTACCGGTTGCCACTTTCACCAAGTTGACCGACTGAACCGACTGGCCATCGCCTTAAATGACTTCTTGTTGAGTGCGCGTTTGGTTGGCTCCTGCGTCTCTGAGGGGAACGACGGAAGTGGCCTAGGCTCGGACCTCGGTTGCAGTGTCCAGAAGGGTGGACTGAGGAAGGCACTGCGCAGGATACGGGTGTGACATCGGCCGCTACGACGAGATGAGATGCGATATAACGACAGCCGATTTGCATTGCCTGCTGGCAAGTCTTCATTCTTCTGTCGTTCGTCTCTGACGCGCGAGCGGTGACAGGTTCCCATCCCATTCTACGGCGGGGGAGGAAGTCCCAGCGGAGGTGGCGGAGGAGGCTGTCCCTGCCCGAAGGCAGGTCCGGTACTCACTGGCCTAATCGGACGGGATCTGCCGTCACCAACCAGCTTCTCTCCCAAGACACTCCTAAGCACGTTCATGTCCTGAGGGTCTGCGTCGAAGTTGAAAGAGTAATCACCTTGCGTTGACACGATGTCGAGAATGTACCAGTCTGCTCTTATGCTTGAGTCCTCATCCGGCTGTGCGTGCTCATGCCGAACTGCAGCTATTGATATGCCAGGTATCTCCAGGGCGAGATTCCCTGGCGTTTCCATCACGATCTGATCCGGGGTCATAGCCCAGTATTTGTTGGTGTACTCAATGATGTCTTCCGCTGTCAGGACCTTGCCGGCGAGCAGTCCACCGAATATCCCCTTCTTCCCTTGCTGCGCTCTGGCCTTTGATTGGATCTTGATCTCTTCCATCATCTGAGCGGTGAGCTGGGCCACAATCAATCTCCGGTCGGTAGCTATTAGCGTGTACTGGCGGGACTTGGCATAGCCCGTTGACTTCGAAAGGTGCGGGACTATTCCCGCTGTCCTCTCTTCCATGAGGGCGGCGTGCTCGTGTGGTGCTATATGCCTTGCGTGCCCGCGCTCTGCTCGGATCCATCCGGGGTCCGAGATGACCTTCGGTTCCGGCTGTCATTTGCCTGGGCATAAATATCCCAATCCAACACAAGTGCAACTGATGGGAACCGAGTTGAAGGAGAAGATCAGAGTCGGACTAGTTGGAGTTGCGCATCCGCATGTCTGGGGGAATCTCACGTCACTCAGAGATAGCAACCTCGGGACGCTATGTGCTGCGTCGCTGGACAATCCAACTAGGGACCGCGACAGAGAAAGGTTGCAGAGGGAGTTCGGCGTAATCACGACGTACGGTGACTACCGCGAAATGCTGGACAAGGAAGACCTGGACGCAGTCCTCAACTACACAGACCACGTGCTCAGGGTACCAGTGACTGAGTTGGCTGCTTCGAAAGGCTTGCACGTCATGGTCGAGAAGCCAATGGCCTACAACCTCAAGGACGCGGATAAAATGCTCGAAGCCGCTGGGAAGAACAAGATCAAGCTCATGATAAACTGGCCCACCATGTGGTCCGCTGCGTACAGAAAGGCTCATGAGTTAGTTGACGGCGGGGCTATTGGCAGCGTCTTCCACCTGAGGACAAGGGTGGGCCATAACTCATGCGAAAGGGAGAATTTTGCTGGTTCCTGCTTTGAGTGGATGGGACAGAAGGAAGCTGCGGGGGCGTATCTCGATTTCTGCTGCTACGGCGTCGCTTTGGCCGTGTGGCTGATGGGGATGCCAAAGCGCGTCTTCGGGACAGCGGGGAACTTCGTCAAAGACTTCATCCCGAGCTACGACAACGGCATTGTTGTTATGATGTATGACAAGGGCACGGCTACGATAGAAGGCACGTGGAGCCAGATAGGCCAGCTCCCAGTGGGCCCGTTGATCTACGGCACCGAGGGGACGATCTTCCTTGGGCCGAAGGAGACGATGCTCTTCACGAAGGACAACCCGGAAGGAGAGACTGTGGCGGCGGATCCCTTGCCGCAGGGTGAGAGGAACGCTGTTGAGTACTTC
>Ga0172363_10003061_pt1 | contig 13561 bp, 12 predicted proteins | sample LakKivs2_kivu2a2_FD_114541 | JGI IMG/M metagenome (GOLD analysis project Ga0172363, IMG submission 114541) | Sediment microbial communities from Lake Kivu, Rwanda - Sediment s2_kivu2a2 | ecosystem: Environmental > Aquatic > Freshwater > Lake > Sediment | place: Rwanda: Western Province, Lake... | reverse complement strand
CTTTTGCTGACTATCTGAAAAGATTATAGAAACCCATGTTGAGCTGGCTCTTTGAGAGGATGAAAATATTTATTGTAAAGATGTTGAGTTGCTGAGACGTTGAGTCGGTGAGTTGGTTAAAAGATGAAATCCTAACAACGTAGGCTGCCGGTCTCGCAATGACAGCCTTAAGATGCTTTTATCAAATCCACAATTCCACAATCTTTACCGTATTTTCATAATACCTATTGAGTCATCTCCCGGTAAATTTCTTCGGTTTTTTTGATCACCCTCGCCGGAGATACACCAAGCTGTTCTGCATACCAGACCGCTCCTCCCGCACCCACTCCTTCTTTGACATATCCCTTCTCATAGTCAGAGAGACCGGTAAACGCCGATTGGCTGAAGTCGAGCGGCGCGTCATAGGTTGATACCTGAATTTGCTCGGCGAGTTCAAGAAAATGAGCATTTTTATCCTGGGCAACATATTTCGTGGTTGCAATAAGGAGTGGTTTTATAAATCCGGTATTTCGTAACAAAGCCGCCACGGCTAACATTTGAGTCCCTCCTGCCAGCACAACCTCAACTCCATCGGGAAGCCCGGTCACCATCCCGGCAACCGTAATCTGCATCGGGTCTCCCAACTCACCGACGGCTTCGATGGCTTTACCAGCCATATCACCCGGCTTTATGCCAATTCTTCGTGCCGTTTGACTCCAAACCATTTCTTTTAATTGAACCGGATTTACCGGACCTGCCGACGAAACCATGCCATTGTATCCCAAAGCACGTAAAAGCAGATAGGCGGTAGTGGTCCCACCCGGGAGGGATTCAGCAATAACGATCCGGTTGGTGATCTTCCCCAAATTCTCTCCTAAGACTTTCGATTTTTCCCATATCATCTCGACAGTTGGAACTGCTGGTTGGAATTGAGGGTCCTTCCCCGGTTCAACATTCATTTCAATATATGGCACGACTGGTGGCAAGTAAGTTCCGGAACGAACGATCCATACCGGAAAATCTGCTTCACAATAGGCAGCACGGGTAATGATCGCCGGGGTCGGATGACCTTGAGGATCAACCGGGATGACATCGATTATATGAGGCTTCCCCCACAACACCATATCTGCATCCGCAGGAGCAGTAAAGGGAATCACTTTTAGATTCGAGCCAGCTACAGAAATCCCGGGTATTTTACAGACATCGGTTCCACTGATGACTAAAACGAACATTGTCCCTTTTCCTCCTCAATCGAAACATCGTAATAGACATCATCCTTTTTTGATTAATTCCATTCGATATTTCTCAGCATCAAGATTGTGGATGGCTTCACACTCTTCTGGCGAGAGGATACGAGGTTCGCCAAACTGCTTGGCAGCAAGTAAAATTCTTGCCGATTCCTCGATCAATTCTGTTCTATGAAAGGCTTCTTTGAGATTGCTTCCCACCGTCAGTACCCCATGACCGATTAAGAGTACTCCGTTTTTCTCTTTAATCTGATTTTGTACCGCTCGCGCTAAATCGGGGGTACAGGGAGTGACGTAATCTACATAACCCAACGAGCCGAGATAGGCAACGAAATCAGGAAACATTGGTTCAATTTTACCACCACCGGCAATGACACCAATGGTCAGAGGAGGATGGGTATGAACCACGGCTCGTATATCCGGTCTTTGTAGATAACAAAACCAGTGCATAACCACTTCCGAAGAGGGTCGTCTCGATGACAAAGTTTTTCCTGTCTCCAGACTCACTGGTATATAATCCTCCGGAGAAATCTCATCAAATCCCAATCCACTGGGAGAAATGAGCATGATATCCTGATACCGGGCACTGATATTCCCTCCGGCACCAACCACTAATTTTTTTTCGATGATCTTTCTCCCCCATTTGACCAGTTCTTGCCGTATTTCTTTTTCTGTCATCTCCAATGCACCTCGTTCTATCAAAAATGATGTTACCTATCTTAGAAATTCCGTGAATAGTGAGTCGTGAATAGTGAGTAGTTTAAAAAAATCACCCTCATCCTCACCTTCTCCCAATATTTTCCCTCTCCTCACCTTTCAAGAGGGTCAGGGTAAAGGGGGTATTTCCATATTCATATGGTGCTCCACACAACATGGCGGTCTATTCGATCACAAATCTGTCACTATGAGAGGATGAAATTTTCCCATCACTCTGACTCTCTCCCTTCTAAGTAGGAGAAAATCATGCATAAAGAGGGTTAAAGGTACATCCCCGAATTGGATTCATTGTAATCGGTTATTCATAAAAAAGAAAGACAAACTATGATATAATTCCTTGCTTGGGAGGTCAAAATGATTATCAGTGCCAGTCGTCGAACTGATATCCCCGCCTTTTATGGGGAATGGTTAATACGACGCCTCCGAGAGGGTTTCGTTATTGTTCCCAATCCTTTCAACCCTTCCCATCTCACCTTACAATCACTCTTCCCTGAAGATGTGGAAGCGATAGTCTTTTGGACAAAAAATCCTCAACCGTTTCTTTCGTATCTCCCGGAAATTGACCGTCTTGGTTTTCGCAACCGCTATTTCTTTTTGTTTACACTCAACCCTTACCAAGACACTGTTTTTGAACCCAATCTTCCACCACTCACGGAAAGGATTCATACTCTATACCACTTGGCCGATCTCATCGGTCGGGAACGAATCGTCTGGCGTTATGATCCAATCATATTCAGTAAGGGGAAGCATCCCATGGACAGTGTGTATCATCGTCGGGTCTTTCACCAATTATTGAAAGAGATTCATCCTTCTGTCAATAAAGTAATTGTCAGTTTTCTGGATTTTTACCGTAAAAATCGGGGGTATTTCCGGATTATGAAACAAAAGGGTATTGTGGATGTCGTCGAACCAAGCCAAGACGACATTGCCGATCTGTCGGAATTCATGGTGGACCTTACTGCTCAATATGGCATTGATGTATATGGTTGCTCCGAAAAAAAGGAATACTTCGACATCATGAACTATAAGGGAATCAAAGCAGGAAGATGCATTCACGCTGGCGACTTGGAAAAAATACTACCTAAAGGAAAACTTCCAAAAGCCCTCCATAAAAAAGATCCGGGCCAACGTGAAACCTGTGGGTGCACCATCAGCAAAGACATCGGTGTCTACCATACCTGTTTCTATCAATGCGGATATTGTTATGCCACCGATCCCCATCGCGTCATACGGCTTAATCATCTTGATAATCCTTCTTTATATCCCAAACTGGATCAGAACACCGTCTCGCGACTCTTGGAGAAATGGCGTTTTAGATGACCAAATGTATCAAACCATTTTTATTTCTCTCTCTTCCCCGGTTGGCGATATGGTCCTGGTATAAATTCCACCGTCGGTCTTTGTTGTTGAGACTGTGGATAGAGATCCATAAGGTCGTAAATTTCTTGAGGAATCCCGACTTGGACAGGTAATCCCAGTTCTTGCGCCAGCTCAACCGTAATCGGAAAATCATGAGTCCACACTCCGGTACTCAACATTTTAGCCAGTTTTTCTGATTTCTCTGATTCAACTTGATCTTTGACTAAATCGTATACTACCTGATAAAGTTGATCTATGGCCTTACGAGCAATATCACCCATAATGAGGGTTTCATCGTCACGATTGGGATTTGGCTCCTCCAAAGCCTTGAGGATAGATGCGGCGGGATATTGAGCTCGCATGGTTCCGATCTGAGGATCTACCGGTCCCATGACCGCGTTTGGATCCATCACGATTTCATCAGCTGCCAGGGCAATGAGTGTTCCACCTGACATGGAATAATGTGGGATATAGACCGTCACTTTCGCCGGATGTTTTTTGACAGCTCGAGCGATCTGTTCGGCTGCCAAAACCAGCCCACCCGGGGTATGAAGAATAAGATCAATTGGCATCTCTTTGGCAGTCAGATGAATGGCTCGTAAAATTTTCTCTGAATCTTCGATATTGATATATCGAGCAATGGGAAATCCAAGAAAACTCATCTCTTCCTGGCGGTGTATCAACACTATCACCCGCGAACCGCGTTTCCTTTCCAAATTGCGAATAGCAAAATAACGTTGCTGTTGAAGAGCTTTCATTTGAAACATCGGGTAAAATAATGCTATTAAAAGAATGATCCATAGAATATTCCAGAACATCGATTGCCCTCCTTTTAACCGTCTCTCATTCATTCTCAACGTTCAAATTTATTATTTATTGAGAAAAGAAATCATAGAACGGAACATAGCACAGTTTTAAGTTTATAATATAAATGAATCCCGTTCATTATATCTTGTTGGCGAGTATGCTTGCCAGTAAAGAATTATAAATACTATTATGAAAATACAGTAAAGATTGTGGAACTGTGGAATTGATAAAAGTAACTTAAAGCTGTCATTGCGAGACCGGCAGCCTAAGGCGTACAATTGAAATTATGAAAGGATTAAATATTACGCTTGGGAAAAAGTATCCAATCGTGGGTTGTGGCAATCTCATCTTTTAATTTATTCCAAATCAACGACTCAACGTCTCAACAACTCAACATCCTTACAATAAATATTTTCCTCCTCTACTGGTGCCAGAATATTGACCTGACATGAATGTCATATATTATAAGGAGGTTATCATGAATAACTACCACGAAATCCGAGTGAAAGATACCTTCCGGGAAGCGATTATCAAAACGGTCGGCAAGGGAGAAGAAATAAAAAATAAAATTCAAGAGATCGCTCAGGATATCCTCAAAAATGAAATCAGTATTTCTGGTATTTCCAAAGAAAAAATCAAGTCGATCGCTCGTGATGCCATGGAAGGGGTTATCCAAGGAACGAAAGAAACCAAAGTTAAAGGTGAAGATTTAACTCGAAAGGCAGCGGAAGGGATCATTGAAGCCATACGGCAAACGTCTGGCTCGGTAAAAGGAAAAACCCGAGAATATTTAAAACAAGCGTCATCTGGTATGCTCGACGCTGTCAAAGAAGCGGGTGACCGGGTTATCGATTCGGTGAATGGCGCTTTGGAAAACATTATGGAACTTAAACAGAAATCACGGATCACCTTTAAATGCCAAGCCCCAGAGGCAACCAATGTGTATTTAGTCGGCTCGTTCAACAACTGGAATCCAAATGCGACTCCAATGAAAAAAACCCAAAAAGGCCACTGGAGTGTTACTCTGACTCTTCCTTACGGTACCTACCAATACCGTTATTTAATTGATAACCAGTGGTTTACTGATCCGGAAACTCCTCAAGTGGCCAACGAATTCGGATCGAATAACTCGGTCATCGTGGTTGGAGGCTGATTAAAACATTTCATGTAAAATACTCATCTCAAGGGCTGCCTCATCCAGAACTGTACCAATTAATTGGTTTTCAAATCTCCCCCTAACCCCTCCCATCAAGGGAGGGGAATATTATTTTTGGGGAGGTGGGGTGCCATCTATATTCTCGGTATATTTGCATAACGGGTTTTAAAAGTAGTTTCGTCCATTTTGGCTGCTTTGGCGAGTTTAGAAAGTACGTCGGGATTATTCAAATCGGAGGGTTCAAGCAGAGTCATGAATGCCCGGGCAACTTTATAATGATAGGAATAAGTGTTCACCAAACGAATGGTTTTTTTCCCGCTTTCGGGATCCATGATTTGGCTGAAAGGAATTGGGTTGAGATTTCCCTCGACTAGGCTTATCATGGCTCCTCCTTCTTTAAAGTCGGCATTGTAATCATCACCCAAAAGAAAATCAACTGCTCCAAATCCGAGTTCGCGAGTATATTCAATGTCAAACGGAATGGGATCGGCACATCGGAGTTCATATCCAATGTCTTTGGTAACAATGGTGATTTTTTGCTCTCTCTCCAGAGAGCGATTTTCAATCTCACGTTTGAGCAAGTCTCCCAGCGGAACTTCAGCCAGTCGTGGATGACCATGCGGATCTTTGGGAATGGGACGACCAAGAACTTTTTCTAATTGCTCGAAATCACCAAATTTATAGGCAACGCCTTCGGCAATTAATGCCACTCCCCAATCCATGCCTTGGATCTTCCTCTTTAACATTGACCCTTCGATGATATCGCAGACACCCTTGAGGGTGGTTTTCCCATCGCCAAATTGCTCGGGAATAATGGTCACGGTTGAACCAGCAGCGATTCCCATTCCCAAAGCCAGATGCCCCGCACTTCGACCCATAGCGATCACAAAATACCACCGGCTAGTGGTACGAGCATCTTCCAGGATATTTTTTAAGAGTTGAGTTCCCAGTTCACGAGCGGTTTGAAAACCGAAAGTCGGCATATTTCCCGGAAGCGGCAGGTCGTTGTCGATGGTTTTGGGAACATGAGCAACGTAGAAATTTTGTATCTCTTTGGAAACAATGCTGGCACTAAAAGCGGTATCGTCGCCACCAGTTGTTACCAGGTAACCAACATCCATCATTTCCATAGCTTTTTTGACGTTATTTACCTTCTCGGTATCAATTTTACCATTTTTAACCAAACTGTCCCGTGCTGTTCCTAAAATGGATCCCCCTTTAAAATGAATCCCGTCCACCACTTTTCTATCCAGTGGAATAGTATGAATTTTCGGATCAAAAGCCGAAGAAGAAATCCATTTAAACCCATTATAAATACCAATAACTTCTTTGCCTCTTTGAATCGACTCAAGCGTCACCGAAGAGATAACTCCATTTAATCCTGATGCTGGTCCTCCACCAACCAGAATAGCGACTTTTTTTTGTCCCATAATATAAACGACCTCCTTCTTCGTTACCCCACCAGGGTGGGTGGATTCACAATTTATCTATCCTGGAAACTACCCAGGATTTCAGCCTACGGCGTAAGATGAAAAACAACAAAGACTAAAACTGATAGGATAGACCGCCAAAAGTTTCCATCATCTATGGTGCCGTTTCACGGCATGGCGGTCTATCCTGGAGACTCATTTTCGAATTTGATTTATCAAACCCCTACAAAATATCATTATGATGGTAGGGGCGCAAATTTATTGCTCCCGGTATCTGAATTGAATGGTAGCGACATTCACGAGCATGTCGTTCCTTTGGTTTTCATCATCACCGGTGCTGCCATGCAGCATGGCGGTCTATACATAGATGGAAAAAATCTTCGTATAATTATAACTCTGATTTCCAAAATCTGTTCAACAATATGAACTTATTTCTAATAAATATCTATCCTGAAAATACAGTGAGTCGTAAGGAACTGTGGAAGTGTGGAAGTGAAAAAACTTAAATAATCCACCCTCAACCTCATCTTCTCTCCATCTGCCCTTATCCAACTCAACACCTCAACCTCTCAACAACTCAACATTTTGGTGTTTCCATACTCACCTGGTGCTGCGAAGCAGCATGGCGGTCTATCCTGAAATGCAGGAAATAGGCAGAAAAAGACGTACACCATGTCGCTGTGCGACATTTCTTCAGTGGAGAGGAACTACAACAATCGAAAAATGAATGGAGAGACATGCCATGGCATGTCTCTCCATCGGGTTTGATGAAGAATGGGATAAGGAGAGGGTGGTTTTCATCCAATGATGAAACTCATTTCTGGTATGAATATCCATTGAATGACATTAAACTGGCGATGCTTATTTCTTCTTTTCAACCTTGATGGGAACGAAGAATGTTCTCCCACCCCGGCTGGTAAGGAGAACCGCCGTATCACCCGGCTTCACCTTTTGCAGAGCGGCATTTAATTCACTGAAAGTGGTGACTTTGTTTCGGTTGAATTCCAAAATCACATCTCCCGTTTTGATTCCGGCATTGTCCGCTGGACCACCAGGAACAACCGAAACCACTATCAATCCGACAGTATCGGTTAAATTAAATTGCTGAGCAATCTCGGGTGTTATTTCATTGATTTCCATTCCCAAATCGATCGATTGTGGAGATGGCACCACTGAAGACAGCACTGATTCATCCTTCAGTTCTTCCAATTTGGCTTCTATGGTTTTTTTGGCACCGTTTCTCCAGACTTCGATACTCGCCTGATCACCGGGTTTTAAGGAACGGATCATGTTTTGCAAGTCTTTGGTGTCGGCTATTTCTTTTCCATTGACAGAAAGGACGATGTCACCTCGTTGTAAACCCGCCTTAGCTGCTGGACTGTTTTCCAACACATCTGCCACCAGCGCTCCTTTGGTGCCATCATAGCCAAATTGTTTCCCGATTTCCGGGCTGAGGTTTTGGATATAAACCCCTAACCACGCTCGTACCACTCGACCCTGGGTAACGAGTTGATCGAGAATAGATTTGGCCATATTGATCGGGATAGCAAATCCCACACCCTGAGCATAAGGGAGAATAGCAGTATTGATACCAATCACTTCTCCGTTGAGATTTAAAAGTGGACCACCACTGTTACCAGGATTGATGGCGGCATCGGTCTGCAGAAAGTTTTCGTACTCCTGACCGGTATCACCCGATGGCACCGGTCTTCCCTTAGCACTGAGCACTCCCATGGTCACGGTATGAGAAAGTCCATAGGGGTTGCCAATGGCAATGACATATTCTCCCACTCGGGCGGCATCGGAATCACCTAAAGCGATGGTAGGAAGATTTTCAGCATCAACCTTCACCACGGCGACATCGGTGAGCGGATCAGCACCAATTACTTTTCCGTTAAGTTCTCGCCCATCCAATAAGGTCACTTTAATTTCCTCTGCACCTTCAACAACATGATTGTTGGTAAGAATATAACCATCAGGGCGGAAAATAAATCCTGTTCCCAATCCTCTTTGCGGTACTTGACGTTGAAATTGTTCTGGTTGTTGATCAAAAAAGGGTGCAAAGGGAGCAAACGGTGATGTAATAGTAACGGTTTTAGAAGTATTGACGTTTACCACTGCCGGGCTGACTTTATCAACAATATTCGGTATCACTTCGTTCATTTCAGGAAGAACGGTTGTAGCCCAGGAAGTACTGGTTAGAGTAACAACAACCAGTACGGAAACGAACAAACTGTACATCATTCTTTTCTTTATAACCATACCCAACGACCTCCTACTTCACTTTTTATCATTTATATTCACCAACCTTTTTTTAGTTCACCGAGTTCCATATTTTTTCAAGAATAGACCGCCATGCTGCTTTGCAGTACCATAAGATATGGAAACTTCGACGCAATAGATTTTTATGATGAGTATCGACACCATCCGTCATTCCCGAATGTATTAATCGGGAATCTAAGTCTTTTTTACTTTAGACCCCTGATAGAACCATTCAGGGGTGACGGTTAACATCGAATCCTGTGACAGTTTCCAGGATAGACCCTCATGCCACGTTGTGGCACCATTAAAAATGGAAATAAGAGGGTCTATCCTCATTGTTTTTTTATGTTTTAAATCTTTTTATCTTACACCGTAGGTTGTAATCCTGGTGTATTTCCAGGATAGACCGCAATGCTGCTACGCAGCACCATATGATAATGGAAATATCCCCTCACCCTGACCTCCCACGGTGGAGCAAGGGGAAATATTGGAATAAGGTGAGGATGAGGGTGGATTTTTAAACTACTCACGACTCACGATTCACAGTATTTATAGGATAGTATCTTTAAACTTTTTACATTTTACTGTATTTTCAGTATAGAATATTGATAAAATACTCAATAAGAAGAATATTGGAATCTAACGGGGGTTACTCAAATGGAATGGAATCCAAAAGAAAGTCCTCCATCCATCAGTTGGAGCTTGCTCGAGGATAGTGCCCATACCTTGGTCAAAAGCGTCAAACGCCTGAAACACGCTCAAAAGAATTGGGATTTTCGCTTGCTTGACCAGATGAAACAATTATTCCAGGAAACTTTAAACAAAATTGAACAATCCTGGAATATTCTTGAACCCAGCTTGGATAATGAAATGATTCTACATAAAGAGTATCTGTTGACCGAAAATTTTCTGAAAGATTTCGAACAAGAACTTACCGATGCCAAAATTCCCTTTCAGGGTGAGTTTCCAAATTATTTTTTTCCGCCTTTTCATCTCCATTTCGATCTGGAGAATTATCAAGCTCTTCTCGTTCTGGGGAGAAAAAGCCAGCGATTCTCCGTGCTTCAACCCCGAGAATTAGCTATTATCATCGCCAATGTATACAAGGCGGTTTATGACCGGCGGTTTAATTCCAAAAATTTCTTAAAGGATTTGCTCAATGCCTATAAATTTGCTAATTGCCTATCCTTCAAACAAAAGGAAGTCCTATGGGGCAAAGCGGTATCGCTTGATAAAATATACGAAATACTGACGGTCCGACGTTCAACTCATCAAGAATATCCGAAAATTCTCTTTCAATTTGAATTAGGACTCCTGAAGGAGAAGTTCGATCTTTCTCTGGATGGAGAATACAAGTTTGAGTTCGGGTTTACTCGGAATGCACGTAAGGCAATGGTTATCGTCGATAGTCAAGGTCGGGAAAGCCGAATTAGCACCCTGACCATTCACAAGGAGGATCATCCTCATGCCAATTGACGAAAAAGACTTAGATCTCTTAAAAAAGGGAGAACCTCCGATTCATCCGGATGTTCTAAAAGCCATTACCATCGGTCGGGAGCTATGGTTGGATTTTTTTAACGAATACCATCTCTATAATTTTATTTACCAGGGAGGGAGCAAAGTGAAGGTTGTTGTTGGTTCGGAAGGCAGCGGGAAAACTCACTTGTTACGCTGCATCGAACAGGATGCCCGTGATCAAGGATACGCCACTGTTTTTTTCTCTCTCCGCGATTATCAATTCAAATTAAACGATCTACCAACATTATACAAAACGATAGTTTCTCATATCGACCAGGAAGAGCTCATCCGAGGACTATGCCGAAAAACAGCCAGTGTTCTTGGCTATGATAGAATTAAATACGATGGTTCCGAACGCCTTCTCCCCCAAATGGTTGAAGATGGAATGATGCAAGTCACCGCAGAAAAAGAAATCCGCAATACTACCAGTCAAGTCTTTAAAGATGCCGACTTCGGTAGTTCTTTCTCAGCTTTTGCCTATACCGTAGTCAAAGAACGCATGATCCGAGGACAGAACGGTACCCTCTCTACTGCCTTACGCTGGTTATCCGGTGAAAAATTAGAACGCCACGAACGACAATCCACCTATTTATTTGAAAAATTACAAAAGTCGAATGCCCGTTACTGGCTTAATTCTTTGATCCGTTTGCTGAAGTTGGCCGGATGGAATGGTCTGGTTGTTCTCATCGACGATGTAGATGTCATCACCAGTCGCTCTCCGGAAACTGCTCATTATTATTACACTCCCAATGCAATTAAAGATGTCTGCGAGATTATCCGACAACTCATCGACGATACCGAATTATTAAACAGTTTTGTTTTGATTTTATCTGGCCGGTACCCTATGCTCGAAGATGAAAAAAGGGGCTTTAAAAGCTATGAAGCTCTTTGGATGCGCTTGCAATCGGGATTAGTGTCAGTCAATCGTTTTAACCCTTTTGCCGATATTGTGAACATGGATGATTTTTTAAAAGCCCTGGGAGATCAATTAGAACCAAAATTAATCGCTAAAATGAATGCTCTTTTTTTATCTGCCGGATATGAACGTAAATTTCGAGAAGCGCTCCCGGTTTCATCATCAATCAGTGGATTTCGCGCGGTAGTGATGGAAAACGCCCTACTTATGAATAAAAAGGAGGGAAATGGATATGGAACATTATGACGAACATCGCCTGGAAGCTATAAAAGTGGTTGAAGCCCTCCGAACTGGGGTACCGACACGGGTTTCAACCAGAACCTTACCCGATCTCCGCAAAAACCTCACCGATTGTATCCGTGCCGATCTCGATTCATTGACTACCGGACAAATTCCCAAGGGGAGATTGATCTGGGGTCAATACGGCCAAGGCAAAACTCATGTTCTTACGACAGCAGAACATCTGGCACTCGATCGGCAATTCGCCGTGAGTTTTGTTTCACTCAGCCGGGAGGTATCCTGCCATAACCTATTTCATTTCTACGGTCGGGTCGCTTCTCGCTTGCGTACGCCTGATTCCTCGATGTTCGGGCTGGAACGCGCCTTATCAAAAAAGCTTGCAAGTGATCTTCATAAAACTCCGATTCTTGTCCCTGACAGATATATTCATCCCCTCCCAGCGATTGTTTTAGAGAATTATTTACATTCAGCCGGAGAAGAACAGAATCTACTCTACGGAGACTTAATGGGGATACGCATCCCCATGACGGAATTGAAACGAATCCACCGTCAAAGCCGCTCAGAAAAATTTCCCTCTTTTGAAATCAATTTTCGAACCAAAGACCATGCTTCCGCCTATTTTGGGTGTATGGCCGATACCATCATCTTCTGCGGTTATCGGGGTTGGATCATTCTCATCGATGAGCTGGAGCTTGTTGGACGTTTGGGGAGTCAAACCCGGTTAAAAGCCTATCAAAATCTTCATTGGTTGCTCAATTGGTCCAATGCTCATCACTATCCCATCTATGTTATCGCTGCTGCCGCGACCAGCTTACAGAATGACATGTGGTATGGAGGGAAGGATGATCGAACCCTTATGCCTAAATTAGCAGAAGAAAAGTTAGGGAAAAACGCGCGCGACGAAATAATATCGTTTTTTGAATATGCACTGAGTTCCAAAAGCTCGGTCGTTTCTCCAGTTTCAGAAGGAGTTCTCGCCGAGCTCCTCGAACGTATAGTTGAATTGCATGGAAGAGCCTATAATTGGGATGCCAGACTTGATGTAAAAAATGTGATTCATAATTTAGGTGAAACCACCCTTCGTACTTACATTCGCGCCACTCTTGAAAGCCTCGATCAAATGTATCTTTACCAGGAACCAATTCAAATCACTCCCTCTGTTCTTGAAGAAAAACCAATGGTTGAAGACGAAACCTTCTTCTCTATTCCCAAAGCACAAGAGGATAATTTATGATAAAGATTGATGGGTGGGTAGTAACGCTAAAATTCCCACCTAAATAAACCATAAAAGGGGAGGATTGCACATGTCACAAGTGAAAAAAGTCGGAGAAGTTTTTCGGTGTGAAATTTGCGGGAATATCGTTGAAGTTAAAAAAGTTGGTGGTGGCGAATTAGTTTGCTATGGAAAACCAATGACTTTAGTTGATAAGGAGAAAAAATAATAAAGAGGGAGAGTTGAACCGCCCTCCTTGTCTTTTATTTTAGTTCTATATTTTCTCCGGTTGGTAAAGGCTTTCGGCACGATTCGCCAGTCGTCCGCACTTTCGGCAGATAAATTGTGGGTTCATGACCAAGGTTTTGAACTCCTCAAAATGCTGATTCATAAAACCACTATACTGCAAATGGCAGAGGTGTTTTTCGTGTCCAGGATGTGGCATTTTCTCGTGTTCCATGGTCGTTTCCTCTTTTTCAACCCGTTAAAAAGCAAGTATTCGGAAGGTTTTTTCTATTACTTTTGTCCAATCCAGTAATAAAGCTCAACAAAAAAAATTTAAACAGATCTATACATGTTATAATCATACCAATTAAATGAACCAAAATATACTATTCTTGATGGACCGAACCAGGTGAAAAACCATGTCTCTTCCAGCTGATACCTTTTTATGGAAATTTGGGAAAAGCTGGGTTGTTCCTTTCATTCAAAAACGGT
>Ga0172363_10003060_pt1 | contig 13563 bp, 6 predicted proteins | sample LakKivs2_kivu2a2_FD_114541 | JGI IMG/M metagenome (GOLD analysis project Ga0172363, IMG submission 114541) | Sediment microbial communities from Lake Kivu, Rwanda - Sediment s2_kivu2a2 | ecosystem: Environmental > Aquatic > Freshwater > Lake > Sediment | place: Rwanda: Western Province, Lake... | reverse complement strand
TGGCGCCTGGCGCGGGGCGGGTGCGCTGCTGTTGAAGCGCCCGGTCAGGAAGCTCACAGTTGCGGAGTCCGCAAGCGGCCCGGTCTACTGCGAGGTCCGCTACCGCCTCGAGTATGACGGCGGCGGCTGGTACCAGGTGGTGGTCCGCGTCACCGACCGCGCGCCCTTCGCGCAGGTGCGCGAGGAGTACGATCTCGGCATTGAGGCCGACACCGATTTCTGGCAGCTCGACCTCTCCAAGGGCTGGCAGCCGGACGCGGTCGAGCACATGAACGTCGCCGGCCAGGGCAACGGCCCGGCCACCTTCGTGAGCCTGGCGGACGAGGAGAAGACGAAACCCGCCAATATCGACGCCAGCCTGAACAAGGCCGCCGGAGGCGACCTGCCGCTGCGCTTTATCCATCACGACTCCTGCTGGGGCAGCAAGTTCGTCGCCTACTACGGTGTGCACAGCGCCGCAGCCCGCGCTGCGGACGCTGGCAACTACCCGCTGGCCATGGTCGCGCCGCTGCACAAGGGCGACTGGCGCCGCGCCAACAGCATGCCGGTCTACGTCAAGGGCGGACAGGTGCGCGTGCAGTTCCCGATGTCGGTCGTCCAAACCTCGTGGCTCAAAGAGCCGCGCTCGGACGTGTCGCCGTTCTCCTGCCATGAGCACGATCCGGCGCTGCCGACCACCTACGGACGGCGCACGTGGGCGCTGGTGCTGGCGCCGCCGGCGATGACCTCCGCCGCACTGCAGGGCGGCGCGGGCACCGGCAACGCCGTGCGCATTTACTACGGCGTCGTCGGGCTCGACCGCTACAAGGACTACATTCTTGAGTGGGAAGATACGGGCGTGGAGTACCCTCGCGTCTTCACCACGCCCGAATGGCAGGCCAAGCCGCCCCAAGGCGAGCTGCCCGCCATTCGGACGGTGGGCGGCCGCAACCTCCAGGCAAGCATCAACCTGATTGTCTCCTCCATCTCAATTCATCACCACCACACGCTCGGGGACTTCGGCGGGCCGGTGGGCAATGCCGAGGCGGCCTTGGCCAACCCGAACCTGCCGGCCGAGGAGCGCGCGGCGCTCCGGCGGCGGCTGGCGCTGCTGTGCTACCTGCTGACCGAGCCGGACGTCACCAGCGCCGGCAACGGCTCGCACCACGGCAACCCGAACATGGGCGTCGCGCGCCTGAACGACCGCAGCAACCTGGCCGCGCTCATCCCCGACCACCCCATGCACCAGACCTGGGCCGAGTACATGGGCGACTTCATGGCCTACAAGCAGGGCACCTTCATGGCGCCCGAGGGCGCGTGGATCGAGTATGGCGCCAGTTACCACATGCACGGCTACGGCAAAATCCATCGCGGCCTGATGGGTGCGCTGGCAGACAATGTGGCGGCCGCCGACCGCATCTGGAACTACAACCGCCAGGACTTCGACTACTACATGAACCTGCTCACGCCCTTCGACCCGCGCTACGGCAGCCGGATCATCCCCGGCACCGCCAACTCGCCGTGCGGCAACCCGCCGCATTTCATCCAGGCGACGGGCAACTTCGCCGACCGCGATCCCGGGTTCGCCGCCAACATGCGCTGGGCTTGGGAAGCCAGCGGCCTGATGGTCACCGGCGCTGATGCCATCACTATTCCGGCGATGATCCGGCCCTCGATTGCCGCGAAGGAACCCAAGCTCACCAGCCGGCTGTATCCGGGCTTCGGCGTCATCTTCCGCGCCCACCAGGGAGCCGATGAGACCTGCCTCTACCTGCGCAGCGGCTATCACTGGAGTCATTGGGGACAGGATCAGGGCAACCTGATGCTCTACGCCAAGGGCGCGGTGCTCCTCCCGCCCCAGCCCTACCAGTATGGCGGTCCCAAGGACCCCGCCTTCCCGGACAAAAACTTCCTCCGGTTCGGGACGCCCACGAGTGACATGCCGCACGATTGGGCAGGCAGCAACATCCTCGACGCGCAGTTCGGCGAGAGCGTGGACTACGCCTGGCACAGCACCGGTTATCCCGACTGGTGGATCACGCCCGGCGCCAGGCCCGACTGGGTCTCCGGAGATCGTGTGCGCAAGCTGCTGCCCGACCTCGGTCAGAAGGAGGGCGCCTTCACCTGGGACCGCCAGGTCGTCTTCCTCAAGAGCCCGAATGCCAAGGGGCCGAATTACTTCGTCATCCGCGACACGACGAACGGTGACGGTGAATTCGCAAGCTGGTTCAACCTCAGCCTGCTTGGCCGCAAGAGCAACGTGAAGGTCCAGGGCCAGAAGGTCGCGGTCGACACCGAATGGCCGACCAAGCTCGATATCCTCTTCACTGACCGCGCAAATCCTGCTTTCGAGACGGTCGAGGACGACCTGCCGATGCAGATCGGCGCCTACAACAAGCCCACCGGCACGTCGCGTGACTGGGTGGGAGGGAAGGAGCAGCACGTGGCCCTGCGGCTGCAAAGCCTGCCCGGCCAGGATATCGCCTGGGTGCTCTACCCGCGCGGAGCCGGGGAAGCCTCGCCGGCCGCGACGCAGCTCGCACCCGGCGTGACGAAGGTTGTCACCGGCGAAGGCACGGACTACGTTTTCCTCTCGGCCACGCCGCTGGAATACAAGGGCGAGGAGATCGAGTTCGCGGGCCAGGCCGGGGCCGTGCGCGTGCCCAAGACCGGCGAGCCGGAGCTGGTGCTCCTGCGCGGCAGCAAGCTCAGCTTCAAGGGCAGGACGGTGGAAGGCCCGGCCGCAGCCGAGCCGCAGGCCATCGCCGAGGGCGACAAAATCCGCTTCGTCGCGCCTGCGCCGGTCTATGTGAACCTGACCCACGGCAACGTCGGGGTGCGCGGCATGGGGCCGTTCGAACTCACCTTCACGCCCGAGGGCATCACCGGAACGGTCGACGGCGACATCCGTACCCTTGTCACAACCTGGCCCGAGAAGATCGTGCGGCCGGGCTACTGGATGGACGGCGTGCGCTGGTGCGCCGGTTTCGCCGACGAGCACTCGATCTGCAAGGGCACGGCGACGCCGCAGTTCGGTGTCGCCTTCGGCGTCTCGGCCGGCAAGCACGAGGTGAAGATCGCCGAGTGGAAATGGCCGGCGATGCCGCCGTCTCCCGCGCGACCGCATATCGAGTTAGGAGAACGGAAGTGATTCGGGCTCCATTCCAGCGTTCAACCAAGAGAACCCCATGAAGTGGAAAATCCCTCACGGCCGATCTCGTGAAGTAAAACCTGGACGGCTGATGCTCAGAAGCCGGCAGACGGCCTCGCGGTCCTGATTCCGCGGAATGCGCCAGCGGCATTCAAGTGGGAACGTGTGCCAGTTAGAGAGGCCCGGCAAGACGAAGGGTAGAACATATGTCTCGTGAGAAAACAGTCATGAAAATCATAACCAGTGCTACCCCCGTCATGCTGGCGAGTTTTCTGACGCTGGCGGCTTCAACCGCCGCCGCGCCAGACGTGCCCCCTGTTGTGGCTGCCGAGTCGATCTCCGAAACATTCACTCAAGACGTGATCGGCCATGGCTGGGAGGTCACCAACAGCCGCGGAGACGAGCAGGGCAAAGCTGAATGGATCGGCGAGGGAGGGCAGGACGGCGGCGTGCTCCATCTGCTCAGCGGCGAGTTGCGATCCCCACCGATCCCGGTCGAGATTCGGGATGTGCCGCCGGACAAACGCATACCCGAGGATCCGCCACTGCCCGGCTTTGTTAAGGGCGGGCTGGAACCGGGCATCTACCGGGTGACGGTCCGCGTGCGCGCGAAGGGGACCCCTGAGCGGTGTCACTGCCCATACGCCGGAAAGGGGTCGCATCACGGGATCGTGCACATGCGTTTCTACGATGACGGCGGTGGTCCAGCGCCTGGATCCTGGTTCTCACGGAGCATCGTGGACGAGGAATGGCAGGAAATCAGCTTCACCGCCATGGCCCCGCAATGGACTCGCCGGGCCCGAGTAGCAGTGATCGCGCATCCGGGATGCTCGATCGAGGTCGATACACTGAGCTTTGCTCTCGACAGGAAAGCCACTGCCGAATTCGACCGAAGCAGGCCGACCATCCTGTATCGCCCCCAGCCGGAACGCTGGGGCCATCTGCCACGCACTATGGATGCTCTCCAGGAAGGGCGGGCGTGGCGCGTGGTTGTTCTGGGCGACAGTATCGCCAACGATTTGTATCATTCGTTCTTCCACCGCTATGTCAACGCGATGTATCCGGGAGCGAAGATGCAGTTGATCCAGAGCGTTCATGGCAGCGCCGGATGGGACTTCTTCCTCAAGGCTGGCGATGACGGAGATAAGGATCGTGTTCAGTCCTTTGTGTTCAAACACGAACCCGACCTGCTCGTGATTGCAGGCATGTCGAACCGTGATGTGGAGGATTTGCGCGAACTGGTGCGCCGGGTGCGCGAAGGCTGCGATGCAGAGATCCTGGCTGTCACGGCCGCCGTATGCCAGGCACACTACCGCGACAGCTTGTCGCCTCCGGCCGAAGGAACCGTCTACCCGGTCACGGAGCGCTCCAAGCTGGGGGGGGCCATGGTCGAGGCCGGTGCAACCGACAGGTTTGCCGTGTTCGATATGGGGCGAACCTGGGACGCTTTTCTATGGAACGAGACGCGGCCGCTTGAATGGTACGTCCGCGACACCTCCCATCTGAACCCTCGGGGAATGGCAGTTGTCGGCCGTATCATGGCAGGATTCTTCCAGCCGCTGGACTGCACCGGCACTGGGGCGCCAGTCGAGATTGTGCAGTCTGAAGAACCACGGCAGGCGAAACCGGAAGCCGGCAATCCTGATGCGGGTGAGCCGGATCAGCACGCTCGCAATGCGGCGGATATGCCGATCGTTGCCAATGTAGTCGCCAGAATCGTTCGTGTCTCACCTTTGCAGACCGTTGAAGAGGTCGCCCCTTATGCCGATGCGTTTCGCGCCGTGGAGTACACTGTGGAGCAGCGCCTCGACGGTGCCGTCCGGAAAGGCGCGAAGATCGTTGTCATCCAACAGGTACTTGCGGACCGCAAACCGACACCGGCTGCCAAGTTTGCCCCGGACGACAGCCACCGCTTGAAGCTCAGCCTCTGGAAGCACTATCGCGACCACGAAACCTGGCCGGTGAGTGATACCCTCGAAAACTATGACGCGCGGCTGTATTACGCACTGGAGGCGCGCCTTGCAGACGACTTGCCTGCCGTCGACAGTCAGTGACGGCTTGGCATGCACAGGGCATTGTCGCTACTGAACTGAGTTTTGCCAAATGTCTTGGAGGCAATTCGATTGCCGTTGATTGAACAAGTGCCAGTGACAGGCCCGCTGCCTCGCAATCCGGCGATGGGCTGGGCGATCTACATTGAGGGCGTGGGCTATGCCATCGTCAGGTCGGATACGCCCCGCGATCTGTTCCTCGGGCATCCAGTCACGGCAGACGCATCAGACCTGGCGATCAGCATCTGCAACTTTGAGCCGGGCCGGTGGCAGGTGGCATTGCACAACCCAACCGACAAGCCGATCAAAGCGACCATCCGCAGCTCTGCAAACTGGACGCCCTTCAGTCTGCCCCCGCGCCAGGTTGAGGTGCCGGCAGGGCCGCTGAAGGAAATCGAGCTGCAAATGCCTGCGGAATGACATTCGCAACAGACTGCCAAGGAGACCGCAGATGAAGGTCCAGCAAACGTTCGACTGTGAGAAAAACATAGCCCGGGCGACCGAACAATTCGAGCGGATCACGGGATACGTGCGGGGCGGGGCACAAGACCAGGACGCCTGCGCCGTCGAACGAAGGCCTCCTGGAAAATGTGGATGCCTCCTCTTCGTGGCAACTGTCCTGACACTGATGATTGGCACGGCCTTTGGCGAGCTGGCGGCCTTCGAGAAGGACGAGGTGCTCGACATCGACTGGCCGCGCACGCTCCTCACCTATCCCGTGAGCTTCAAACCCGGACAGGCGATGCCGGGGCATATCCGCCTTATAGATGCCGATGGCAACGAGTACCCCTGCCAATTCTGGCGCGTGCTGCGGCACGCCGACGGCAGCATTGCGTCGGGGCGGCTGTCCTTCTTTGCCGAACTCGCCCCAGAAGACAAATACAGGTATCGCCTCCTCGCGGAGCGTGCCGCGCCGGCAGCAGATGCCCCCAAGGTGGAACAGAACGAACGTTTCCTCGAGATCGACAACGGCCAGGTGGCCGTCCGCCTGCCGCCCGAAGGCCGCCTCCGGTATGACGCGCCGCCCAGCCTCAATGACGTTCCCGGGCCGTTTCTTGGTGTGCGGCTGCTCGACGGCCGCTGGACCGGCAGCAGCTGTTTCCGCGGCGAAAATGTGCCCCGCGTGGTGGAGCTCGAATCCCGGGTCGTCGAGCAAGGGCCCCTGTTTGTCGACGCGACGGTTCGTTACGCCTTCGACAACGGAGGGTTCTATCAGTTCGGTGTGCGGGTTCAGTCGGGCGATGCGGTAGTGCGCATCGACGAGCAGTCGGATTCGAAGATCGTCGGTGATATGTGGCGCTGGCAAGTGATCTTCAGTCTTGCCTGCGACGCGTGGCGCCCCGACGCCGCCTACGACCTCGGCGCAGGGCATCGCGAATCCTATCTGCAACGCCTGGCCCCCGATCGGATCTCGGATTCGCGAGTTGACACCGCCCTCGCCACGCATGGCTTGGACAAGCCCCTTCTGCGCAAGCCGCATACCTCGAGCGCGTGGCTGGCCTACGGCAAGCCGATGACCAGAATCGCAGAGCTTCATTCCTGGTACAATTACGGCAACGCCTACTACATTGGGTTTGTGGAGACCGGCGCACTCGTTGCCGATCCGGCGGCTTTGCCGAAGCACGGCCAGATATCCGGCGAGCAATCAGAGCCAAAGCCGGCTCCGGCCGATCCACGGAACACTCCCGCGCTTGTTGTCATGACCATGCACGCCGGCACCTGGCGCGGCGCTTCCAATGAATACGAGGGAATGCTCTTCACCCAAGACGACGGCCAACTCGCCCTGCACTGGCCGCTGATGGCATCGCCCCACCCGCGCTCTCATCTGCACACACAAGAGCACGACACTGAGCTTCCGCTGTCGTTCCGCAGGCGCCTTTGGGCTTTCATCGCGGGGCCTTTCCAGAACCACGAGCAACTCTATCGTTTCCGCGAGACGGAAGGCTATATCACGCTCGACCAGTACAAAGACTGGATTCTGGACTGGCCGCAGGACGACACGATCAGTTATCCACGACTGGTTTTCACAAAGGAATTCGTTGAGAAATGGAAAGGTCGGCTCGATCAGCACCCGGCGGGCGAAGAACTGTCGAAGTTCCTCGAGTTCAACGACACTGAGCAGCGGCGGGAGTTCCTGTGGAAACAGCTGACCAGCCGAAGCTACGCCTGCAGCCCTATGGCGCATTTCCGCTGGGTTTTCAGGGGAGAAGACCTCGGTTGGACAGCCGGAATGCGCCAGGCGCAGTACGCCGGATGGGTCCACAGCGCCGACGAGCTGCTTTCGAGCCCGCAACTGTCTGTCGAGCGGCGCCGCCTCCTGCGGCAGCAGATCGCGGCGATCTGCTATCTTTTCGCAGAGCCCGATATGATTCCCCGCGGCTCGCTAATCCGGCTCCACAACCCGAACATGCACATCAACAGGGCCTTTCCGCTGGCCTACGCGTGCGCGCTGATCCCCGATCATCCGCAGGCGCGGGAATGGTTGAAGACATCCGCAGAAGCTTACGTGCGTTACCAGGCCATCCGCAACATCTCGCCAAGCGGCGGCTGGAGCGAGCTTGTCTCCTATTTCGCCGCAGGGTGTCCTACGCTGATGCACGCCGCCATCGTGATGCAGAACGCCGGCCTGATCGACGACGAGACTGCCCGGCTGGTCGCCTCGCCAGGCGTTTTCCTGCTACAGCTCCTCACCCCGCCGGACCCGCGCTTTGGCTGCAGGATCATCCCGGCCTGGGGGCACGAGGGCGTATACCTCTACAACCACTGGACCAAAGCCGCTGCTCTCGTGCGGCGCAGCGACCCCGATCTTGCCAAGGCCCTCGTCTGGGGTTGGGACCAGCAGAACAGGCCGAGCGACCCAGCGACGGCCCACGACGACGGCTTCACCGCGCGCACAATCATACACGCGGACCTCCTCAACGACATCGGGGAAGGCTACCTCCCTCCGCAGCTTAAGAGCGCGTGGATGCCAGGCTTCGGAGCCGTTCTCAGGGCACACGCCGGCGGTGCTGCGGAAACGTACATGTCCTATCGCGCGAGCTACCAACTCCGCGGATGCGCCAGCCAGAACGACTTTGTGATCTACTCCAAAGGAGCGCCTCTGGTGCCCATGAGCAGCGCGCAATACGCTGCACACCATGGGCAGATCAGCGAGCTCTACAGGACCTTTGGCTGGCACAACCGGCTGAGATTCGCGAGCAGAGACAACTGGAAAGGCTGGCCGGGCGGCGGCATAGCTGCACAGGTACACGCGCACAGCTTCAGCGACAGCGTCGACTACCTTCGCTCCCAGGGCGACCATTTTTTGGCAGAGCCCAAGTACGAACGTGATTTTGCGGATTACCTCCGCCCAGATATCAACCGCGACTATCAGCGCTGGACGCGCCAGATACTCTTCCTCAAGGGCAGGCGCGCCGGCGGCCCGAGCTATTTCGTCTTCCGCGAGAGCGTGCACACGCCCGATGGCCAGGCAGCGCCGGCTCAGCAGAAATGGTGGTCGCTGCGCACCTTCGGCCCAAAGGAGCTGGTCTCCGCCAACGATCGCGGCTTCCGGTACACAGGCCCCTACAAGGCCGGACTCGATGTCAGCTTCATTGAGCCGTCAACGGTGCAGATGGAGAGCCGCGACGCATCCGCGGCGTTTTCCATCCAGTTCGACGCCCTCGAAAACTGGAAGAAAGCCCAGGGAAATGATGCCCCACTGCAGGAAACTATCGCGGTAACGTCAGTCGGGCCCTTCACACCGGAACAGGACCTGCTGATAGCTGTTTGCCCTTTCGCACAGGGCGAACCGCTGCCGCAGTATTCGCCACTCGCTGAAGGCGTGGCAAAGATAGCCACCGGCGAGAGCGAGGACTACGTGTTCGCGGGCCGCGCGACTGTGAACTACAAAGATGGCGATGTTGCCTTTACGGGCCGCGCCGGCGCTGTCCGAGTATATCCTGAAGAAGTGCACCTCGTGGTCTGCGAGGGCCCCGGCAAGGTCTCCTATAGGGGCGCTTCGCTCTATAGTGAAGTACCGGCCGTGCGGGTGCTTCCCAGACAACCGTGGCGCGAGCAGGCAATCAAGGTGCCACCGCCGAAAACGAGCATTAGCTTTGAACTCGTCCCCGGGCGCGGCCCCATCAATGAACTGCAGCCCGGCGTGCGCCGGCAGATCCTCCGCGATGGATTCGCCTTCGCGTTCGAGAGCGACAGAACAATGAGATTCTCCGAGGGCGGCATCACTTTCGTCGGCCGGCGCGGCGGGATCGAGGTGAACGCCGCCCGCAACACCGCGCAGATGGTGATCCTCGACGGCGAAAGCGCCGCCGTGGACGACATGCATCTATGGGCTATCGAAGGCCAGGCCGGGCCATGCGATCTGCTTTTCGAGCGCGACCGTATCATCGGCAAGACCGGCGGGCTCGGACGGTTCCTCTATATATCCGCGCCACCGGGGGTCAATCAGCTCCCAGAGCTAAGCATCGACGGACGCAGCTACGCCCCAGGCACTTCGTGGGGGTTCATTCCGCCAACTATCTGGGATCCCTCCTATTACATCCCGGATCAGCCCTTCGACAGACGCCTGACTGACATGACGATCATCGTACCCGTGCTCGAAGGAGAGCACCGGGTGGAGCTGCTCAACCAGCATCAGCCCCCCGTCGCCAAGAACTGGCAGCGCTGGTAGATGCACGTAACTCGCACTCTCCAGACACTTGACAGCAGGCACCTGCAACCAGCGGCCTCACAGTCAGCGGCAACGCCATGGTCGGGAGATCGTTTAGATGGAATCCTGTGCCTCCCGAAAATTCCGTCCTACGAACTGACCGCTGCCGACACCCGCCGGAAAAGGCGCGCGAAAGGGCGGGACCTGACGGAAAAGGGCCTGTCGATTGTCATGGAGACCGCGCCGGGCAGAGAATAGGCAGATACAACAGACATGGCGGCGCGGCTCAACGGCTTTCAATCGCCTGAATGGAGCCCATATGATAGCGCCAAGACTGTTCTGCGATAGCCGTGATCCTGAGACAAGGGGGTTGTGCATACCGAAAACTCCATCGGCCCGTGTGATGACAGGCGGGCAGACTATCGGAATGCTGGCGGGCGCTGTTCATGCGCCAGTTGAGTCGCCAATCGCTTGGCAGAGATTCAGGAATGTGCGAACCGCTGGCATAAGGCGCGGAGTGCCCTCGCCTCCAGATGAAAGCGGTGCGACGATCTTCTTACGCCGCTCTCGTGGAGCAGTGGTGGAGGCCACCGAGATACGACTGAGCAACAACGTTGCCGTCTTGGGGAGGGCCACCTCAACGATCTGCCCAATTTGCCCGGATTTCAGCGGCCGGCGATCATTTTCTCCTCCAGCCCGCTGGTTAACACCCCCCCTCATTTTCGTCTGTTTTCGTAAGTTCTTTATTTTGAACCACTTACAGTGCCACTTTTTCAGGCAGCCAACGTTCGAAACGCGTCTCGCTTGGGGAGCCAACGTCCGGAAGCGAAGTTCCCAGACCTTCCCAGTTAGCGAAAAACCCCAAGGGCGAGAGTCCTTGGGGTTTTTTCGTAACCTTTTGGTACCAAAGGCCTATGGCGAGGCGCCGCCCGACCCTCTCCGTTCTCCGTTTCGGAAGAGAGTTTTCGGGCCGCGGCCTTGATCGGCACGGTCGCGAGCGCAGCCTGAAGAACCTCCCCAAAACTCTCGGATTCTCCGTTTAGTACATTCTCGGATTTAGCGCAGGCTTCGAGGGCGGGCGGGCCAAGTGCCGCGAGTCGAACTGCGGACTGCGGAAGCCGGGCGGGGATTGATGTTGAATCGGCCCCGCCCTCGGTTTACCATCGGTAGGAGGTCGACGGTCGCCTTTGGCGGCCGCATGCGGCACATGCCTGCAAAGGGTCTCAGCAATGGGTGATCTACAGGAAATCAGGATCTTCATATCATCTCCCAGCGATGTTGCGAAGTGCCGCGAACGAGCCAGATGCTCGGTTGGGCGGATGAACACGCTGCTGGCGAAACGCGGTGGCCTCTACCTCCAAGCCATGGGCTGGGAAGACATCCCCCCTGGCAGAGCCGGTCGTTCTCAGGAGGTGATCAATCCTTACGTGGATGATGCTCACATTCTTGTAGGCATCTTCGGAGAAAGGTTTGGATCGCCCACAGGAATAACTGATTCCGGAACACAGGAGGAGATCGAGAGGATCATGGCAAGGTGGGAGAAGGAGAACCCGAAACCGGAGATATGGATGTACTTCAGAACGCTGCCGCAGGCTCGACTCAACCAAAAGGATTCAGATCCTCAGTTGAAGCGACTGTTGGAGTTCAAGGACAGCTTGAGTCACCGGGGCGTCTTCTACAAGGAGTTCGAGAGCGAGGACGACCTTGGGATGTCGATTGAGGAGGCAATCGCCAACTGGATTGACGACCAGAAATACTCCATTCTGAAGCCTGCTTCAGGCAATGCCAGCACGATAACTGACATCGACCGCAAGATGGTGGCCCTGCTCCTTGATGGGAAGAAGATCGAGACCGAGGAGATGGAGAGACAGAGCGGCCTCGGGCATGAGCAGTTTGTTGATTCCATCGGCAGGCTCATCGCCCATCGCCTCCTTTGGCGGGCATCGGACGGCAGAGAGGTCAGCCTGATGCGTACGGTCGAACCCTTCACCGTCATAGTGAAAAAGATGAACACACCGGAGCATGCTGAGATCCTGCTCCGATCTCCGTATTTCAGGGACATGCTGGAAACGCATCTCGGAGTGATCATAGAAACCCGCTATCACGTCAAGTGCGGTACGGACCTGTTAGGTGCACTCACGGAAATGGCATCCCTGTCATCTTCAACGGCTGCCTTCCTCATATATGGTGAAACGGTGTTCTATGACGCCTTTGCCCAACACACCAACCCCCAGTTTCAGCAGGAATTTGGCAGGCTTCCTGAACGTCTGCTGTACGAAGCACTCCTTGAATTCTGCAAGGATGCCGTGAACGCTCGAACGTTGCCCATGACGAGCACGGGAGTGCTTGCTGGGCTGAAGCCGATGGTTGGTGCTGTCCTAGCATGGGAGAACGGGAGAGTCATCGAGGTGATGACGGGCCTCAAGCTCGAGGTCGGAAAGGCAGCTCAGACAATTGAGATGGGCATGCCAGTGGCAACGGACCATCGGGGAATCCTGCATAGGGCCAGGACAATGGCGTTGTTGAAAATTCCTGAGGATGCAAGATTCTATGCAAACAGCCTTCTGGAGATGAAAGACGTGCCTGAAGAGATCAAGGCTCATGCACGGGACCTGCTGAAGGCGCTGGGTGGCGATGGGAAGCCTCAAGCGTAGAGTTTGCACACTCCTGGGAGCAGAACGTATGGAACCTGTAGCATCGGCATTGGATGCCTTTCTCCGAGCTGAAAGGAATAGCGTCCCAAGAGAGCTTCTTGTGGTGAACCGTGTCATCCATGACCTTATGGTGGCAGCGGCTGCGAGAGGCTACGACTTGCTTGTCTATCAGCCAACCGTCGACTCGGACGGTTTCGACCTCATTCTTGATGACCGGGACAGGCTCCTGCCTCTGCAACTGAAGTCTGTAGTGTTCGGTGGCAGGGCGGCCAAGTGGTCAATCCATCGAAAGCTGCTTCGGCCTGAGCGGCACGAGATCGAATGGTTCGGCTTCGAGCCTTCCCCGTGCGGGGAAGGCCGGGGGGGAGGCGTTCTTCTCGCCGAGGTTTCGACGGATGGAATCTCGGTCGGTTTATCGTATCGTTATACGGATCTGCGCATCCTGACCGCTTTCTGGCTTGACCTGATCCCCGTTCTGCCCCAGACGAAGGCAAGGCTCCAAAGGCTTCGGTCTGAACTCGAATCACAACCGAGTGGTAAGGTGGCTCTTCCCAAGACAGCATTCGTCAAAGCGAAGTCGCCTGAGCACCTGCTTGCTCTGGCGGGTTTGCACAGCAGATTCGAGAACACTTGGCCCAACATGCTTTGTCGGTTGGCCCGGTTTGAGTTCGAGCGTCAGGGAGAGCTTCCTGCTCCTTTGGAGCAGACTCGTATCGCGCTGCAAGTGGATCTTGGGAGTCTGATCGACAGTAGGTGATCGTGATCGTCTGTGCCTATACGCCCTCGTCATCTGGAAGACAGTGCCCGCTCGAGCCTCTGCGTTTAGCCTTCTCGTCGAGATTGCCCCCCTCTCGCGTCATTTGGAACTCCCACCGGTTACATATACAGTAGAGGCCGACACCACATCCCGCCAGACGACGCGCCAGAGGCAAAGCCGAGGTCGCCGTGGGCCAACCTTAGTACTCAGTCTCATAAGTTCGATGACGTATTCTACGCAACCGCCACCGGCGGATATTGCTCGGGCAGGTCTTTGAGAACACGTTTGAGGTCGTCCTTGGTGAACGTCCAATGGAACGG
>Ga0172363_10003058_pt1 | contig 13565 bp, 11 predicted proteins | sample LakKivs2_kivu2a2_FD_114541 | JGI IMG/M metagenome (GOLD analysis project Ga0172363, IMG submission 114541) | Sediment microbial communities from Lake Kivu, Rwanda - Sediment s2_kivu2a2 | ecosystem: Environmental > Aquatic > Freshwater > Lake > Sediment | place: Rwanda: Western Province, Lake... | reverse complement strand
TCCTTGTCCTCGTACCGCTGCCAGTACTCCGGCGACGTGATCTCCGTCACCGCGACCACCTGGCGGGTGTCGCTGCGATGTCCCGCCGGACCGAGAATCCGGGAAAGGAACGATCCCCGGCTGCCCAGCGTGTTCTTCTTCTGACGGAAGTGCTGCACGTAGAACCGGGTGACGCGGTAGTCGTCTTCATCCAGGACAGGCAGTGCCCTCGGCGCCTCGATCAGCTCCAGATCGATCGCCTGTGCCCATAGCAGCACGGCAGAGACGGGAGGTGTCGGAGGAAGGGAAGACGAGGTCTCGGGGGAGGGATCCCGAGACGGGATGTCCCCGGACGCGCTGATCTGCATCCGGGGCGCTCGGAGGAGGCAATCGACGAACCCGTAGACGCTTCCGAGCACTGCCATATCCTGGAAGAAACCAGGGCCGCCGTTGGCCGCGAAGAGCGCCTTTAGAATGGCCTCGATGTCTTTGCGCTTTCGGCTGTCGGGGGCCCGGGAGGTGAGAGTGACTGGTTTGCCGAACAGGAAGTCCGCCGCCGCATTGACGCGCCAGGCGATGTCGTTCTCGATCACGACTTCCTTTCGTTGGATGTCGCGGACGGGCTGTGCGCCGAAGACCCCGCCATGCGGCGCATGGACCAGGCCCGTGATCCGGGCGGGCAGGCCGTACTCCTGGGCCTGGACGTAGCCGCGCCCGGATTCGTGGACCTTGCGGTCGGCCGCGCTGCCGCCGAAGACCTCGACCACCGGATTCGTGTAGTAGTCCCACAGCCGGGAGAAGTGCTCCTCGATCGTCCCGGCGTGCACGTCCACCAGCCAGTCGAGGAAGTTCGCATCGATCCGTCCGTCGAAAGCGTCAAGCTCGAAGCCCATGTCCCGTTGCCCTTTCTGACTGTGTCATTTTTTTCACTTCGTTTCCGGGTCGCTCGCACTGACGCGTCCCTCTACCCTGGGACGATGTTGCACGAATTTGTCGAAAAATCTGTGTTTTTCGAGCGGTCGAAATTCACCTAACTTCAAGCCCGGCCTGGAATAAAAAAAATTTTGCCCGGAGGGTGTTTTAGGGTCCTGAGATGTTGCACGAATTTTGCTATTCCCAGTCGTTTAGTAGGCTATTTTCGCCCAATCGCTCTGCCCAAAATTGCGGTACTCCGAGGAATTCGGCAACGCACGGAGAGAGGGCTGTTTGCGGTCAAATCGAAGGAAAAAACGCGCAATTCGCACCGGATTGGCACAGATTCGACAGATTCCTGCGGATTCCTGTGGCCCCGAAGCGTGTAAAAACCAGCAGGTCGTCCGTGCTGGCATGACATCGCTTGGAGGTTGTGCAGCTCGCTTCTGTTTATGGTGACGCCGTGAGGCGTTATCTTCTGCTCGAACGAAGATATGCCCTTACAGGCACACTACGAACGAGCCGTGCAGACACAGTCTGCTCGAATTCCCTCCAGGACGCGGTAGATTTCGTGTTGTCTACCTCCTGCCGCCGACGTACAATGAACGCGGACAATCGGCAGGGAGAAAGACCATGAGAAGCACAACGCCATTTCGCGTTTGCGCTGAGCGCGCCAGCAGCACGGCCTTCACGCTCATCGAGTTGCTTGTCGTCATCTCCGTCCTCACGGTGCTCGTGGCGCTGTCGCTGCCGGCGCTGCAGCGCGCCCGAAAACAGGCTCAGGCTGTCCGTTGTCAGGCGAATCTGCGCCACGCAGGGCTCATCTTCTCGCTGTATGCCCAGGAACACGGCGGGCTGCTCTCGGCGCCCCCTTGGACCTTTTGGCTTCGGGCGGAGCAGCCGCAATTCAAGGAATACCCCAAGCTGGTGACCTGTCCCTCGGCATCCCCCCCGGTGCGGGGGGAGCAGGTTCCGTGGGGAGGCACGTTTTCACCTTACTCGTGGCCAGGGACCTACAACGACTACGACTTCGGGCACTTTCCGATTGCTGGAGTCAGGCGCAATTACGGCAGCTACGGCCAGAATCGTTGGACGTGGGGTTGGTGGTGGGAGCGTGACCTTCCACCCGTGAGCCTGCAAGTCTATTGGGGTGTCTGCGACGTCAAGGGGGCGTTCCGTGTACCCGTGCTGCTGGACAGCACATGGCCTCTGGTGGGCCCCATGGGAGAGACGGGCCCGCCACAATGCGAAGGCCACCTTCGCGACGACTACATGTCCCAGGTCTGTATCAACCGACACCACGGCGGGATCAACGCCTTGTTCTTGGACTGGTCGGTCCGCAGAGCGGATCTCAAAGAGCTTTGGACGCTCAAGTGGCACCGCAAGTACGACACGGCGAACTGCTGGACGAAGGCCGGCGGGGTGCAGGCAGAGGACTGGCCCGAGTGGATGCGCCGGTTCAAGGACTACTGATTCGTGTCTCGTCGCTCGTGACTCGTGTCTCGCCGGAACGGCGAACAGGAGGTGAGATCGTGAAGACAAGAAAGGCGTTCACGCTGATCGAGTTGCTGGTCGTGATCTCCATCCTGGTGATGCTTATGGCGCTCCTGCTGCCGACCGCCGAGCGGGCGAGGAAGCGCGCCCGGGCGGTGGCTTGCCTGGCCAAGCTGCATCAGTGGAGTCTGGTCTTCAAGATGTACACCGACGCCAACGGCGGCCGCTGGTTCGACGCCCCGATCGCCAGCTACACCTATGACGACAAGAGAGGTTGGGTGGGCGTCAGCAGAGACTCGAGAAAGAGCATCAACAACTGGGTGGGCCTGACGGCTCCGTACTGGTCCAAGACGCCGGGTTTCACCGCCTGCCCGATGGCGACGAAGTGGCGTGAGTGGCGGACGACCTACGACGCGTTCACGGCCTGGTGTCCGAAAGAGTCATCCCTCTTCCAGACGCCATCCGGTGAGCCGGTCTACGGACCGGTCAGCTATAGCCTCAATCATTGGCTTGCCTGGGGTTGGCCTGATCATCCCCTGGTTGAGAAACCGCCCAATGAGATCTTCTGGGCCACCTGTGATGCTCGCGGCACCGGTGCCGTGCCCGTTCTCTTTGACTCCGCATGGAGGGACTTTGAGCTGGCCGACTTTGTCGGGCCTCCTTTGCTCGAGGCCGGGGCGTGGCACCTTGAGTTGACGAGTTGGCCGATGTGCATCAACCGCCATGACGGCGGGGTCAACGTGCTCTTCATGGACTGGTCGGCGCGCAAGGTGGGTCTCAAGGAGCTTTGGACGTTGAAATGGTATAAGACGTTCAATACGGCGGGTCCCTGGACCAAGGCCGGGGGTGTGCGGCCGCAGGACTGGCCCCCGTGGATGCGGCGGTTCAAGGACTACTGAATCGGGCCACGCGTCACGGGGCACGGGTCACTACTCGCTGTGACGGGGCAGGTCGATGTCTTCGCTCTGGAGGAGCTGGATGATCTCGTCCTTGGAGGGCAGGGCCTCGATGGCGCCGAGCTTCGTGCAGGTCAGGGCGCCGGCGGCCGAGGCGAATCGCACCGCTTCGCGGACGTCGTGCCTGACGCCGCAATAGGCGGCCAGCGCGCCGGAGAAGGCGTCGCCGCTGCCGGTGCGGTCCACCCAGTCCACTTCGAAGCCTGGGACGTGGTCGGCGCCGCTGCGGTCGACGACCATGCAGCCGCGACGGCCCAGCGTGATCACCGCGCAGTGCACGCCGCGCGCGACGAGGTCGGAGCCGATCATCTTGGCCATGCGAATGTCCGCGCCCACCTGGTCGGTGATCTCCGCGGCCTTCGCCACGTCGGCGACGAGGCAATCCGCGGTGAAGTATTCGGAGGGCAGGTTCGCGCCGTGCTGGTCCATTTGCTCGATGGGACGGGCGGGATTCAGGATCACCCGGGTCCGGTGGAGATTCGCGCAGTGGATGGCCGCGACGATCGCCTCCTGGGGCAGGCAGCCGTGGATCAGGCAGACGTCCGCCTGGGCGATGCGGTCTTCCGCCAATTGGATGTCCGCCGGCTGCAGGGCGCTGTTGGCGCCGGTGTAGTGACAGATGGCGTTCTCACCCTCGGCGTTGACGAGCGTGACGATGACGCCTGTGGTTTTGGCCTCGGCGAAGAAGACGTACTCGGTGTCCACCTTGTACTCGGCCAGGTTCTTGAGGGCCATCTGGGCGAAAGCGTCGCCGCCGACCTTGCTGATGAGGGAGACCTCGCAATGACACAGGGCCGCCTGGACCGCCTGGATCGGGCCGGGACCGGCCAGCGTGCAGGAGAGGGCCGAGCCGCTGAGCGACTGGCCCGGCGCGGGGATGTGGCAACACTTGACCGCCAGGTCGATGTAGGTGCCGCCGATGACCACGATTTTCGGATTCCGTTCCGTCATGCCTAACCTCACGAATCAACCACCAATATAGTGACGCGTCTGAGCGGTGACAACGGTTTTTTCCGGACGCAGCCGGCACGCCGGCCGTTAGCGCGACAAATCGTCCTGCTGTTCGAGGAGCCAGCGCCGGAGGACCGTCGTCACGTACTGCTGTTCTCGGTCAGATAACGGGCGCCCTTTAGGGATCCTGTGCCATTTCTCCAGACAGCCGCGACAGCACGTGGCCGTCGCGTGCTGGGCGATAAAGACCGGGTGGTTCTTCATGGGTGTCTGCCGGCCGTCGTTGGCGATCCTCGCCGGCGCCAGACGCTGGGCAATGAAGTCCCGCGCGTGCGCCAGGATTGTGTCCAGGCCTTTCTCGCGGAGGTAGGCGGCCTCCCGCCCGCGCAGGCGGAACCGGCTGCGGAACTCCGACTGCTTCAACGCCTCGAATAGCTCGTCCAGGTCACGCATATCACATCATCGCATCGATTCGAAGAAGCCCTTCTTCTTGAGGTACTGGTACAGGTAGGAGACGCCGACCAGCGCCAGGCCGGTGGCGAGGAAGCCTGCGATCCGGTACATGGTCTCGACCGTTCGCGTGTCGATGAGGAAGATCTTGGCCAGGAGCAGCAAAAAGATGCCCAGCGCGACGTAGCGCAGCGGCCTGACCCTGCGCCAGAACCCCACGATCATCAAGCCGGTGGCGTACACCGCCCAGAGGACCGAGATGTACATCTGTGCGACGACGCGCCACGGGTCGATGGCCCGACGGGACTGGTAATGAAGCCAGATCTCCTGGGTCATCACGAGCCACAAAGCGATGAGGCCCGCGAGGATGACGGGTGTGGTCAGCTCGAGGGTCTTCTCCGCAGTGCGTGCCCCGCGCCGCAGGAGCCAGGCGCCCGCGAACACCGACCCGATGAGCACCAGGGCGCGGGCGAAGCCGTCGTTCAGGAAAATGGCCGACGGGTCTCGATGGAGGCCATTGTACACGGCGACAAGAGCCAGCAGCCCGAGGATGGAGATCGCGCCGGTCATCGCGCGACAGAGCGGGCCCGGTGGGCAGATCGGCCTGGCCGCAAACAGCAGCAGGCACGCCGCGACGACGAGTGTCATCTGCCGGAGGAAGAAGCCCTCTCTGCCGACGGGTCGATTCAGGTGTTCGTGTGCCCACAACTCGATGCCGATAGCGACCATCAGGAGCAGCAGACCCGCGGTGTACGCAACCTGCGAGGCAGCCCGGCGCACGTCCGCGTCGGAGCGACGGTCGAGTCGATACAGAATGTGACATGCCACGCCGGCGCCCGCGACGAAGCACCAAGCCATGAAGGCGGTGTTCAGGACCGGTCGAAAGGCCCCGCTGTGCATCGGAAGCTCTGTCACGAGCTTGCCAACGGACAGCGCCAGCACCGCTCCGGCGGCGGCTTGAACGAGCGCGTTGCGATAGCGCAGGCCGAGCGCGGTCAGGGCGGTGGCCTCGGCCGCCCAGATGACTGCAATCGCATGGGTCTCGAAGCGAAGCGGTACGGCCAGCGACAGGAATGCCAAGCCCGCGATCAATAGGGCATTGCGCAGGTCCGCGTCGGCCCGGCACCGCAGGGACACCAGTCCCATCAAGCCCAGGTACGCTGTGCCCATCATCAGGCTGCACAGAGCGAGCCAGTGCCCATGCTGCTCGGCCAGCACAGTCCAGAGGTAGTAGAACACCACCGCCGCATTGGCCAACACCAGCAGGGTATCCTGGACCTCCGACCGGACCCGCCGCAGCAGCGTGTGCAGTACGGGCAGGATCAGGAAGACCAGGAAGAACACCGCCAGCCAGAAGAGCGCCACCCCCACCTGCGGCGGCGGCCACCGGACATCCATCAGGGGACGGTAGAACTTCTCGAACCAGGCGGTATAGAGTACGTACGTGCCGAGGAAGGCGAGGATGTTCACGATGCTCCACTTTCGCCGATAGGCACAGAGCATCGCACCGGTACTCAAGATCAGAACATAGGCGAACAGGAAACTCGGCAGGTTCCGCCCGGTAGAGAGCACCAGCGGCGTCACGTACCCGCCCACGAGCGACAGCAGAGCGACGACCACTTCGTCCAGAACGACCGCGTAGAGCATGGCGGCCACGGTGACGCCAACGGCCAGGACATAGGCGGACGCCGACCCGATCAACTCGTACGAGCGATGGGCCGCGAACATGGTCGCGTACAGGATGGCGAAACCCAGTGCGGTCACGCCCTTGGCGACAAAATCGTACCCGCGCCTACGCGTGACCTCGCCGAGGGCCAGGGCGACCAGTCCACCGAGGCCGGCGATCAGCACTCTGCCCCAGGGTCCGATCCACTGACTCTCATACGCGTACTTGAGAAAGAACCCGACCGCGAAGATCACGGTGACTACACCGGCGATCAGCACCCATCGCGTTCCGATCCGCTGCTCCAGACCGGCGGCTTCCTTTTGTTCGTAGTGTGCCCGTGAGGGCATATCCGGATAACGCCTTACGGCGTCACTACGAGCAGGGCCTTCCGCCTTGAGACGGTCGTCCTCCATAGACGGCGCAGGGGCCACCAGGGCCACGGCCTCTCTCTCGACCGGTTTGGATATTGCCCCCTCGGGACCAGGTTCGATAGGCTCGGGAATGTGAACCAACGGGCGCGTCGTCGCCTCGTTCAGTTCGCGGCGCATCTGCTCGATGCGCCGCAGCGCCGTCAGCGCCACGATCAGGGCCACCGGCCCGCTGAGAATCGCCGCCAGTGCCAGCAGGATCAACAATGGGAAGGCACCATCCATAGTCCTCTTGCCCGTTGGCTTCCTTCACGCCGGGACGCCCACGACGGACATGTAGATCACGCTCTCCTGGACGCCGTCCAGGCCGAGCAGCTTGTTGACCTCGTCGTCGAACAGGGCGCCGACCTGGCAGGTGCCCAGGCCGAGATTCACCGCCGCCAGGGCCAGGTTCTCCGCAATGTGGCCGGCGTCCAGGTAGATATAGCGGTAGGCCCGCTGGCCGTACTTCCACTTGGAGCGCGCGAAGATGGCCGTCCAGGCGAACACGGCGGCCGCCCGCGCGCACATCGTCTGGCCCAGGGCCGCGGCGACGATCTGCCGACGAAGATTGCCCGCTTTGATCTGCTCCAGCTCGTGGTTGCGGATGCCATAGTGGTACGCACCCGGGCCCAAATCGCGGATTTCGTTGGCGATGACATAGGTTTCAATCGGGTACAGGGCCCCCGCGGAGGGCGCCATGCGGAACTCGATTCCCTGCTCGGCCCGCTGGACTCCGGCGGACGCCCAGAGCAGATAGCTCAACTCGCCGAGCGTGAGCGGATCGGGCTGGAAGTCACGAATGCTTCTTCGGTTGTTGAGGATCTCATCGAGGGTCATCGGCCGGTCCGGCTCGAAGGCAGGCAGCACCACCCTGGGATTGCCGGGATAGGTCTTGTATGCCTCGGGGCGCAGGTTCCACTGCATTCCTTCGTTACCCATCGCCTCCGGCCGATACTTCGTCTGCTGCTGGAACTCGTCGCCGATGTTGCTCATCGTATCCCCTTCCCGTCCGGCGGGTCGCCGGCCGAAATACACCTTCGCACATCACGATTGGCGCATTTTATCATCTCACGAAACCCGCCTGGTGCAAGTGGAAATCGGATGCATGAAATGTACGGGGGCATGAAGGAAGTCCCCGACGACAAAGTCCGATCCCGTCGTGCGGAGAAGGGAAACCGAACGCTCGGAGATTATCCTATCGCGGCGAATGTCATGGCGAGGAGCCCCGCGATGAAGCAATCTCAATTCCCCGCGTGGGAGAGTGCTTCGCTGCGCTCGCAATGACCTGCCTGAAGGCCGTTTTGAGATAGTCTCTTATTCGATCACATGCCAGGTCTGGTCGTGCCGGGCTTCGCAGGGACCGACGTCGAGATCGATCTGGACCCGGTACTTGCCTTTGAACCCGGAGGGCACTCGCCACGAGGACGTGAGGGTGCCTTCTAAGCTGTACGCGAACTGGCCGCTGCCCAGACGGTTCCCCTGCTCGTCGAAGATGGAGAAGGTCAGGGGAGACGGACGCCATGGGCCTGCATGGCCGGAGGGCGTGGGGACGTACACGCTGCCGGCACAATCCCGCAGAACAGGCTTCATCTCCACCTGACCGCCGGTCCATCGCACCTCGGCAGTTGTCACAAACGGCGCGCCGATCTTCAGCGTCGTGGTTTCTCCCGCCTTGATCTCAAAGCATTCCAGGCTGCTGCCCGGATGGTCGCACTGAAACGCCAAGGGACGGCCGTCGGCATTCAGGGTGCGCAGCGTGCCTCTGCCGACGCCATACGTCCCCGCCGGCAGCGGGTGGCTCTTGGATTCATACGTCCAATAGAACGATTGCGGTGCGGCGTCCGACAGCAGGTCGCACTCAAATTCCGCGCCCGGGCAATCGATCACCAGTTCCCCCAGCGCGGGCTGCACGGCTCGCAGCTCCAGCCGGCTGCCGTCAGGCTCCAGGTCAATGGCGTAGTATTTGTCGTGCATGACGACCATGCGACCGAGCGGCATGACCTCGCAGCGGCGGCCTGAGTAGCGGAATTCCCCGTCGCCGTCGCGGTCGACCGCGATCAAATCGCACTGCCTCCGCCAGGGGTCTGCGACCGGCAGGGACAGGCGCGTGCTGAATCTGCCGTCGTAGTCGCCATCAACTGCCGCGAACTGGTACGCGCGACCATCGATGCGGAGCCAGCCGGTTTGGCAGCCATCCGGGTGGACGGACACGGGACCGGGCACATCCTCCCGAAAGCTCCGAACCCGAAAGCAGGGGGTTGCGCCGCCCTTGGCAGCGGTGCTTTTGAGGCGGACCGGTCCATACTCCCAATTATATCCCGGCTGCCCGCGATCGATGCCTCGAAAACAGCGCTCATTTGAGAGCATACCGTCGCCATCGGTGTCCACATAGAGCTTTCGTCCCGGCAGCAGGCACAAGAAGACGGACGATCCGTCCCCGCACTCCAGTTGATAGAAGCGCGCCTGCCCGGCCCCGGGCGGCAGGTCGCGGATTTGCGCGGGCTTGCCGGGCAGGGGCAGGAGCATCCGCTCTGCCATATTGATCATGATGCTGCCATCGGATGAAGGGCCTTTCTGGTACCGCAACGGGCAGCGGCTTTCCTCGATGGAGGAACGACCTGCTAACACCACGAGCAGAACCCCCGCCGTCACGACCACAATCGCCAGCCACGCGATCCCGATCCGTTTCATGGCTTTCACCTCCGCGACAACTCATCTGCTGCGAATCTATCCGCCATTACAGCAGATCTGGCTTGGGACGGCACTCCGCAGGGTGCGTACGAACGTAGGGCGGTGGCCGGCGCCGGCCACCGCAAGCGCCAGACGAAACGAGCGGCGCAACCGTCGAACGACCGTTGCCTTACCGCAGGTGCTTGTTGAAGAAGTCGGCGGCCAGGACATCGACCTGGGGGTCCTTGAACCCGCCGGGACCGCCTTCGGTACATACAGGTCCAGCTTCTGACGCCAGTGCCCGCCGGGAACGTACTCGATGTCCCGCAGCTCCGCGACCTCAGATAGGTCCGGTCTGTTCGACTGGGCCATCGCCATCGCAGCGGAGAATAGCGTCACGATTGCCACTCCTTGACTCCTGAACCCCCGTAGATCTTCCGCGATGCACCGTTGCACATGGTCGTTCCCGGCGTCTTCGACGTATCGTGCCCGGTGTCTATTGTGGTTGTTCCGGCTCCTCGGCATCAGGTTCTTCGGCCTGCGCACGCGGGTGAAAGAGCAGGCCGATCAGCAGAAGGGGGGCCGCCCAGACGATCATGAGCAGGCGGAACACTCGTCCGGGAATCGACACGTTGCGCGACCAGGCCTGCCGCCACGCCTGGCCCCAGATCCGCGTCTGCCAGGGAACACTCTCCAAGGGAAGGTAGGGCGTGAGCTGACCGGTCGCTTCCCCGCAGTTGGAGCAGTAATGGGCGGTGGGCTCGATGGGCTGCAAACAGCGCAGGCACACGGGCGTTGCGGGCCCTTGATCCTCCGTCTCCTCCGTCCTCGCGTCTTCTTCGACCATACATCAAACTCCTTGCACGTGCGAGACGTGCCATCCCGCCCACAAATCCTACCGCCGCAGGATCGAATTCACAAGCGGCTATTCGGCTCGCTGGAAGGGGACGGCCTCGCCGCTGCCGCTCTTCACCAGGAGGCCGCCCTGGTCGTCGAGTTGGGCGGTCACGGATTCCCGTTCGGTCGTGATCGTAATCTGGTTGCCCTCGATCCGCCATTTTCCGTCCCACCTCTTGTCGCCCTCGGTCAGTACCGCCCGCCCGTCCGGGTCGATTTGGATGATCAACTGCCCTTCGGTGGGATGGGTCAGCACCCATTTGCCGATGAATCCGCCGGGGGTCTTCGCCGCCGGAGTGCGGGCCGTCGCGGGCGCCTGGGGCGCAGGCTCGTTCCCGATCTTCGGCGTGCGGAACTCCCGTTCGCTGTTGTGCCAGACCTGTCCGGTAACCGTATCGACCAGATACGCGCCGCTCTGCGTGCAGCCGATAGTGTACCGCCCGACCGGCCCGGGCACGTCATTTCGCACCGCCCCGATCAACAGGCACAATCCAGCGCCGAACAGCCCGCCGAGCACCAGACTCCGATTGTGAATTCGCCACGTCATTGCGTGAATCCTCCACTGTCAAACAAGCATTTCCCAGGGCGTGCACTACGAGACTCGCCCTGCGACCATCATACTCGATTTCGATGGCCCGGTGCTATATTTCCCGCTCATCGGCCGGGCGGCGCTTGCCGATACCCCACGACCTTAGCATAATGAGCGTCGTGGTGGATCGGGTTGTTGAATGTGCGTTGTGGAGGCCCCCATGTACACCAGTCGCGTCATGATTCTTCCAGTTGTCGCGATGTCTCTTCTTCTGTTGCCTGCGCCTGCACAGGCGGCCTTACCCCACCTGGCGAAAAAAGGGACCGCCACGCAGCTCATCGTCGAGGGAAAACCCTTCGTGATGCTCGCAGGAGAGCTGCACAATTCCAGTGCCTCCAGCCTGGAGTACATGGAGCCCATGTGGGACCGGCTCGTGGCGCTGCGACTCAACACGGTCCTGGCGACGATCTCCTGGGAGCTGACCGAACCACAGGAAGGACAGTTCGACTTCTCCCTCGTGGACGGGCTCATCGCCGGGGCGCGGGCCCGCGATCTGAAGCTGGTGCTCCTGTGGTTCGCCAGTTGGAAGAACGGCGTCTCCAGTTACCCGCCCCCGTGGGTGAAGGCGGACGTGCAGCGATTCCCGCGAGCCCAGGGCGAGAAAGGCAATAACAAGGACGTCCTGTCCCCGTTTCACGAGGCGTCCTGGCAGGCGGATGCCCGCGCCTTCGCGGCCCTGATGCGCCACCTGGGCCGGGTGGACCCCCAGGGACGCACGGTGATCATGATCCAGGTCGAAAACGAGATCGGCATCATGCCCGAATCGCGCGACCACAGCCCGGCGGCGGACCGGGCGTTCGGCGCCGCGGTCCCGCAGGAGCTGATGAACTACCTCGCGGCGCACAAAGACTCGCTCCTGCCGGAAATCAAGACGCTCTGGGAGTCCACCGGTTTTCGGGAATCCGGGACGTGGCGCGAGGTCTTCGGCGAGAGCGTCTGGACCGATGAGGTCTTCATGGCCTGGCACATGGCTGCCTACGTCGGAAGGGTCGTCCGCGCGGGCAAAGCCGAGCATCCGCTGCCCATGTACGTCAACGCCTGGCTCGTGCAGAACGAGCGGCAGGTCCCCGGCAACTACCCCAGTGGCGGGCCGGTCTCGCGCGTCCTGGATATCTGGCGGGCGGCGGCGCCCGAGGTGGACTTGCTCGCGCCGGATATCTACCTGCCGGACTTCAAGGCGGTCTGCGAAAGTTACGTCCGCTTGGGTAATCCGCTGATGATTCCCGAGGCCCGCCAGGGACCGGAAGCGGCCCGAAACGTCTTCTGGGCGGTCGCCGAGCACGACGCGATCTGCTTTGCCCCGTTCGGAATCGAGGACAACACGCCCGATCATCCGATGGTCGCCAGCTACGAGATTCTGCACCAACTGATGCCACGGATCACAGAATGTCACGGCACCGGCCGCATGGTTGGCATCCTGCAGCAGGACCGCAAAGAAGAAGGCACAACCATCGACCTGCCGGGCTACCGGGCGCACGTCCGCTACAACCGCAACGCCAGAGACCAGACCGACATGTCCTACGGCCTGATCCTCCAGCTTGCCCCCGATGAACTCGTGATCGCAGGCAACTGGTTCTCCATCAACTTCGCGCCCCTGGGTGCAGGTCCCCGCCAGGCGGGCATCCTCCAGGTGTGGGAAGGTCGGTACGAGAACGGTCGCTGGCTGCCCGGCCGGTGCCTCAACGGCGACGAGACCGCCGCCCACGGGCAGGCGAGACTACCCCCGAACGAAGCCGACCGCTTCGCGGGCTCGACGAAGCCCCGCATCCTCCGCGTCACGCTCTACCGGCACGACGGAGAGACTATCTCAAAACGATGAATGTCATTACGAGGCCCGACGCGCAGCGGCGCTTCGCGCCGGGGGCGACGAAGCAATCTCAGTCTCGCGAGCGGGAGATTGCTGCGCTTCGCTCGCAATGACATGCCCGAGCGCCGTTCCGAGATAGTTTCTGAGGAACATCAACCGATCCGGGCGGAGAGCTTCTGCATCAGCTCATTGAGCAGGGTCACGGTGACCTGGTCGGCGCCGTCGACCGTGATCCGCACGGCAAACCGGCCCGGCACGATAGGCACAACCTCCGCGAGCACCTGCCGATCGGCCAGCGACTGGCCCAGGAGCCACATCCCTTCGTGGGGCTCCGAGGCGGCCGCCAGGTTCACTCCCGTCTCCTGGAAGGCGCGCAGTATGGCCTTCAGGATGATCTCCCGTTCGCGCGTGACGATCAGCTCCCGGTGTGGTCCGGCCACCACCGGCTTGACCTTATCCGCCTGCATCACCGCGGCCAACTCGTCCGCCGGCGTAGGCTTGGACCCTTGGCAACCGGCGGCCGCCAGAGCCGCAAGCACGGCGACCGCGACGTAAACAGCGATTCTATCACTCATGCCGTTTCTCCCCGGCGGTGTTTCACGCACGGCAGCGTACCGGCAGGGGCCCTCGGTGTCCATCTCAATTCACGTTCGACCGGGCAAATGACGATGCGTGTTGGCGGGTTGCAGTACAGCGTCCACTCTTATTGAGTGTCCGGCGTGCTTCGGATCGGCCTGTTTGGAGTTCCGCGTTTACGCGGGTCTAAACCGTCCGGCCCGCCTTG
>Ga0172363_10003055_pt1 | contig 13569 bp, 8 predicted proteins | sample LakKivs2_kivu2a2_FD_114541 | JGI IMG/M metagenome (GOLD analysis project Ga0172363, IMG submission 114541) | Sediment microbial communities from Lake Kivu, Rwanda - Sediment s2_kivu2a2 | ecosystem: Environmental > Aquatic > Freshwater > Lake > Sediment | place: Rwanda: Western Province, Lake... | reverse complement strand
GGAAGGACAACCGCCGGGGGGCATGGTTCTACGATGGTGAAATCGATCTGGGGTACTCGGGTGCACTGCGCACGGCGGCGACGATTGTAGCGGATGATCCGCTGTTTGGCCTGTTCGCTTATGGCGGGCTGCTGACCGAGGATAGTGAGGGTATCGAGGTGCTCCCAAGGGACGGGCTGCGCAAGCGATTTCACGTGGTCCGGGGCAAGCAACGGCTGCATATCTTGCTAGATCGGGATGGTTTCGCGACAGGGAAACCCATTGTCGTGGGCGAAGGGCTACGCAAGATCTGCTTTGCACTGGAGAACCGGACCCTGGACGAACACGCCACGACCTTACGTATTGCTGGCCTGCCGACGGGCGACTATACCGTGTACATCAGTGGCCAACCGGGTGAACAAATCAGCATCAGGAAGACCGAGTGGGTCACCGTAGACCTGCCTGTAGGGTTGCGGGACCTCTATGATGTTGAGATTCACGCTGCGTAAACATGGCCTCAGGGACGTTCAACCTGGGGAGAAGAGAAATGGATGAGAACGTAGTACAAAAGATTTGGGGGAATAGAGCAATGCTGGAAGAAAAGCTGGCTGGCCTGAAACCGATGACAGAAGGCATATCGCCCATCACCATCGAAGAGCGGCAGGGCCGCATCGAGAAAGCCCGCGCGCGGATGGCTGAAAACGACATCGCCGCCATATACCTTGAGGCCGGCTCCAGCCTGTTCTACTTCACTGGCGTCAGATGGGAGCGCAGTGAGCGCATGATGGCTGCCGTCATCCCGGCCAAAGGCGAGATCGCTTACGTGTGTCCTGCGTTTGAGGAGGCGCGGCTGCGGGAGCGGATCGCGTTTGGCGACGACGTGCGGGCCTGGGAGGAAGACGAGAGTCCGTATGTGCTGGTCGCAGAGATCGCCAGGGATCGCGGCATCGCCAGCGGGAAGATAGGGATCGAGGAGAGCGTGCGCTTCTTCCTATTCGACGGGATGCGCAGGGAAGCGCCGCACCTGGAGTTCGTCGGCGCCGATCCGGTGACGATCCCGTGCCGGGCTATCAAGTCACCTGCGGAGATCGCGCTGATGCAACGGGCGAACGATATCACAGTTGAGGCGTACAAGGTGTGCCTTTCACTGCTGAGAGAGGGCATGTCGCAGGAGGAGTTTCGTGCCAACAGCGTGGCAGCGCACAAGGCGTTGGGTGTGGAGGGTGAGATCTCCTGCCAGTTCGGGGAGAGCACGGCCTATCCGCACGGCAGTAGCGAGTTGACGGTCCTCAAAGAGGGGGACGTGGTGTTGATGGACGGCTGGTGCACGGTGGAGGGCTATCATTCTGACATCAGTCGTACCATCGTCTTTGGCGAACCCACCCGGCACCAGCGCGACGTCTGGCATCTGGAGAAGGAGGCACAGGCAGCGGCCTTTGCCGCCGCGCAGGTGGGTGTTCCGTGCGAAGAGGTAGACGCTGCGGCGCGCAAGGTGATCACAGGTGCTGGTTTTGGCCCGGACTACAAGGTCCCGGGTCTGCCTCATCGGACAGGCCACGGTATCGGCCTGGACATCCATGAGTGGTATCACCTCGTTCGCGGCAACCGCATACCGCTGGCGCCAGGCATGTGCTTCAGCAACGAGCCGATGATCGCCATCTACGGCGAGTTTGGCGTGCGGCTAGAGGACTGTATGCACATCACCGAGGATGGCCCGCAGTTCTTCACCCAGCCAAGCCCGTCCATTGAGCAGCCTTTCGCGTAGGCTATCATTGCGGAGATGAGAAGATGCAATATCGTAAGTTTGGCAGGCTTGATTGGAAAGTTTCGGCGCTTGGTTTCGGATGCATGCGCCTGCCCACGCTAGGCGGGGAGAGCGCGAACGTTGACGAGCCACAAGTGACCAGGATGCTGCACTATGCCATTGACCACGGTGTGAACTACGTGGACACGGCGTACCCGTATCACGACGGGAATAGCGAGCGGGTTCTCGGCCGGGCGCTGCAAGGCGGGTACCGGGGAAAAATCAGGCTGGCGACCAAGCTGCCGTGTTGGGACGTCAAAGAGGCTGGAGACTTGGACAGGTTCCTCGACGAGCAACTGGAAAGGTTACAGACCGGGCACATTGACTTCTACCTGCTCCATGCGCTGAACGGAGATAGATGGCAGAAGATGCGCGATCTCGGCGTGCCCGGTCGGGCCGAGCAGGCGCTGGCCGATGGTCGCATCGGCTACCTGGGTTTCTCTTTTCACGGCGGGTACGAGGCCTTCCAGGAGATCATTGATGGGTACAATAACCGGATGCCCAAAGAGGCGCGGGCCAGCGTGTGTACTCAGTGCCGCGAGTGTGAGGAAAAGTGCCCGCAGTCCATCCCCATCAGCGAATGGATGGCCGTCGTCCACCAGGTGCTCGGCGAAGGGAAACCCTATGTATGCGCACTTCCATGACTGCATCCGAGGAGGAAGCGAATACTCAAGGGCTGCCCGCCACACTGATTGATTGGTCTCAGAAGCAGGCGGTCAACGAGTTATACAGCCCAATCGGAATGGACAAGTGGAAAAGGGACTATTACGCATCAAGCATTGACCAACTACTGGAGGCAAATCAAATGAGAACCAAGAAACTTTTCGTAGCCCTCATCCTCGGCCTGGGGCTGATCCTGGCGCTGTGTCCTACTCTATCCAGCACGAGCGGGGCCTGCGCGGCGGAGCCACGGGCAGACGTGCCCGAGTGCCTCACGTCCGACGCCTGGAGCAAGATCCAAGCCCAACTGTGCCCCAACGCCTGCCGCGTCCACGACGACACCGTTGCCGCCTGCCCCTTCATGCTGGCCCCTCTCCTTACCTCCCAGGCGGTCAAACTGACCGCCAGCGACGGTGCAGCGGGTGACCAGTTTGGGACGGTGGCGATAGCGGGCAACACGATCGTCGTCGGGGCACACGGGGATGACGTAGGCGCCAACGAAAACCAGGGCTCGGTCTACATTTTTGAGCGCAACCAGGGTGGACCCGACGCCTGGGGCCAGACCGCCCACATCACTGCCTCCGATGGTGCGGGGTACGATTACTTTGGCAAGGCTGTGGCGATAGCGGGTGATACGATCGTTGTCGGGGCGCACTATCACGATGTTGGTGGCAACGAAACCCAGGGCGCGGCCTACGTCTTTGAGCGCAACCAGGGGGGGGCCAATGCCTGGGGCCAAGCCGCCTACCTCACCGCCAGCGATGGTGAGGCGGATGACTGGTTTGGCGGAGCCGTGGCGATAGCCGGCGATACGATCGTCGTCGGGGCGGACGATGACGACGGCGGCGGCTACCTCGACCGGGGCTCGGCCTATGTCTTTGAACGCAACCACGGCGGGGCCAACGCCTGGGGCCAAATTGCCCACCTCATCGCCAGTCCCGCCGGGGGGTTTGAGTACTTTGGCAGAGCCGTGGCGATAGCAGACGATACGATTGTCGTCGGGGCGCCCAAACACGACGTCGGCTATCTCGACAATGGCGCGGCCTACGTCTTTGAGCGCAACCAGGGCGGGGCCGACGCCTGGGGCCAGGTCACCTACCTCACCGCCAGCGACCGCGCGGCGCGTGACTACTTTGGCACCCGTGTGGCGATAGCGGGCGACACGATTGTCGTCGGGGCGCACAATCACGACTTCGGCGGTAATGAAAACCAGGGCGCGGCCTACGTCTTTGAGCGCAACCAGGGCGGGGCCGACCAGTGGGGTCAGATCAAGAAACTGAGCGCCGGCGACGGCGCGGCGTCTGACTACTTTGGCAGCCCCGTGGCGATAGCGGGCGATACGGTCGTCGTCGGGGCATACGGGGACGACATAGGCGCCAGCGAAAACCAGGGCTCGGCCTACGTCTTTGGGCGCAACTATGGCGGGGCCAACACCTGGGGCCAAGTCACCCACCTCACCGCCAGCGACGGCGCAGCGGGTGACCAGTTTGGGTCCGTGGCGATAGCGGGCGACACGGTCGTCGTAGGGGCGCATTATCACAACATCGGCGGCAACGAAACCCAGGGCGCGGCCTACATCTTCAAGGTAGAAGTGAGTAACATCTACCTGCCGCTAGTGCTGCGTCAGTTCCCATAGGCAGCGAGATGTGTTGCATACCGCAGGCTGCATAACCCCCACCTAAATGACCTGCCGGAGCACAAATGGGCGGCCGCGTACTTGCTTGAGACACTCAACAAAGCCTAGATGATCATGCAGAAAGGGGAAGATACCTATGAAAGAGACTTTCAGACCCATTCCGCCTGGACAGGTCAAATTGCTGCCCAGCATGTTTCAGCACCGGTTCGAGTTGAACCGCCGCTACTTGATGGCGCTGCGCAGTGACAATCTGCTCCAGAACCACTACATGGAAGCCGGACTGTGGGGACCCCGGACCAGGCTGGAGGATTATCACTGGGGATGGGAATCGCCAACTTGCCAGTTGCGAGGGCACTTTCTCGGCCATTGGCTCTCCGCAGCGGCCCGTATTTGCGCCAGCACGGGAGACGCTGAGGTCAAGGGCAAGGCAGATTGGATTGTCGCCGAACTGGCGCGCTGCCAGGAGGAGAACGGCGGGGAGTGGGTCGGCTCAATACCGGAGAAATACCTGGACTGGGTCGCTCGGGGGAAGCCCGTCTGGGCGCCCCACTACACGCTGCACAAGACCCTGATGGGGCTCTACGACATGGCCGCCTACGCCGGCAATGAACAGGCATTGGACGTCATGGCGAAGTGGGCAAAGTGGTTTCATCGCTGGACAGGGCAGTTTTCGCGGGGACAGATGGACGACGTCCTCGATGTCGAGACGGGCGGGATGCTGGAGGCCTGGGCCAACCTGTACAGCGTCACGGGGAAGCAGGAACACCTGGACCTCATTTATCGCTACGACCGCCCACGCCTTTTCGACCGGCTGCTGGCGGGAGAGGACCCGCTGACCAACCGCCACGCCAACACCACCATCCCGGAGGCGCACGGGGCTGCCCGCGCTTACGAGGTGACTGGCGAAGCGCGCTGGCGCAAGATCGTGGAGGCCTACTGGCGCTGCGCCGTCACCGCACGGGGCGCCTTCTGCACAGGCGGCCAGACCACCGGTGAGATCTGGACGCCGCCGTTCGAGTTCGCCGCGCGTCTTGGCGACACGAACCAGGAGCACTGCGTGGTCTACAACATGATGCGCCTGGCCGATTATCTGCTGCGCTGGACCGGTGACGTGACGTACGCTGACTACATCGAGCGCAACGCAACCAATGGCATTCTGGCCCAGCAACACCCGGAGACCGGCATGGTAGCCTACTTTCTGCCGCTCCGGGCCGGGGGACAGAAGATGTGGGGCTCGCCGACGGAAGACTTTTGGTGCTGCCACGGCTCGCTGGTGCAGGCCCACACGCTGCATGAATCTTACGTCTACTACGAGGACGAAGAAGGATTGGCCGTATGCCAGTACGTCCCCACGACGCTCGAATGGGAATGGGATACCGTTCCGGTGACGGTGAAGCAGGTCTTGGATAGCGAGGTGTCCACCAGTCAGCCACGCGACCCTGATGGCTCGCTGCACAGGCCGAAACGCTGGGTAATCGAACTCTCGGTTCGCTGTGAGCGACCGGTGACGTTCGCATTGAAACTGCGCCTGCCCTGGTGGGTCAGTGGACAGGCCGACGTGCTGGTCAATGGGGAGCCGGCAACTGGTTCCACCGGGCCATCCAGCTTCCACGAGATTCGGCGGACGTGGAAAGAGGACACGGTGCGGGTGGAGCTACCCAAGGCGCTTTCGATCTGCCCACTCCCAGACGAGCCTGACACGGTCGCCTTTATGGATGGGCCAGTGGTCCTGGCCGGCCTGTGCGACGAGGAGCGGACGCTGTACGGGGACAAGGACAATCCAGAAACGATGCTCACACCGGACAACGAACGAGAGTGGAATATGTGGAAGTCTGGCTATCGGACCTGCAACCAGGAGCGGGGCATCCGCTTCGTCCCGCTGTACGAGATCCGTGACGAACGGTACACGGTTTACTTCCCGGTCCGGAAGTTGCGTTAGGAGGGTGTACGTAGACCGGGTTCCTGGCTTGGGTTGGGGAAATGGAGAAACGCTCTCGCGCCATCAGCAGCACACGGAGGATGCCCGATGCGAGTAGCAACCGACATCGGTGGGACGTTCACTGACCTGATCTACCTGGACGAGACCACGGGCCAGATCGGCATGGCCAAGGCTTCGACCACGCCCCACAACTTTGCCATCGGCGTGGAAGACACGCTTGAGAAGTCGAGCATCAACGTCGGTGATACCACCTTCTTCGTGCACGGCTCGACCATCATCATCAACGCCTTGACCGAACGCAAAGGGGTCAAGACGGGCCTCATTACCACCAGGGGCTTCCGTGACGTTCTGGAGATCACGCGAGCCAACCGTCCCGACATCTACAACATGGTCTATACCAAGCCCAAGCCCTTCGTGCCCCGCTACCTGCGGTTGGAGGTGAGGGAACGGGTCAATTACAAAGGAGAGGAACTTGAGCCTCTGAACGAGGACGACGTGCGCCAGGCAGCCGCGTTCTTCAAGCAAGAGGGCATACAGGCCATCGCCGTGTGCTTCTTGCATTCCTATGCCAGGGCGGACCACGAAGCGCGCTGTGGCATGCTTCTGCGGGAACTGCTGCCCGGCATTCCCGTCACCCTCTCCCACGAGATCATCCAGGAGTGGCGAGAATACGAGCGCACCAATACGACCGTGCTGAACGCTTACGTCCAACCCATCGCTGTCCATTACCTGAACGCGCTGGAGAAAGACCTGGGCAAGATGGGTATGAAGCCGGTAGCACACATCATGCAGTCCAACGGTGGCATTGCTACCTTTGAGATGGCCCGCCAGGCGCCCATCAAAACTTGCGAGTCCGGCCCGGTGGCCGGCGTCATCGGCGCGGCGGTCATCGGCGATCTGTTGGATGAGCCCAACATCATCTCCCTGGACATCGGCGGTACCACGGTCAAGAGTTCGCTGGTGGAGAACGGCGTACCCAGGATCACCACCGACTATAAGATCGAGTACCGGCGCGATTGGGCAGGCTACCCCATCAAGGTACCTACGGTGGACATTGTGGAGATCGGCGCTGGTGGCGGCTCCATCGCCTGGATAGACCAGGCCGGCTCGTTGCGCGTGGGCCCGGTCAGCGCCGGTGCCGTGCCTGGCCCAGCCTGTTACGATGCCGGCGGCAAGAAGCCGACCGTCACCGATGCCAACCTGGTGGTCGGGCGCATCAACCCCGCTTACTTCCTGGGCGGTGCGATCAAGGTCTCGCTGGACAAAGCCCGCCGGTCCATGCAAGAAATCGCCGACCTTTTCGGCATGAGCATCGAGGAGGCGGCCATGGGCGTCATTCGCCTGGCCGATGCCAACATGGTTAACGCCCTGAAGTTAGTCTCGGTGCGACGCGGTTACGACCCCCGCGAGTTTACGCTGGTGGCCTTTGGCGGCGGTGGCTCGATGCACGCGGCGGCTCTGGGCCGCGAGCTGCGGGTCAAGCAGATCCTGGTGCCCACTGCCCCGGCTGTCTTCTCTGCCTGGGGCATGTTGATGACCGACTTGCGCAACGACTATATCCGTACCAGGGTAGTGCGCACCGATCAGATCGAAGCGGCCGAGTTGGGCAGCATCTTCGCCGAGATGGAGAAGCAAGCGGCTGAAGACCTGGCAGCCGAGAAGGTGGAGCGAGAGCAGATGGTCTTCCAGCGCTTCGCCGACATGCGCTACCTGGGCCAGGAGCATACCGTCAAGGTGCCCATTCCCTTCGGCAAGCTCAGGGCAGGCTCCTTCGGCAAGCTCAGGGCAGGCTCCTTCGGCAAGCTCAGGGCAGGCTCCGGCGGCAAACTGACGGAGCAGGACAGGCTTGAGATTGACGAGCGCTTTCACCAACTGCACGAGCACGCCTACACCTTCCGCCTGCAATCGCCCGTTGAGTGCGTCAACTTCCACCTGACGGCCCTCGGCCAGGTTGAAAAGCCCAGGATCACCCGCCTCAATAAGGGTGAGGCTTACAGTGTGGAGAAGGCCTATAAGGGAGAGCGCCAGGTCATATTCGACGAGGGTTTCCTGGCCACGCCGACCTACGAGCGCGATCTGTTGCCGGCTGGGGCGGCACTCTGTGGGCCGCTGATCGTCGAAGAACCGACCGCCACGACCGTGGTCTTCCCCGGTCAGCGATTGAGTGTGGATGAGTACGGCTTCCTGCACGTCAAAGAGGAATAGGAGATGGCCAAACCTCAAGTGGATCCCTTCACCATGGAGATCATCAAGGACGCATTGGTCGCCATCGGCGATGAGATGTTCGTCGCCACGCAGCGCACCAGCATGAGCACCATCATCTACGAGGTGCTGGACTATGCCTGCGGCCTGACCGACCATCAGGCTCAACTCATCTCCCAGGGGAACGGTGTGGCCGGCTTCCTGGGCACTTTGACCTTCGGCGTGCAGTCAGTCATAGACAAGTTCGGCCTGGACGGGCTGCAGCCCGGCGACGTCATCCTGCAGAACGACCCCTACACCGGCGGGGGCACCCATCTCTCCGATGTAGCCCAGATCATGCCCATCTTCTACGATGGCAAGGTGGTGGCTTTCTCGGCCAATAAAGGTCACTGGAACGAGGTGGGTGGTATGGCCGTTGGTTCCTGGACGACCGATGCTACAGAGGTCTACCAGGAGGGCTTACAGTTCCCCTGCATCAAGCTTTTCAAGGGGGGAGAGATTGACCAGAGCCTGGTGGACCTCATCGCCGCCAACGTGCGCACGCCAGAGATGACGCTGGGCGACATGTTCGCCCAGGCCGCCTCCCTGCGTCTGGGAGCAAAGCGCTTCCAGGAGATGTGCGACCGCTATGGGCTGGAGTTGGTGCAGGCCGGCATCGAGGCCCTGCTGGACTATGGCGAGGAGATGACGCGCCAGGAGTTGGCCAAACTGCCCAGCGGAGTCTACGAAGCGGTGGATTATATTGACGACGACGGTGTGGGCAATGGGCCTTTCAAGGTATGTGTGAAGGTCACCATCACCGGCGACGCCGATGACATCGGCTTCATCTGCGATTTCACCGGCACCCACCCCCAGGTGCCTGGCCCGGTCAATTGCTCTCGCACCGGCCTCCATTCAGGCGTGCGCACCATCTTCAAAGCGCTGACGAATCCTTCTATCCCTGCCAACGAGGGCTGTTTCCGTCCCCTGAAGATCGTATGTCCTGACCGGACCATCTTCACCTGCGAGAGGCCAGCCGCCACGTCCACCTACTGGGAGACCATGCTCTACGTCACCGACCTGGTCTGGAAGGCCATGGCTCCTGTCGTGCCCGAGCGGCTCCCGGCGGGGCACTTCCTGAGTGTGTGCGGCATCGTGCTGTCGGGTGAGCATCCCGATACTGGCGAGCTGTTCATTCTGTGCGAACCTCAGGCCGGCGGCTGGGGGGCCGCGCACGACAAGGATGGCGAGCGCGGGCTGGTGTGTGTGGGCGATGGCGAGACCTACGTCATCCCCGTGGAAGTCTGTGAGACCCGTTACGGCGTCCTGGTGGATCAGTACGGCTTTGACATCTGCGAGGGTGGGGCAGGACGATACCGGGGCGGCCGGGGCCTGGTGCGTGACTACCGCATCACTGCGGACGAGGCCTGGTACACCGGCACCTTTGGCCGTCACAAGTTCAGGCCGTGGGCCATGGAGGGGGGGCAAGAGGGCTCACCGAACTATACCAGGTTCATCTTTGCCGACGGTCGCGAGCCTGTCGTCGTTGGCAAGTCAGCCCGCGTTCATCTCAAGAAGGGGGACGTGGCCCGGCTGATTACTGCCACCGGTGGCGGCTGGGGCAACCCTTACGACAGGCCCGTTGAGATGGTCGTGGAGGACGTCAGAAACGGGTACATCACGCTGGAGATGGCCGAGAAAGATCACGGCGTGGTGTTGAACCCACAGTAGCACCCTCCCGCAGGCTACAAACCTGCGGGAGGGTGGGCTCAGATCCATCCCACGATCTTACTGTAGAGCGTGGCAAAGATCTCATAGCAGAAGATCGTAAACCGCGAGTGTGTCTGTAGCCATTTGTATCCGTAAGCGGGCTGGCCCTCTGAGAATGCAGAGACCCAGTAAAAATCTGTCCAGCCCATTTTCTTCGCCGTCGCTACGGCGCGCCTGGTGTAGAGATCCAGGGTCACCAACGTGGGTTGACTCAAACGTTCTGCCTTGATGATTTCCAACGAGTACAGCAGATTCTCATACGTATTCCGTGAGCGGTCCTCTTCGATGATGTTTTGGCGGGGAACGCCCAATTTCGCAGCGTATTCAGCCATGACCCTGGCGTTAGTAATGCCTAATCTTTGATTGTCTCCGGTGGACATGATGAGCTTGGCATGAGGGAACTTGCTCCACCATCCATAAGCCAGTTCGATTTGTGCCCTGGTGGGTTTCGTAGGCAGGAAACGATCCTTCAAGGCGTAAGAAGGAATGACCAAGCAATGTGGATTTGATGGGGGACGATCAGCAATGCCCCACCTCAACACTCGTAGACGGTTCATTGGGCCTCTCTCAACTCCCGGCTGCACCGTTCTGCCCACAGCATACCACAGTTCACCCAATAAGTCTACTTTTTAACAAAGGAAAGAAGAGGTCAGACGACATGAAAGAGACGACGATCACCCTGCACACCGGGTTCCAGATTGGCCCGCTGGACCCGCGTATCTTTGGCGGCTTCCTGGAGCACATGGGCCGCGCGGTGTACGAAGGCGTCTACGCCCCGGACTCCCCCCACGCCGACGAGGACGGCTTCCGCACCGACGTGCTGGGGGCGCTCCGCCGCCTGGCCCTGACGGCGATGCGCTACCCCGGCGGCAATTTTGCCTCCGGCTACCACTGGCTGGACGGCGTCGGCCCGCGCCAGGGCCGCCCCATCGTGCGCGAGCTGGCGTGGCAGAGCAGCGAGCCCAACCGTTTCGGCACCGACGAGTACGTCAAGCTGTGCCGCAAGATGGGCTGGACGCCAATGCTCACCGCCAACCTGGGCACCGGCACGCCGGAGGAGGCCCGCAACTGGGTAGAGTACTGCAACTGCCCCCCTGGCACACGCTACGCCGACCTGCGCGCCGCCAACGGCAGCCCTGAACCGCACGCGGTGAAGCTGTGGTGCCTGGGCAATGAGATGGACGGCCCCTGGCAGTTGGGCCACGTCCCCGCCGACCAGTATGCCATCCGCGCCCAGCAGACGGCCAAGATGATGAAAGACGTGGACCGCTCGGTCGAGTTGGTCGCCTGCGGCTCGTGCAGCGTCGGTATGCCCACGTACATGGAATGGGACCGCCAGGTGCTGGAGTACCTGGGCGACCTGGCCGATTACGTCAGCCTGCACCGCTACGTCGGCAACCGGGAGAACGATACGCTCGACTTTCTCGCCATCACCAACTCGATAGACCGCCAGATCGAGGAGATGGACGCTGTCTGCCGCTTCGTCCAGGCCAAACGGCGTAGCAAGAAGCGCGCCTACCTGTGCTTCGACGAGTGGAACGTGTGGTACAAGAACATGCAGACGGACGGCGCAGGCCAGTTCGCCCCCCACCTGATCGAGGAAGTGTACAACCTGGAAGACGCGCTCGTCGTGGCGGGCTTTCTGAATAGCTTCATCCGTCACGCCGACGTGGTCAAGATCGCCAATATCGCGCAGATCGTCAACGTCATCGCGCCGCTCCAGACGCGCGGCGACGAGCTGCTGGTCCAGTCCATCTTCTACCCCTTCGAGATGTACTCGAAGCGCCGGGAGGGGGTTGCGCTGCGACCGCTTATGGACGGCCCAACCTACGAAGGCAAGACCAACGGCTGTGTGCACTACGTTGACACCAGCGCCGTCCTCAACGATAGCAGGTTGCACGTGTTCGTCACTAACCGCAGCCTGCAAGAGGTCGCCGTCGTGCACGTCAACCCCATCGATCGCCCACTCGTCGCGCTGGAGAGCGGCGAGGTCCTTCGGCAAGCTCAGGACAGGTTCCTTACGGAGCCTGATCCCAAGGCGGCCAACTCATGGGAGAACCCGCACGTGGTCAAAGCGTGTTCGTTCTCTGACGTGACAATCGCTGCCGGTCGGGCCGTGGTGGAACTCTCTCCGCTGTCTGTAGCGGCACTCACGTTCCGCCTGGCCTGAGACAACCCTCGGGAGGGCAGGGGCAAGCCCGGCCCCTACGGGAGGGTTGTCATTGCTCCTGCTCTCTCACCCAGGCAAACTTGCGCTGCAGGGCCTTGGGGTAGTAACGTCCCAAAACGTCATACTCGACCTGTTGCCCCCACCGATAAAAGACACGGGGGTCAATGTAGGACTTGAGGCTGGTGCCCAGATTCCAGGTGCGCCCCCTGGCGGCGATTGTGTCTTGAGTCCTGGCCTTGCCCAGCGCAGCCTCGGCCCGCTGCAGTTTGCCACTGGCTGTCTCCAGTTTCTTTTCGGCCTTCGCTATCTTCTTAGCGTAACGGGCCTGCAGCCGCTCGCGCTGGACATCCGTCCTGGCGCTGTCCTTCTTTTCCCGTGCCTCACGCTGCAGCGCGGCCAACGCCTCGCTGGCCTGGCACGCCTGGGAGCGACACGCGGCGACCCGCTCTTCCAGCCTCTTGCGACGCTCATGGGAGCGTTGGCGGCGGCCTCGCCAGTTAGCCGGCGCCGCCTTGTAATGGTTGCACAGCACCGCCGCCTCCAGATTAGCCAGCGCGACTGCGCCCCACTTTTTATATTCCGGGTCGCCTGCCTCGACCTCCGCAGCCGACAGGCACTCACGGACGGCCTGGGTGGCGTGATGGGTGCGAAAGACCTTGGCCGTCAGTCCAGGAAGAACCTCAGAGAGATAAGCGTTAACGTCCCCGCTGTCAATCCCTGGAAAGATCTGTGGCTTGTCGCGGGTGGGATGGCGCTTGCCATTGCCGGTCGAGTTGGATGGCCTGGCCTCCCGTATGAGTTCCTCCAGGTTTTGCATCACCACGGGAGGAAGCGGTATCTTCTTGTGCCACAGCACCGAGTCCTTACCCAGGAACTTGAACTCGGCGGTACCGTCGGGGTACAGCGTGACGTGTTCGGGGCGGAGCGTGGTCGCGCCCACGGTGTCGGCTTCATCGGCGTCCTTTTCGTCTCCCACACGCAGACACAGCACGTCAATCAGATAGCAAGCCGTGGCCACCTTCCGCCGCTTGGCGTTCGAGCCAGTCAGGTCCTGTTCAATGTGCGCGCGAACTTGAGCCAGGTTGATGCTCAACTCCACAGCCTGATCGAATTTGGCAGCCTCGCGTTCCTGCTTCACGGGTGCGGAGTCGCTCAGCCAGACGTACTTGAGCTTGCCAGAAAGCTTGTCCTTCCAGCGCGCCACCCACAGCGACTCTGGCTGCCACACGATCTCTGCCCAGTCGCCAGGGGGACGAGGCGCGTCCGGACTCAGATTCAGCGTGACGTCGCTTTGCTGAGGGCCTTCCTTCCACTTGCCACGCAATGGATGCTTGCCACGCCCCATGAAGATGCTGCTGGGCTCGGCGATATAGTTGCCCAGCTCGACGCGCTCCCCATCTACGATGGCGTGGCCAACCTGTTCCTTGAGC
>Ga0172363_10003052_pt1 | contig 13577 bp, 25 predicted proteins | sample LakKivs2_kivu2a2_FD_114541 | JGI IMG/M metagenome (GOLD analysis project Ga0172363, IMG submission 114541) | Sediment microbial communities from Lake Kivu, Rwanda - Sediment s2_kivu2a2 | ecosystem: Environmental > Aquatic > Freshwater > Lake > Sediment | place: Rwanda: Western Province, Lake... | reverse complement strand
GAGTTTGCGCGAAAAAAAGTCCATCTGTAAGTCTATTCCTGTATGAAAACAAGACCTTCGTTTGATTCCTTTTCTGTTTTCATAATATTCAAATCTTCCATTATTTTTATTATCATTTTATTTATAAAATCTCTACTATATATTTTTTGATTTGCCCCCATATAGTTTGATAAAAATAATCCATGATATTTATTTCTAAAATAATCCATTTTTTCGTTGAATATTTTTACTATTTCTATTTGACTACCTTCAGATATTTTAAAGGGAAATACTATCTGATAAGTTGTAAACGATTTTTCTCCACAGACTATGGGGTCGGATTCATTATATGAAAGCCCTTGTTTCCATTTTCCTTTATCCAAAAGACCAACAACAATATTAGACAAATATTTTTTATTACCACCAATATATTTATCTACGCTTATTTTTTCTGTTCCATCTATATATTCAAAAAACTCTTCACCATATAGCCATTTATACTTTTTATGCAATAAGATAGATTCTTTTATTATTTTATCCCTAGAATAATGTATATAAAAATTATCTATATTTCTACTTTCGCAATAATCTGATTTTATAAAGTGAAATATAACTATTCCAGTGGTAGCACTTGGAAAAACAGAATAATAATAGTAATCACAAATATCAATATTATAATATGAAAAGAATATATTCCTTATTTTGTCTCTGCTCTCTGATAAAAAATTTGAAGGTAAAATAATAATACCTTCATCAACTTTATTAATAATAGAAATCAAAAAACATTTATATAAATCATTTGTATTATATTTTTTATATATTTTCTTATCTTTATTTTTGTTTGAACATAAATAGGGAGGATTAGTAAGAAGAAACTTTCTCGAATAATCAGGCGGTTCATTTAGAGTATCCCGCTTTATCGTTGTACTTCTTATTGGATTTATATCATAACCTATAATACTTTTTGACCCAAACATAAATATATTTCTTTTTTTTTGCCGTAGAAAAACCTGTAGATTGAATCATTTTTTCCTGAGGTGTATATTCCGTAAAGTCTATTCATCTATTTTCTTCTAAAAAGTTCTTATTCCATCAATATATGAATTTTACATAATTTTCATTACATATTTTCTAATATCAAAATCTTATAAAAATAGCCGCTTTTCCAGCTAGAAGAAAATAAAAATCTTCCTAAATGTGCAGCTTTTACGTAGACACAAACTCCATCTTTTTCTATTTCTTTATAGAATATATGACTATAAAAATAATCGTAATCTATTATATTTCTAAATATTCTTTTCATAAAAAAATTACAAGAAATATTATAAAAACATGGGGATGTTCCTGTTTGTATTCGTGGCCAAATGATTTTAGAATATCTTCTACCCATTTCTTATCTTCATGGGCCAAACGAGGTATTATTTCGTTCATCTCTATCTCTTAATATCTATCACTCCACCAGTTATATTCTTCCTTATGAGAACTCATGGCTTTTCTACATTTCCCTGAATAACCATATAGCTGATCTTTTTTCCAGCTACTTGAAATATTTCTTTTACGAATATTTAGATATATTATATTACCATTATATTCTACCGGAGAAACAAGTATGTTATTCTTTTTACTTTCAGAAAAAGATTCACAGCGTTCAGCGTATTCTGTTATATATAATGATTTGAATATTATTTTCATTTTTAGTATACATTATAAGCTAAATTGTATATTATTATTTCCAATAAAAGAATATCTTTCTGTAATATGCATAAAGGCTCTATTATAGCTACTTCTATCTATACATGAATCATAATAATATTCTCCGTAAAGAAGTTTGTAAGAGTTATAATAGTTTCTCAAAAAAGACGAGTTTACTCTAAAAAGTTGTCTAGTGAATATCATTTTCATGAAAAACAACTCTCTTATAATTCTCATATCTGTATGAATATTTTAGAAATAGTTCGAAAATATATTTATTTATATCTATATGATTTGTTCAGACTATAATAAATATCATTCATTTTACACCAGTATCTTTCTTCGTTATTCATAGAATAATAATCTTTAGCCCCGAAAGAGTAACAACGAGATAAAACACGATTGGCGTGAGAACACCCCATACCCTTCTCAAAAGATATTGAGACTTGACCTCTATTTGCTTTTAGTGGCATCTTCATTATGAATACTCCATTTATTTTTACAAACTTATAGCTTTATTCTAATTCAAAACTTTCTATGTTATATCGAAAAACTTCAGCACTCCATTTTTTCTTGCTACATTACCTATATTTAGAAAATCAAATGGTCTCAATGGTTCTATATGCTTGAGATATGACAGAATATCATTCATGATCGGCAACTTCATTAGTTCGTCATATTGCTTTATAATAATAGCCATACAAGCAGGATCATTACACTCGTATTTATTTTCTAACATATCGAAAACTTTGAAGAGTTTATATAAATCAGAAGGCGAAACTTCATCTAAATATTCCATAATAATATAATATAGATTATCGTGCTTCCAAACTTCTTTGTATTCGGCAATATTAGGATGAGGATGATTTTTTAGCCACTCTGAATTTTTTGCCTCTTCATTATGAGTGGTTATTTTCAAAACATCGCCATTTGAGAGCTTATATGCTTGTCCGTTGTCACCTTGCGCGATCTTATGAAGAATGATTATTCCTCTATCTTTTAGTTTATTAACAATATACTCTTCATCAGGAATGTAACTTTCATTTTCATCTGAAATTTCTTCAAAATATGGCAAGTCCAAAATAGATGCTAAACAAATTCTAAACCAGTTCATTTTTTATTCTCAAATAATATTGATTTTTCCTATAATATATATAGAAATATTTTATATATATTCCTTGTTATAGAATATTTTCTCCAGTATTATCGTCATAATACCACTTTTTTATATCAAAATCGAAATTTCCTGGCTCTCTTATCTTCAATACACAAACAGATTTAGGTAAATTTAGAAAATATTCATCTGTATCGTCTATGAAAATATTTACATCATTTTTTATAACATATTCGGTTTTCTTGGCTGTAATAACTATTTTAGAATAAAATATATCTAAATCAGCTAAAATCTTTTTTATTTTTTCTTTGGATTCTACACTATTTTCTCTATTAGTAAGAATAACAACTTCTATTGAAGGAACTAATGCCCTCGTTATGATGCTAAAAAATTTTGGATATTCAGTAATAGTATTATCTAAATCAATAGCAACTTTTATTCGCTTTTTCATTATACTATTCCATATATAAAATACACTACGCCCCTATGAAAACGAGAATCCTTTCATAATATGGCTGGAGGGAGTCGAACCCACATAATAACCGCTTAGAAGACGGCTTCCGTTCCATTCGGAGTCAGCCACGTTTAGGGCATTCTCCTTAATAAATCAATAAAAAGGAGAACTTAGGTATAATAGCAGTTCCCGATCATCTCATGGATGGTTCGCAACTAACAGCCTCGGATGTAGTCCTCACTGTTTGCACTCTTTATAGAGTTCTGCGAGTACGTCTTAGCGCTATTATTTTGTGCTTTACCGTATTCCTACATTCAGCCCTATTTGTTTTTGTCTAAAAATAATCTCTAACCTTCATGAATTCACGTTGATCATTTTTAGCTTTTTTTATTGCTTCTTCTGGTTTTTCACCTATCCAGAAAAAGGCCCTATAAGAACAATATCCTGATTTTACCTCTTCATAATTGTATTCTAATCCAAGATACTTTTTTATTAATGTCAGAAAATTATCAAAATCCCGATAATCATCAGATTTCATTTCAAAACTTTGAGGAATTTTTTTGTCTACCAGCAATACATCAGATTTTGAACTATTCTTGGATTTCTTTTTCATTTTTATTCCTTTGTGGTTTTCCGAGAGGTTCTAAAAAAATCTTCAATAAAAGTTTCTGCTTGTTCTCTTAATTCCTCTAATCCTTTATGCTGCAAACACCATCTGAAGCTACTCAGAACTTATCTACGTTTGCACGAACGACTATTTTTTATCTTTTCGGCAATATAGATGTTTCTAATGACACTCCATTTTCATTATGTTTGAAACACGCAACTCCACCTGAAGGACCATATCTATTTTTTCCTATCTGCAAATAGAAATATCCTGTCATATCATATTTACTCAAATCTTTCGGAGGAACTAGCTTTTTCAAGGTACAAACAATATCTACTAAATGAGAGATATCGGTACTACCTTTTACCTCTCCCTTTTTATTCATGTGGCTAATCAATATGATATGACAATCAACCTCTTGGGCTACATCTCTCCATTTAGAAATGGAGGTTTTCAAATCGTCTATATTATTTATTCCTACCATCATATTTAGACTATCTATTACAACTAAATCAGGATAGTTATCATCTATTATTTTTATTTGTTCATCTACATTATCACAATCGCTCACTACATAAAAGTTATCTTCGTGCATGTCTTTTGGTGCCCAGCGTCTAAGATTTTCAGCAGAATCTTCATTTATCATATATATTACTTGAAAACCATATTTTTCAGAAACACTAGTACAAATACTAGTACATGCTCTCGATTTTCCTACTCCAGCTTCTCCTGCCCATAAAGAAATAGTTCCTCTTGGCGGCCCTATCATCTTATATGGATTATTATGAGCGTCACAAAAATCTGACTCTCCAAAAATCAAATCCAATTCTTTGAATCCTGTTGGTATCCTTTTTATTTGATTATAGCTTATTTCTGATAACTTTTGAATCTTATATGCCATTTTTCTCGATCTCTTTTCTAGCAAAATCCCCTTCTAACAAAAAAAATAAACAAAAACGGTAAAAACTGTAGCTTTTTTCTTCTATTTTCCTTTTGTTTTTAGTATTTTTCCAATATTTCCGATTTTGAGATGACTAAAACGGACCAACGACACTACAAGTCTTACTTGCGCGTCAGGATACTTTTTGTTTATTACTATCTTTAGATCTGTCTACAATATCCATGATTTGAGCCAATCTGTTTTCTTCAGTTAGATTTGATACAACCTTATTTGTGGCCTTACGATAATAAAACATATTGTCTTTATTTTGTTTTATTTGATCAAAAGCAAAGGAAGAAAGATTTGAAAAATATTCAGTCAAAGACTCGGCAACTATAGCTTTCAATAAAAACTTCAGTTCTCCCTTTTTCAGGTCACATATACTATTCTGATCTTCCATGGACATATCTTTTATATTATACATCTTATATCTCCATTGTTTTTTAAGAAAATCTGTGCTGCTATTCATCTATGCATGGTTTCTTGCACAAACCAATAAAATAAAAATAGCTATTTTATATTACAAAAGAAAATCATTCTTCCTTTTTATTCATTTTATCTATGTTCTCTGCAAGAGATTTCATTTCAGACAATTTTTGCAGAGTTTCTGATATTTCTTTTCTGTTTATATTACTTATTGTTTTGTACTTGTCAGACGAAAAGAAGTCTAATAGTTTAGAAATAGTGGAAAATACATAGTCTAAATCATAAACTTGAGATGTAGTATTCTTTTCTATAATATCTTCTAAAACTACATAAATCTCTTTCAGTACATATTTATCTTGATCATTTTCTTCTAACGAGGCAATAGCATTACTTAGACGAATTTTGGCATGAACTATATGCTCAAAGAATAGAGATAAATATGATATAGCTTCTTTTAGTTCTCTAAAAAATCTTAGCAGATCATTTGAAACTGCCATATTATTCGATTGATTATCCAACTGATAATACTCCATTTGAGATATTACTAGAAACAATCTTATCAATGATTTCTTCTATTTTACAACCTCCAATATCCACAATAGAAACGGAGAGTTGATATTTAGATGTTATTTTTTCTTTTAGATTATTCAAAATATCTGATTTTGAATAAGAATAACTCTTTGTTACGTGATAATGCTCTTTCAATAAATTATCTATTATATAACCAATGGTGTCATCATTTTTGAATCTTCTTACTATACCATAATCATAAAATGTTGACTTTTTATATTCCTGTATAGTCTCTTTTATGTCATATATTATATCCTTTTTCAAATCTTTGCTTACACTACCTTTGTATATCTCTATATAGTCTTTATTTATAACAGGAAGAAGACTGCTTATTTTTATATTTAGATTTTCTATCTCTCTATATAAATCCTCAGTATAATATACTAGCTCTTGAGAATCCTCATCTTCTTTTTTTATGGAATTTATATACTCTCTAATATCTTGTTCGACCCTTTTTACTATAGTCTTTGATTTATTTAGGTATTTTGAGACATTACACATATCCTTTATGTATTTTTTAGCATTAGTTTTTGTTGGCATTTTATTTTTCCTTTGTTTCAACAAACTTCACCTTTTATAAACGAATACTTTCTTTCTGCATCTTCTTTAGAAAGAACAACATTATCTTTATTTTTTATAGTTTGATTTTTTATCATTTCTTCTGACGCAATGTGTTTCATTATAGATTCATAAGCGTATTTATAATAATCGTTTAGAACTATGTTATTTTTATTTAGAATATCGTTTATAAAAGAATAGCTTTTTTCTTCAAAAATTACATAAGTATGTATTATTCTTTCCGATCTATCTTGAATATTATCAAATATTATTTGAAGTTTTTCTAATAGAGTAATAAAGGCATTTTCCTCATCAAAACAAGATGGAATAGTATCAGAAGAATAGATATTATCTATTTTTCTATCTCTTATTAATGAACATATTTTAGAGATATTTGGGTGGCTATTTTTTTTATAATCAAAATTTTCCTCTTCGTTCATAATACTATTATATATACTTACTATAGACTTGTCCTTCATAACCCAAAAATGAATCATATCATAAGCATTTTTTATCCACCGAATACAGTGGTAGCTATGATGTATATAATAATAAAATCTATTAGGAATATTCGTCTTTTCTATACTTTTATTGAAAGTAATATGATAGTCATAATATCTCATCATTCTGTCTATAAATGAGTTATCATAACTATCTAATTTATACAAGTAATGAATCTTCCATTCTTTTATAAGATTACAGTAGTCCTCTTTCAGTAAGAATATTTCTTTCTTTAGATCCTCTAAATACAAATCTATTTCTTGAGAAGCATCTAAATATTTTGTATTATTTGATATAATCGATACATTTTTATGAAATGACTTTATAATATCAAATAAGTTTATAGAGCTATCTATAAATAGAGATGGATATAATATACTATATTGATAGAAGTTTATAAAATCCACTACAAGATGTTTTCTATCTTTTTCTACCATAACTACTTCCAGTCTTCTTCCAACTTTCTCATTTCTTCTTCCTGCTCTTCGGTGGCCTTTATAGCAACCATCATAAGGACATTTATTATTGAGTCATTTTTTGGTAAGGACGCAGCAGACGCCCCCTCATAAGCAAGTTTATTCAAAACCATAAGAGCATCAATAAAAAAATTGGCATAAAAATATACAAAAATGTTCTTCCATGTAAGATGTTCTGCCCATGTAAGTTCTATCTTTATTGGACTATCTTTTCTCTTTATACTCTCTTCTACTCCCTGAATAGTATCCCCGTTCTCATAATGCATTTTGATATTAGAATATAGATCTCTTTCCATTTTCTCCATTTTTATGAATCCATATGCCGCAGCATTATACATAAGAGTTATGTGCTCAACCGGATCTGAAGGAATAACTCCATTTTTTGCCATAAGTATAATCTTGTTTAGATTATCCTTTACAAAAGACCCCATCTGATCTTCTAGGTGTAGAAGCTGTATTTTATATTTATAGAATGGATCTTTTGATTCTTCAAAATCTTCAGACATTATCTTCCTCTCTTTCTGCTATTCTCCACTTGAAAAATATGAAGAACTTTCTTCTTTTTCTCTTATCTTACGCAAGAAATTGATACGGTTTCTTTCCTTATCTCTTCGACGTGAATCAGAAGGCTTTTCGTAAAATTCGTGCTTACGGAATTCCTTTAGAATACCATCACGGTCACACATCTTCTTGAACTTCTTTAGAATTCTTCCTATTTGTTTTGTATCAGTTTGCTCATTGTGCTTCAGATAAATCTTCGCCATATTTTTTCCTTTCTTTAGACTTTCTTTAGAATGCTCTTTACTATATTATAGTAAAAAGATTAGTTATTTTCAATAAAAAGATGTGTTCTGCGCCAATAACTTCTAAAATCGCCCGAATAAAAATTCACCCATTCTTTTACCTTTTCGTTACCACAATCTTGATGATTTTTTTCACTTTCAATCCACTTATGTTTATTTATTTCGTTTATCTGCATCTCGCAATATATTTTTAGAGCTATATTCGCTGTTTTGTATACTATTTTCTTTTTATGTTCATCATAATAACAACAATCAGAATGTGCCTTCAGTTCATACAACATGGTCTTGACATCTTCAGAAGAATAGTCATTTTCTAAAGACATAATATCCTCTCCTGTGGTCTGAGCTACATTCTACACCATATTATATTATTATAAGAAGCAAACCTTTAGAAATTTTTGAATATTTTTGATTTTTAGTCAAAGAATATATTTTTTCTTATCATATATTCTTCTTTATTACTATGCTCAGTATATTTTGGATAACGATTTCCATAAAGATTTTTTCTCCAATCTGGCTCTATTGGAATGTCTCTAGAATATCTTACCCAGGGGATTTGTATATAAGCAGCGTGTTCTTTATCAAGAAACTGCGTTCTAGCCTTTGTAAAGGCCCATAACATCGTCGTAGGCATTCTTTCCTGAGCAAACTCGTTCAAGAGGTCTTCAATAATATCGTTGAGTTTAGCGTAGGTTTTCTTCGCTATTTCTAGTTCATCCGTTTTATAATACCAGAAATCAGCATAAACAGTGTTGCCTAAGTCTCCATGAGTGAGATAAATAGTAACAGAAATCTGATCATCGGCTTGGTTTATCTGTGTTCTAATTACATAGCTGTCAAAACCGTATCTCTGAATATCGAACAGAGCACCCGAAGACATTTTCTGTTTATCGGGCATTATATCAACAAAACCTGTTCTCGATGCTATTTTATACCAATTCATATATTTATATTATTACTTTATTGACATAATCCTTTTCGCAATTTTTTTGTATGTTCTATTCCATTTTTCTTTTTCGGCTTCATATTCTCTTTGTCTTTTTTCAAACTTTTTATCATGTTCTGCCCATATATTGTTTTTTCGGCAAAAAGAACATCTTGTTCTTTTGTATGCACAATATTTATGTTCAAAAAGAAAATGATTTTTTTTGGACATTGACAATGCGTATTTTGAACTATTTTTATGGGTTTTTTTTCTGTGAGTCTTGTATTGTGTTTTTCTAAATCTTTTCCAGTTATTACTATAAGAACGAAAAATGTCTTCTCTTTCATCTGGTAAAGAGTGAGTTTTTCTTTTTCCTCGAATAGGAATAAAATACCCATCGACCCATTCTTCTTGATTATATCTCTTTTCCTGGAATGTTCTAGGATGCTTTAACCAACTCATATTGTTTTCTCCTATTAGATTGATAAACCTAATAAAAGAAAAAGTTTTTATTTATTTCTTTCATAGTAGTTCAGTCTTTATTGTAATATTTCTGTTCAAAATATTTGAAACAATCATTTCTTCAACATTTTTGGAACTCTTCACTCTTAACGACATATCCTTGTCTGCACGAACAACCTCAAGAACAGACGCTTCGTCTAATTCTATCATCAAATATCGCTTATATTTCATTATTTTTCCTTTCTAAAATAAAAATAAGACAAGGAAAAATATATGCCTCGTCTTATTTTCTAAAATCTGTCTATTTATTCTAAAATAACGCATTTCCACATTTCGTACAATATCTATTATTAGTCTCGTTTCGTTTTCCACAAACTTCGCAAGTTATTTTTGTCTTCGTAAAAACTGGCCGAGAGATAGGTATTTCACTTTTATTCATGCCCTTTAATCTTATTACAATAACATTTTCTTCCTCTAGAGCACCCACAGAGGCATAGGTAAAATTCTGATCTACACTCTCTCCTTTTACGGTTATTCCTTCTTTGGATTTGCTAAAAGAACTAGAACGAAGAATAGAATCGAAAGGATTTACACTACAAGATGCAGTTTGCTTAGTGTAAGGATTCTGAACGCCCACTATTCCATTTTTAGGAGAATAGTCGTCATCATTAGCGGTAGAACCATAGGTTTTACTTGTAATATAGGAGTTATCATTCCATGTCATCTTGTCCCAAGGCCAATATTTCTTATCCCGAACAGAAGGATTATATTTAGGATATTCATATGGCCTCTATTTCTTGGCTTTATTAAGAAATAGCACTTTATTCACTACTATATTATATCGGCATTCGCTGAAAGTTTCAGATATTTTTTTTATTTCCAACTGCGGTGTTCTTCTTCTACAGATTCAGAGCCTGTTTCATCTTCAGCAATATACCACTTTATTCCTTTTGGAATTTTTACAATTTTTAGTGAAGAGTTTATATTATTTGCTTTTTTCCCAAGTTTTTTTACAACAGCAACCAAATCTTTATCTGCTCTCAAATATTCTTTCTGGTCTTCTGGTAACCCTCTTTCGTAAACAAAAGAGTATTTTTCTACTATGACTTTATCATCTTTAACTGCTACTGAATGTAAATAGTTTATTATTTCTTCTCGACTTGTTTCATTGTCTAAAATATCTTCATAATCTTTTATATAATCTTCTATATCAAATACTTCTATTGCTTTAGCTCCGCATTCATATAGTTCTAGTATTGCCTCCTTGCTCAAACCAAAACCACCAATACAAGTATTTATGACCACTTCTATTTCTTCGTCTTCTGACATTTTTGCTTTTCCTTTTTATACCACTCGATCCACTCTAACATTCTTTGTCTATTTGAGTTGGTTACTCGAACATGATTTTTATTTGTTGTGTCAAGCATATTTTTCTCCTACTTTATTATATCCTAATGCTGCATATTTATCAGCAAAATAAAATAAAACCATCGATAAAATCATCGTTAAAATATACCACAAAGGAATCCATGTTATTCCTAGGTTTATTCCTAATCCAGGAGTTATCATAGTCCATTCATCTCTTTTGATAGGCTGCCATCTAGTCAAAAACCAGACTAAATCTTCTACCATTAGACTCAAAGGTAGGCATCCAAAACACGATAATAGCATATATTTCTTTTTATGATTAACAAGCCATTGTATATGACAAATAGCCAAAGAAAAGCTTATCACTGACATTAAAGACAATAATCCAACATGATAATAGCTAAATCTACCTAGTAAGGGCAATGACATATTTTCAGTAGGAATATATTTAGCCTCAATAATACCATATATTGAGGCACACCAAATCACTACTACGACCTGTGAAATAAGCTCTATATTATAAGATAGGAAGTTGTATGTTTTTTCTATAATAGATTTTTTTCTCATATGTTGTCCTTTTGTAAAAACTTTTTTACTTTATTATATTCCTTTAGCTTTGTATTATAAGTTTCTAAGCTCTATTATTTAGGTCTTGCTATATGAAAAGTTTTGCTCATACTATTCTGCCCTCTATAAAATGCTTTACTAAACTGGATACTAAACTTCCATTGAATACTTTGTTTTCAGCTTTCAAGGATTTTATCACAAGACCAATTACTTGTCCAACATTTTTTATATTTTCTATTTTATCCTTCATAGACAAAATAAAATCCAAAATCTCTCGCTCTGTCATAAATTCTGGAAGCAAATCTTTCAAAATAACATTTTCAGCAGAAAGTTTTTCTACTATTGCTTTTTCTTTTAGATTTTCTGTCAAAGTATTTTCATTAGATTTATTGTGTAATAAATCTATAGTTTCTTTATTTTTCTGAATAATAGAACTTATTATTTTTATTTCATTTTCTTCTGCAATGCTTCCATTTTTAGAAGAAAAAGACTGAATGTCTCCAAGAGCAACTCTCAAAATATTCTTTTCTATTTCATTTTTAGCCTTCATGGCTAAAATAATACGTTCTTTTATTTTTTCTGAAATCGTCATTTTGTTCTTCTTTCTATTCTTTTAGCAAACAGCCCAGCCAATTTTGGGACGTAAAAACCCTTGTTCATTTTGCTCAACTCCGGTAAATCCAGCGATAAAAGTCATATCAAAAACATCTAAAAAGTATTTCCATTTAAAGGGGACACTAGATAGTCCAGATGGAAACTTATCATGAGTTATTCCCGAAAATAATGAGTTTTTACCATCGACATAAGTATTGTTTACATCACGTTTTGTTCCAGTATTCCAATCTGTGCTACATAAATATGGAAACATATTTACTATCCATCCGGTAATATATGGACCACCACTTTCACTGTCCAGTTTATAGAAGTCATTCCAAAAAGAGCTATTGCTTTTTCCTTTTGCTGTTTCTACTATTTCTGACAAAAGAGGAATTACTTTTTCAAACCATGTTGTTTTATATGATTTCATTATTTTTTGAGTAGCATCTAAAAGTTTTTTCCAATCTTCTACTTCACCCTCAAGCATTATTTCTGGAATACCACATAGTGTCCTTACAGAACAATCAAAATATGATTGCATACTATCCATAAGGACCACTTCATTTGCCGCTTTCTCTATTTTTCCTGTCGTAGAAAATCTTACAACAATATTTCTATGATTTTCTGTTCCTATATTTTCTTCTATCGCTTGAGAAAAATCGTCAAAAACATCAGACCAAGGGTTATCTATCTTTCCTTTTACCAAAAGATTATTTACAACTTCTATTTCTTTTTTGCCTTCATGACTTATAAAATATTTTCTCATTTGCTCAGAGTTGTTATTTACTATTTTAGCAAATCCTTGCGTTATCAAAAGCCAAAATATATCAGGAGAAAGACACAAAGGATAATGTTTATCGAAAGCCATATGAGCAGCAGCTACAAAAGAATGATATGGAGGAGAATAGCATATGTCTTCGTTATAAGAAGAACACGACTCTACCGTTTTTTCTCCCAACAAAGCCTCGATAGATTTCTTAGCATTCATCTTGGACAACGGATTTTTATTTTTTTCAACATTTGCTACTGATAATGTTATAGACATTGATTATTCTCCATAGCTTATTTTGAACGAGGCACTCGAACTATTACTTACAAATCTTTATTTTATTTTGCTTTATTCTGCCTCTATATAAGAGCATTTGAATTTTTTACCAAAAAGCACTTTTACTTTATTGTCTACATCATCTTTGAAATCTTTTCCAGTTTCATCATCTTTTATGCTTTCGGGATATCGTCCGACATATATCGCTCTTTCTCCCCAAATATAAGATAAACCATTCTTTTCAGCTAGGTCTTCTATATCATCTATAGGAAAAGATAGATCTTCTTCTTTGATATATGTTCCATATATACAGAATGAACTAGAACTACTATTACTTACAAATCCCATTCTTATTTTCATAATATATTTTTCCTTTTAGCATTTAACACATTCTAGTTCCAACATAAAACTTAGATGGAACATCTTCATATCCAAGTTTAGATTTGATTTCGTCTAGCTATCTCAATATAGACCCAATAGGCTCTTCTTTATT
>Ga0172363_10003047_pt1 | contig 13591 bp, 13 predicted proteins | sample LakKivs2_kivu2a2_FD_114541 | JGI IMG/M metagenome (GOLD analysis project Ga0172363, IMG submission 114541) | Sediment microbial communities from Lake Kivu, Rwanda - Sediment s2_kivu2a2 | ecosystem: Environmental > Aquatic > Freshwater > Lake > Sediment | place: Rwanda: Western Province, Lake... | reverse complement strand
CTTCTTGGGTCATCTCCTTTTGAGACAGAAGTTTTTCTATCTCATTTTCTGGTTCTGATTCTGGCTCTGGCGTCGGCTCTTTTTCTTTTTCTGGCTCTGCGACCTGAGCCGTCTTTACCGGCTCTTCTGCTTCCGGCTGCTTCCCCATCGGCATTCGCTTGTTGAGACCTATCAATCCTTCTAGGGTTGTCGCCTGAGGAAATTCACCGTAGAGATAACTTCCGCTTTCCATTGCCAATTTTTTCAAAGTAAGTTCTTTCCCAGTGTTCCAGGCCTCTGTTCGCCGAAGCGGATCCTGGTCAATTTCCTTTTGAATCTCTTTTTTGTCTTTCCCTCTGGCCACCGCTTCCGAAGAAATTATAGAACCCATTGTCTCTGTAGCTCGCGCCTCCTGCAACATTTCCTGTTTCCTTTTTTCTGCCATTGCTTTTTGTATGTCAGGCGGCGGTTCAAAAGTTCTTATTTCTATTCCCTCTTTAGCTACTCTTATTCCCCATTTGGGAAGGGTATCAATAATCAACTTTTCATCTTTCATCCCGGGGACTTTTCCTATCCCTAAAATCTTTTTGGCCTCTTTTGTAACTGTCCATCCCTCCCAAATCTTCCCAGCTTGCCCTTGTAAGGTAATGAGCTCATCAATCACCGATAGGCTCATCCGCTCTCTCATATGAGCGCTCATTTTAACAAGAACATCTTCTAATGGAGTGGGTGGAGCGACAAAGAGAAACTTCCTGGGATTAATAACTCTCATTGTGGTAAGAATTCGTGAGGTTACTGCGATTCTTTCTGGCGGTCGGGTTTCTACGCCTTCAACTTCAATCCCATAAATAGCTGGTTTAAGCATAACGAAATCCCGTTCTGGTTCATCATGGGGTTGCAGCTTAAAAATCATCTTGCCCGTTTTTTCATCTTGGTACTGGCGAAAATCGGTCCATCTTAAAGGATAGGTGTGGATTTTTTTAAACGGCCACCACCCGACCCAAAACAATCCACCAAAAATTCTCCCTTTTACTTTTTTTTCTCTAACTATTTTCTTCTCAAATTCTGTTCCTTGTTTTCCTTTTCTTGTTCCTTCTCCCCGGGACAACACCTCCCAATCTTCTTCGTCCCAGATATTATCTTCTTGGTCCATAAAATGGTTTTTCCACCGGAAAATAATTCTTTCAAGCTCCCCGGCTTCCATTACCGCCCTGGCTGTCCCTTCGTTAACAAACGAAAAAAAGATATTAGAAGGAACCAACCAGAACCATACCACCAAAAAAGTAACAACCAACATCCAAAGTAACCCACCAAGAAAACCCCAAAAAGTCAACAGACCAACTGTTCCTGCACCGACTATTCCAATCAAGCTTATAATCCACAATATTAACCATCCCATTGTTTTCACCTCTTATCTTTCTTTATTTAGTTTCTAATGTTCAAACTTTCTCGGTCACTCAGCCGAGAGCCAAGGAAACTCTCCTTGACTTTTTAATCATACCACCTTCTTAAATTTTTGTCAATAGTTAATGTTGCAGTTAAAAAAGAAGCGCCCGACGCTAATCATTTGCTTGTTGTTGTTTTTTAGTTGTGCTATTCTAAAAACAAGAGTTGTGATAAAATAGATATAAAGGAGAATATGCAGTTTATTGTTCCCCAATTTATTGAGCATGAGGCAAAAATAATTGGGCCCCTAACCTTTAAACAATTTATTTTTATTGGCGCTGCCGGGGCTATTTGTTTTGTGCTTTATCTTTTAATTGCCAAAACCAGTTTTTTTCTTTTTCTTTTATTGTCAATAATTATCTTTGGCGCCGGGGCCAGTCTGGCTCTTTTGAAAATTGGCGGCCGGGATTTGCCGGCAATCCTGATAAGTTTTTTGCGATTCAGTTTTGGCTCTAAAATTTATATCTGGAAAAAGAAAGGCTCTCCAATAACCTTTTTTAAAAAAGTGGAAATTAAAAAAGAATCAAAAGAAGGGGAGTTTCCTTTAAAAATTGCCGAGAAAAGCCAGTTGAAGAAAATTAGAACCGAAATTGAAATGAAAACGAAATAATATGGTGAAAATTACTACTCAGCAATTTTTGGAAATGGAACAAATCAAAGAAGGCGTGGTTATTTTGAAAGACAGGTCTTTGAGGGGAGTAATTATGGTTTCTTCTTTGAATTTTGCTTTAAAGTCGGAAGAAGAACAAAATGCCACTCTCTATCAGTTCCAGAGCCTTTTAAACTCGCTTGATTTTTCAATTGAAATTGTTGTTCAGTCGCGAAAATTGAACATCACCGGTTATTTAGATAAATTGCAAGAATTAGAAAGGGCTCAAGAAGTTGAATTGTTAAAAGTCCAGACCGCTGATTACCGAAAATTTATTACTGACTTAATTGGCGGCGGCATGATTATGTCAAAAAACTTTTTTGTTATTGTGCCCTTTACTTTAATTGAGATTCCGGGTTTAAGAACCGCCAGGGGCCCCTTAACCAGGCAGCCGGCTGTTGACTTAACCGAAGAACGTTTCCAGCAGGCAAAATCCCAGCTCTGGCAGAGAATGGAATTTGTGGCCCTGGGACTGAGAAGATGCGGCCTTCAAGCTGTTCCTTTGAATACTTCGGAATTAATTGAACTCTTCTGGAGCTTGTACCATCCAGAAGAGGCCGAGGTCGGATATTATCCGGAAATACCGCCAGAAATAACTACATGATTAAGTTGCCTTTTTTAAAAAAGAAAAAAGAAATTCCTGGAGAGATTTTTGAAGTTTCAACAATCGGAGTAAAAGACATTATTGCTCCCTCTTCAATCGCTCTGGTTTCTGACTGCTTAAAATTAGGAAACCGATTGGCAAAATCCTTTTTTATTTTTTCTTATCCCAGATATTTGAGCACGGCCTGGTTTTCGCCGGTTATTAATTTAGACACGCCGCTGGACATTGGTTTACACATCCACCCAATTGACACTGGTATGGTTTTGAGACAGCTGCGAAAAAAAATAACCGAGGTCCAGGCGGAAATTGGCGAAAGAGAAGAAAAGGGGTTAATTAGAGAACCGTCTTTAGAGATTGCCTACCAGGACCTGGAAACCCTGAGGGACAGGTTAATGACTGCCCAGGAAAAAATGTTCAAACTCGGCCTCTATCTGACTGTTTACGCCGATGAAGAAAAAGAACTAAGGGAAATAGAAACAACTTTAAGGTCAATTTTGGAATCCAGATTAATTTATATTAAACCCGCCCTTTATCAACAAAAAGAAGGATTTAATTCTTGTCTGCCTTATGGCTTGGACCAAATTCAAGTTCACACTTCTATAAACACCGACCCTCTTTCCTCAATTTTCCCTTTTATCTCTTTTGATTTGAGTTCCAATGAAGGTATTTTATACGGCATCAACAAACATAATAACTCTTTAATACTTTTTGACCGCTTCACCATGGAGAATTCAAACGCCTGTATTTTCGCAAAGAGCGGAAGTGGGAAATCTTACGCAGTAAAATTGGAGGCTTTGCGCAGTTTAATGTGCGGAACCGACGTTATAGTTCTTGACCCGGAAAACGAATATCGGACTTTGGCTGAGGCGGTTGATGGTTCTTTTATCAATGTTTCTCTGGCCTCGCCAAATCATATTAATCCCTTTGACATAGCGCCGCCCAGAGAGGACGAAAAACCAGAAGACGTCTTGAGAGCCAATATTATGAATTTGATCGGTTTAATGCGGCTTATGTTAGGAGGGTTAACTCCGGAAGAAGACGGCATTATGGATAGAGCTTTAACCGAAACTTATGCTGCTAAAGATATTACTCCTGAAACCGATCCTTCAACCTGGCCAGAGAAGATTCCTTTAATGGAGGATTTAGAAGCAGTTTTAGAAGGAATGGAAGGAACCGAAAGTTTGGTCAGAAGAATTAGAAAATTCACCAAAGGAACTTTTGCCCCTTTTTTCAATCAGCCAACCAACATCTCAATGGAAAAACCCTTGGTTGTTTTCGGCATTAGAGATATGGAAGACGAGTTAAGGCCAATCGCTATGTTTATGATTATGAGGTATATCTGGAACAAGGTTCGCTCAGAATTCAAAAAAAGGATTTTAGTGGTTGACGAGGCCTGGTGGCTGATGAAAAGCGAGGACGGCGCCTCTTTCTTGTTCGGGCTTTGCAAACGAGCCAGAAAATACTGGCTGGGAGTTACCACCATCACCCAGGATGTCGGCGATTTTATGAAATCAGAATACGGAAAACCGATTATTACCAATTCTTCTCTCCAGTTTTTAATGAAGCAGTCGCCAGCCACCATTGATGTTGTCCAGAAAACTTTTAATTTGACTGACGAGGAAAAATATCTTTTGCTGGAAGCTGAAGTGGGAGAAGGAATCTTTTTCGCCGGCCAAAAGCGGGTCTCAATAAAAGTGGTGGCTTCTTATACTGAAGACCAGATTATCACTACCTCGCCAGAAGAGATTCTAAAAATAAAAAGAGCTAAAGAAGAATTAAAATAAAATGCCTGAAAAAACTTCTCCGGTGCCAGCGCCCGCGCCGACACCCACTCCGGCGCCAGCGCCCCAACCCAAAGGGGGCTGGTTTCAAAAAATCCCCCGCAACATTCTCTTTTCGCCAGGAGGAGTAATTTTAATATTATTAGCTCTGATAATTGAAATTATTGACTGGATTCCTGTGCCAATTTTAGACCAAATTATAGAACTGCCCTTAGAAATAATTTTTATTACTTTATTGGTTATAATAACCAAAACGTCATTAAAATCATTAGTTATCCCCTTTATTATTGAACGTATTCCGGTAATCAGCGATGTTGTCCCCACCTGGCTTATCCGAATGTTTATTTAAAATTTAAGGATAAGGCCTGATTATTATTTTCCTCTCCGGCTCCTGGCCCAGACTTTCAGTAGTGACGTCAGAACGGCCGGCTAATTCCAGATGAATAACTCTTCTTTCATAGGCCGGCATTGCCGGCAGTTGCCTTTCTCTTTTGGTTAAAGCTACTTCATTAGCTAAATCTCTGGCTAATTCCTTTAAATATTCAATTTTTTTCTTTTTGTAATTGTTAATATCTAAATCTATATAAAAATTTTCCTTAATTTTTCTTTTCAAAATTACCTTTAAGAGATGCTGAATCTCGGCCAGGGTTTGGCCCTGTTCGCCGATTAAAATCTGGGGGTCTTCGGTTTTTAAATTAATTGGCAGAGTCAAATCCTTCTGGGGCAAAAACTCTATTTCCACTTCAAAAGTGGTTTTTTGGAAAAACTCTTTAACGGTTTTTTTAATTATTTCTAAATCACTTGAACTTAGCATGTTTTTTAATAGTACCACAGACTAGTCTATGGTACTGTTGCTGGTTTTGGTTGTTTGGAAATTAAATGTTGTTGCAGGATGGAAAAAAGAGAAGTCACTATCCAGTAAAGACCAATGGCTGCCGGCAGGCGCAAAAGAATAAAGACCATAAAAATCGGAAAGAAATAAAGCATCTGTTTTTGCATCAAATTTGAGAATTGAACCATCTGTTCTTGTTTTTTGGCAAAGGGCTGCCCCCCGTCAGTTTTTGGCCGGGGGGCGGCCATTTTGGTCTGGAAAAATTGGCCAAAACCAGCCAATACAGCTAAAAACAAACTGGGCCGGGTTAAGTTTATTAAACCCAATAACATTGGTTCTTTTGAAAGATTGGGAGAAGAAACAAAAGGATAAAGAATGCTTAATTTAGCCGGGTCAATGCCGTCTTTAAAAGCCATAAACACCCAAAAGAGAGCAAGTAAAATTGGTAATTGAATTAAAAGTGGCAAAAAGCCGCCGAGGGGATTAATTTTTTCTTTTTTGTAAAGTGCGAGCATTTCTCTGGCTTGCCTTTCTCGGTCAGTTTTATATTTCTGCTGAATCTCCTGAATTTTTGGCTGAAGTTGAGACAAGGTTTTTTGAGATTTTATTGATTGAGCCATTAAAGGATAAAGAATAAATCTAATTAAACAGGTCAAGACAATTACGGCTATTCCAAAATCCTGGCCCGGTAAATGCTGATATAACAAAATAAGGGCGTTAAAAAGCGGTTGATATAAGATTGTGTTAAAAATACTGGTGAGTAATGCCATAGCTAAAAATGAAAAATAAAAGATTAAAAATTAAAAACAAAAATTAAAAACATAAAAATAGTTCACCAAATTCGTTATAAATATTTTTGTATTTTTTTGTTTATATTCTCGGTTTTTCATTTTTGGCCTTCAAAGATTTTCGCTTTAGCGAAAAGCTTATTGATGGTTTCGTCTATTTCCCAGAAATCTTTTTCTGCTAACCCTGGCGCGGCTACTAATACGATATCCATTCCGGGGCGGAGGCCAGGCAACTTTTGTTTTACCAAGCCGCTTAATCTTCGTCTGATTTTATTGCGCAAAGTTGCTTTTTTTGAAACTTTTTGAGAAACAATAAAAGCAAATCTTGGATTTTTTAAATCACTTTTGACTGCTTTCAAAATTAAAAAACCTTCCTTAACCCCTCTTCCTTTTTTAAAAACTCTGTCAATGTCTTTTTTTGTTTTTAACCGGTTTATTTTAGGCAACATATTAAGGAATTACCTTCCATCTACCTTTTTTTCTCCTTCTGGTTAAAATCCGCCTGCCTTTTTTAGTTTTCATTCTTTTTCTAAACCCATGAGTCCTTTTTCTTTTTTTCTTTTTTGGTTGATAAGTAATGCTCATTTTTTTAATATATCAAAAACCTAAAACAAAGTCAATTCCATTTATATTTTTTGTGTTTTTATTTTTTGTTTTCATAAAAAATTCTTAAATTTCACAGCTTTTCCCCATTTTATTAACAAAAATCAGGTTTTTAGGCTGATTTTACATTCTCTTGACTTGTAGTATAATAAAAATAATGACTAATGAAGAATTGTGGCAGGCGGTTTTAGCCCAAGTCCAGCTGAATATCTCTCCGGCTAATTTTGCTACCTGGTTTAAAAATACGGAAATTGCCGGCCAAAAAGATGGTCGGATTATTGTTTCTACTCCAAATTCTTTTGTCCGGGAATGGTTGGAAAATAAATACGGCAAAAATATTTTTAAAATTTTGCATAGTTTAGATGAGCAAATCAGGGAAGTGGATTTTGAAATCGGGAAAAAGGGATTAAAAATTTTGACCCCGGCCTCTTTTTTAAAAAAAGACAGAATTAGCTGTGAAGACGGCCAGCTGGAATTTCAGGAGTTGGAAGTTGACCGGCAGACAAACCTTAACCCCCGTTATACTTTTGAAAATTTTATTGTCGGCCCTTTTAACGAATTAGCGCAGGCAGCGGCTTTTGCCGCCACTAAAAATCCCGGCCAGGTCTATAATCCTCTTTTTATCTACGGAGGGGTTGGGCTGGGGAAAACCCACCTTTTACAGGCAGTTGGCAATGCGGTAATTAAAAGTTTTCCTCAGAAAAAAGTGAAATATCTACCGGCCGGCAAATTCACCTCAGAGGTAGTAACAGCTATTAGAAACCGGGAGATTGAAAGTTTTAAAACAAAATGCCAGAAAGTTGATGTTTTAATTTTAGATGATGTTCAGTTTTTAGCCGGTAAAGAAAAAACTCAGGAAGAATTTTTTCATACCTTTAACGCTCTTTACGAAAAAAACAAACAAATTGTTCTCTCTTCTGACCGGCCGCCAAAGGCCATCCCGGCCCTAACCGAAAGATTAAGGTCTCGCTTTGAAGGAGGAATGATTGCCGATATTAGTTATCCGGATTATGAAACCAGGGTCGCTATTTTAAAAGCTAAATGTTTAGAAAGGAAAACTGATTTTCCAGAAGAAGTTTTGGGTTATGTCGCTTCTAATGTCCAAAAAAACATTAGGGAGTTAGAGGGAGCCCTGAATCGTTTGATTGCCTCCCAGAAACTCAATAACCAATCCCCGGATTTGGAAACTACTAAAACTTTACTTAAAAATTTAATTCTAAGCCCAAGTAAAACAGTGAGTGTTAAGAAAATAATTCAAATAGTCGCTGAGTTTTATGATTTAAAAGAAAAAGAGATTCTTTCTTCTTCTAGAAAAACAGAAATAGTAAAACCCCGGCAAATTGCTATGTATTTATTAAGGGAAGAATTAAAAAGCTCTTTTCCTTTTATTGGCCGGAGGTTCGCTGGAAAAGACCACACCACCGCCATCCACGCTTACGGAAAAATTGTTAAAGAATTAGAGAAAAGCGAACAATTAAAAGAGGAAATAAATTTAATTAAACAGAGGGTTTTTAGTGGATAATTTTTATTTAATTTATTTTTTTAATTAAAAACAAATTATCCTCTTAATAATAAACAATTTTTCCAAATTTTTTTCAAAATTATTTTTATTTAAAAAATTCATTTTTATTTTAACAATAACAATAATATGAAAATAATTATTTTAAAAGAAAAATTAAAAAAAGGTCTTAATAATATTGAAAAAATTACCCAAAAATCTTTAACTTTACCGATTTTAAATAATGTTTTATTAAAAGTAGAAAAAACTTTTATCTCTTTAACCACCACTAATTTAGAAATTGGTTTACGTTGGTGGTTATTATCTAAAACCGAAAAAGAAGGAGAAATCCTTATTCCAGCGCGTCTTTTTTCCACTTTAATTGGTTTTTTACCAGACGGACCCTTAGAATTAAAAACTGAAGGTTTATTTTTAAATATTAAAACTGGAGAATATAAATCACAAATTAAAGGTTTTAATCCAGGGGAATTTCCTCTTTTTCCCCAAATAAGTCAAGAGGAAAAAATTACTTTAAACAACCAAACTTTTTGTCAAGCCCTCTCTCAAATTATTGATTTTACTTCTCCTTCTTTAACTAGGCCGGAAATCTCCGGAATTTTCTTCCAATTCCAGAAAGACCAGATAAAAATAGTGGCGACTGATAGTTTTCGGTTGGGTGAGAAAAAAATTTTTTCTAAACTACCTTTAACCAAAGAATACTCTTTTATTTTACCCCAATTAACCGCCAAAGAAGTTGTGAATATTTTCAGCGATAGCGAGGGCGATTTGAAAATTTATTTTTCCCCCAATCAAGTTTTATTTGAATCTATGTTTTCTGAAACCAACCATCCTCAGATTCATCTTATTTCTCGATTAATTGAAGGAGAATTCCCGGATTATCAAGCTATTATTCCCAAAAAATATGAAACCCGGGGTATCTTTTCCAAAAACGAATTTTTAAATCAAATTAAATCAGCCAGTCTTTTCAGCGGTAAAATTAGCGAGGTTAAATTAAATATCTTTTCCCAAAAAGGAAAAATTGAAATTTCAAGCCAAAATCCAGAGCTCGGCGAATATAAAAGCTCCCTGCCAGGGAAAATAAAAGGCAAAGATCTTTCAATTTCCTTTAACCACCGTTTTTTGGTTGAAGGTCTTTTAAAAATCAAAACCCCGGAAGTAGTTTTTGAATTAACCAGTCCAGACGACCCGGCTGTTTTAAAACCAGTCGGCGCCGAAGATTTTCTCTATGTGATAATGCCGATTAAAACAAGTTAACCCCCCGCTTTATCCGGGGTTCTAATCAGGCGAGGATTTTTATATTGGAAATTACTTGTAAAATTCCTTTTAGAAGAGCGTTTAAAATGGCGGCGGAAAGTTTTCCGGCCGATATTTTAAAAGAACTTGCTTCATAAAAGCATTGAAAATTGGGCCGGCCAATAATTCAGCGGCTTTCATCCGCATTGGCGAGTTGTCGTTGTTGCCCACCCAGACGCCAGTGACAATTGAGGTGGTATAACCAATAAGCCAGCCGTCCCGGGAGTCTTGAGATGTCCCGGTTTTAGCTGCTACCTGGTAATTTTCAAAATAGAGATTTGACCGGGGGCCAAACATTGGAGTTCGGGCTTCATTATCAGAAAGGACATCGTTCATCAATCTTGCGACACCGCTTTCTAAGACTCTCATTGGAGTTTTTTTATTTTCAAACATTATGTTCCCTTGAGGGTCTTCAATTTTTAAGACGGCGCTTGCTGGAACTCTTAAGCCATCGTTGGCAAAGACGCCATAAGCTGCCACCATATCCAAAAGTTTTACCTCAGCTCCGCCCAGAACAATGGATAAACCATATCGTTTAAGGTCGGTTAAAGTGGTAATGCCCATTTCCTGAGCAGTTTTAATACTATCTAAATAACCGGCTAAAGAATCTAAAACTTTTACCGAGGGGACATTCAGCGATTGGGCCAAAGCCGAACGAAGAGTGACTGGACCCCGGAAGAGACCATCAAAATTTTGGGGGCACCAATTCTCGCCTACCTGAGGCCAGCAGGTTGGGCTATCCTCAACAATTTCTTTATCACTATACCCTTTTTTAAAAGCAGTGGCATAAACAAAGGGTTTGAAGGCCGAGCCCGGTTGCCGGCCGGGCAAATCTTTTGTGCCGACCGCGGCATTAAATTGAGGGTCAAATTTACAATTTAACCCCGGAGTGCAGTCTTTAGGGAAGGGCTCAGCAAAATAATCAGCCGAACCAACCAGGGCTAAAATTTCTCCAGTTTTCGGGTCAATTGCTATTAAGGCGGCGTTGTGGCTGTTGTAAATTTTATTATTTTTTACCCCCTCTTTAACTATTTTTTCAGCGGTTTTTTGAATCTCCCAATCTAAGCTGGTAAAAATTTTTAGCCCCTTTTGTTCTAAAAATTCTCTTCCGTATTTTTCTTCCAATTGTTGTTTAACCCATAGAGTGAAATGGGGAGCCAAAATTGGATGGGAAAACTCAACAATATTAATTTCTTCTTTTTTAACTACTTCAGATTCTTCCCGGCTTAAGAACCCTTCGCTGGCCATTCGATTCAAAACATGGTCTTTTCTGATTAAAAGTTCAGCCCGGTTTGCCGAATAAAAACTGGGGGCCTTGATTAAAGCAGCTAAAGTGGCGGCCTCGGCTAAGGAAATTTCCGAAACCGATTTCCCAAAATAGGCCCGACTGGCGGCTTCTACTCCATAGGCGTTTCGGCCAAAAGGAACCTGATTTAGATACCATTCTAAAATTTGTTCTTTAGAATAACGTCGGTCTAGTTCCAGAGAAAGAATAATTTCTCGGGTCTTTCTTTCAGCCGTCTTTTCCAAGGTTAAAAAAGTTGAGCGAATTAATTGTTGGGGAATGGTTGAGCCGCCGTAGGTTGGCTTCATTATTCTTAAATTAGCCAAAACTGCATTAATTATTCCCTTAAAATCAATTCCGGGGTGCTTATAAAAATTAGCATCTTCAGTAGCGATTACCGCCGACTTTAAGTATTCCGGCACTTTTTCTAAAGAAACCCACTCTCTTTTTTCTTCTCCGTAAATTTCATACAAGACAACCTGACCTGACCTATCGTAAATTTTCGTTGACTCAAAAAGCTGCCTTTCAAGAAATTTCTCTGGCCGGGGCAGGTCTTTGGCATAATAAACAAACAAAAATAAAAAAGAAAAAATAAAAAACAAAAAACAAAAACAAAAAAACAGAAAAAGCCAAAGAATTATTTTCTTTCCCCCGCTTTTCTTATAAATTTTGCGATAGTATTTTCTTTCGGCCATTGTTTTTTATGTATTTTTATCTTAATATAAAAGCGTATGATTAGCAATAAAAAAATTGAAGAATTGTTAAATAAAGGAGTGGATGAGGTAATTAATAAAAATCATCTTGAAAAAAGATTGAAATCCGGAGAAAAATTAAGGGTTAAATTCGGCATTGACCCAACTTCTCCGGACCTGCACTTGGGTCATTCTATTCCTCTTCGAAAATTAAAGCAATTTCAGGATTTGGGGCACAAGGTAATTTTTTTAATAGGCGATTTTACCGCAAGAATTGGAGACCCCTCCGGAAGAGCAGAAAGGAGAAAACCCCTTTCTGAGAAACAGATTAAGGAGAATATGAAAGATTATATTAAACAGGCTGCCAAAATTTTGGATATCAAAAAAGTGGAAATTAGATATAATAGCGAATGGTACGAAAAAAAAGGAGCATTATTTTTATTTGATTTGACTTCTCGTTTCACTGTTGCTCGCGTGATGGAAAGAGATGATTTTAAAAGAAGAATTAAAGAAGATATAGATATTGGCGTATTAGAAATCATCTATCCCCTTATGCAGGGATATGATTCTGTTGAGCTTGGGGCTGATGTTGAAGTTGGGGGGAGAGACCAAAAGTTTAACCTTCTTATGGGAAGAAGGGTCCAAAAGAAATATGGTCAGCCTCAGCAAGATATTATTACCTTGCCCCTTCTTGAGGGAACAGATGGGGTGAGAAAAATGAGTAAGAGTTATAAAAATTACATCAGTTTAACCGAGCCCCCTTTAAAAATGCATGGGAAGATTATGTCAATTCCAGATACTATAATTTGGAAATATTTTAAACTTCTCACCGATTCCCCTCCAAAAGACATAGAAGATCTAAAAAATAAAGTCCAATATCTTAGAATTTTGTCTCCAAAAGATGCGAAAATAAAATTGGCTAAAGAAATCGTAACAATATATCACGGCAAAAAAGCCGCTTTAGCGGCTGAAAAAGAGTTTGAGAGAGTTTTTAAAGAAAAAAAATTACCGGAAAAAATTGCCGGGGTCAAAATTAGAGAGAAAGATTTATCCCTCCTTGATTTATTGGTTAAAAGCGGACTTGCTTCTTCCAAATCCGAGGCCAAAAGATTGATTTTGCAGGGAGGCGTGAAAATAGACGGCAAAGTTCAAAACGACTGGCGAAAAATTATTGAAACAAAAAAAGGACTGATAATCCAGGTCGGCAGAAGAAAATTCGCTAAATTAAGGTAAAATGCTATGATAAAATCAGGATTTTATGAAAAAGAGCGAGATAAAAAAACTAAAGGAATACTTTAAAAAAAGAGAAGATGTTGTAATGGCCTTTGTTTTTGGTTCTTTTGCCAAGGGTTATCAGATGAAGGAGTCGGACTTTGACATCGCGGTTTTTTTTAAATCAAAGCCAGAGAATTTTGAAAAAGAAGATGAAATTTGGTCTGATACAAATAAGATTATAAAAGATAAAGAGGTGCATATAGTTTGTTTAAATGAAGCTCCGGCCAGTTTGATTTCCGAGGTTTTAAAAACCGGGATTCCTTTGGTAATTAGAGATAAAAGATTATATTGGGAAGTTTTTCTTAGGGCGAGTTCTGATACCGAAGATTTTTTAAAATTTATGGAAGACTTTGAAAGAATTAAACAAAAAGCCAGGTCTCTGAATACAGAAGAGAAAGAAAGGGTTAAAGTAAGGATTGACTATTTGAAAGGAGAATTGGAAAAATTAGAAAGGTTTAAAAAATTGAGATGGAATGAGTATTTAAATAATTGGGATCAAAGAAAAATAGTGGAGAGATGGACAGAAGACATCATTAATGCCTTAATTGATACAGCAAAAATAATTTTGGCTTCGGGAAAAAACAGATGCCGAGAAGTTACGAGGAAGCTTTAGTTAACTTTAGTAGCTTGGCTGGCTTGAATGAGAGGCAATCTCAGAAGTTAGCTAGTTTTGCGAAATTAAGAAATATTCTGGCCCACGAGTATTTAGATATTCTTTATGGAAAAATTCAGGACTTTATTCAAAATCTCCCTTTATTATACGCGAAAATAAAAAGGGCGGCGGTTTTCGGTTCGTCTGCTCGAGGAGAAGCAAAATAATGAAAGATTTTCAAGATTAACTAAGG
>Ga0172363_10003046_pt1 | contig 13594 bp, 9 predicted proteins | sample LakKivs2_kivu2a2_FD_114541 | JGI IMG/M metagenome (GOLD analysis project Ga0172363, IMG submission 114541) | Sediment microbial communities from Lake Kivu, Rwanda - Sediment s2_kivu2a2 | ecosystem: Environmental > Aquatic > Freshwater > Lake > Sediment | place: Rwanda: Western Province, Lake... | reverse complement strand
TAAATGATCTTATAAGAATTCAGAATAAGGTATATGATAGTTATTCTTACCGTCAATTTATGATTCACAATGGATTGAATATTATTGAAACGAATGATAAATATAATGAAATGAAAAATGGTTGTGCTTCATGTTCATATAATAATATTCCAAATGAATCAACTTGTGTTTATAATAAACATTATGGTTTATGTATGCCAAATGGTTGTGATGGCTTAGGACAGAATAATTATGCTAGTCCTGTTGTAACAGGTGCACCTTATAATCCTGGGTATGAAGTACAAATGCCTGCACCAACTGTTCCAATTAATCGTAAAATGTTATAAAATTTTTAGTTATAAGTTAACTAAAATTATACTAGATTGTATTTTTGAAGAAAATCTTGGATGTCTTGTCTAACTACTTTACTTAGTTGTTTATTGCGTTTTTGTTCTTCAGTTTTTGGAGGTTTATCCTGTTTCGGTTTTTTGATATGTTCTATTCCATTGATTTTGTTATGATTAAATTCGGTATCGAATTCTGATGCCCAAGCATTTAATGTTTGACTATTTTCAATTGTTTTAATAAATTTATGGCACTTAGGTGCATATTTAATTAGTATGTTATCAGGATAGATTTCAAATAGTATTGATAGAAATTTACGAACGGCTGGATAATTGACAGTTTTTATCATGTGCATTATTTTGAAAAGAACAACTAGATCCTTAAAATCATATGTTAATTTACCATCTCTGACATAATAAGAATTAGCATACATAATTGAAACAAGAGGTTTTCCTAAACCAGCATTAACTTCATTATGAAGAATATTTAGCCATGTAACAAGTTGTTCAGTTGAACCCATGTTATTTTCTGGAGGATTTGATGCAATTCTTTTTTTGTAATGTTCTCTACATATTGGACAAGGAATAACATCTCTTAATACGTAGAAAAATCTTACAAATTTATGTTTTGTTTGATCCGGAAGATCCGGACGATAACAGTAAGTAACTGTATGTAAAGTTCTCCAAAGATATTGTCCCCATATTTTTGAATTGGATGGAAGTGACATTAATTTAATATAATAAACAATTTTTTTATCTCTTATTAACTTAATAAATTATGGGTGATTCTAATTTTGCAGGAATAAGTTTCGGTTATGATGCTGAAAAGATAATTAAGGAAAGAGAAAAAAATATGTGCTCTAGATGGAAATGTAGTAAAGCCCAATATACGGACTGTGCTGTAAATGTTAATTACAATGCAACAGGAAATTATATTGTAACAGGAGAAACTATGGATGTACGTGCTTCTTTTGTGAAATATTGGGCATCTGCACCTCCAACTTATAGTTTAAGTTTTGCCGGAAGTGGATTACCTTATGCCAATGAAGCAATGGCTTTTGAAAATACTCCAAATAAGGGTGTCGCTCAAATAAAAGAAGGTAAATTTCAGTTTGCACTTGAATATCCTGGATCTTATTATGATAATATGCAGAAAGTTTATGTAGGCCCACAAGTTCAGTTTGTATTTTGTGATTCTGCTGGGAGAAATTTAAGTGATGTTCATATTGCTAAATTAGGAAATGGTATTCCATTTAGAACTTTAACTTGGCCAATGAAAAGAGATTGGAATAATGGTCCTCTTTGGTATTGTAATAATAACTTACCAGTACGTAATCAGGAACAGATTTTACGTGATAGTGGATACCCTGCAGTTAACAAGGAACCTGCAAATTTCTGGGGTACAATGCCTCCTCATTAATCAAAAGAAATAGTTTATTTTTGAAAAATAAAAATAATATTATTTTTATCTAAATTAAAAGTTTTTTAATTTATTTTAAATATGCAAGCACAAATTATGGGTACGTTATCATCGAGTATTTTTCAGTATTTATGGCACACAAGAAATAATAAAAATTTAGGAACACTTCTTGATCCAATAAACACTGCTATTTGTCTTTGTCTTTTAAACCATTATCAAGAAGGAACTAAAATTTCTATTCAAAATAATGAGATTAATTTTCAGGAACCAGGTACATCTCAAGGTTTATATAGGTGGTCACAAGGAGATAAATTTGAACACCTGCATAATCTTATAAATCCTATTAAAAAAATATTAGAAAAAAGAAATATTGCAGATCTTTGGGGTGAAGATAATAAGAATTTTTCATATATTTGCCACAGCATGCAAACCGGACTAGGAAGATTAGCAGAAACTTATAAAGAAAATTTAATAGCCAATCATACATTGGAATTCTACCGCAGTTTGATTGGAGATACAATGCAAAACAAAAATCATTTTTTGGAAAAATTAGATACTGAAATGGAAGAAATGAAGGGTAATTATGACATTTATCAAGAATTTTTTGAAGATTGGACAAAAGAACAAATTAATGTTCTTGTTTTACTTCTGGAAAATCTTGGTGCTGAACCTAAAATAGAAATAAAGGATGCATATAAGAAAAGTATACATACTATTATTGATAGTCATAATGGAAGAATTAAAAATATAATAAATCGCGTTCAGTCAGGAAAGGTTTAGTTATTCTAATTATTTGTTTTATTTCTTTTATAATCTATGGATCCTGGAAAAGCTCTAGGAGCAAGTATAGAAATAATAAAAATGTTATATGAAACTGCTGAAACATACCAGAAATTAGAAAGACTGAATAGCACTATCTTAAATGAAATTGCTTTGTTGATAACATTACAAGATCAAATAAAAAATTGTCGCAGAATGGAAAATAATATTATTGTTGACAATTATTTAATTGATATTAATTATAAACTAGAGAAATTCCAAAAATTAATTGTTGAAGCACAAGAAGGTAACTTTTTTAAAAAAATTGTTCACACAAAGAAAATAAAAAAAATAGCGAGTGAGATCGCAAATCTTATTAAAAAACTTAAATTTCTTTTAGATATTAAACGAGAAATGCTTCAATCAAGTAAATTAGATGTTGCTAATATTATTAATGATCCTGAAGCAAGAAAATTCTGGGAAGATAATTTTGGAAGTGAGCATACATATATTCAGGTAAATTTATTTTTTAGTGCAATAAGAATGAATACTGGTTTATTATCAAATGAAATTGATTTCTTAAAAAAAGTCATAAATGATGATGATGATAAATATATTACAGCTTTTGAATTTCAGGAATGGCTTGATTTTTTTGGAGATTTTAGTGTTGTCATGAGAAGAACAATTGAAAGTTTATTTGATCCAAATACATTAGAAGTTGTCGACTGGTATCATAAAAATATTAGTAAATCACTTGTTAATGCATTATTAAAATCACATATTTTCATAATTAGAAAACACACAAATCAAAAAGGGGTATTTATTGTTAATTTTTTAGATGGGGCTGATATTGGAACTTTGTATATTAGAAATATTAACAATGAGTTTGTTGTTGAAAGAGTTTCTTCAATGTCACCTGCTGAAATAAAAGTATATGAAATGTTGGATCAAAAAAAATTTCCAAATTTGATGGAATTAGGAAATCGATTAGGTAAAATAATAAATCCAAATGAGGCAAAATATATTCCAAATTGGGAGGAGAATAGATCCAAATTAAAAGATGAAGATCTTTCTCCATTTGATCCACTAAATTCTATTAAATCAATATTTGAAGCTCCGGTTGATGCAATAAAGCAAGAATTTAGTAATATTAAAAATACTATTAGTGAAGGTGTCGGATCAATTTGGAATAATGTCGGATGTTTTCGAAAATAATTACTTAAAGTAATTATTATTAATCTTATTATGAAAGAGGGAGATAAATATACCCCTGAAATCCTTAAAAGGCAGTTTAATATTCATAAAGAATATGTACGAACCAGAAAAGAAGCATCACTTAACCTTGATGGACAAATTAGATTACCATGTATTCCAGAAGATATTAGTGAAAATATAATTAAATTTATTTTACATAAAGTGGGTGATAGTACAGTTACATGGAATTGTAGTGGAGATTTACTTTCAAATATTGATGGAAAATTGGAATGTAAGTGTTTTACGTCTGATGGTCCGAGTTCATTTACGCCATCAAGTGAATGGAATGTTATTTATTTTTTGGATGCTCAAAAATGGTTAGATGATTACTTTGTATTGTATCGCGTTAATTTAAATAAAAATTCGACAGAATGGAAAAATGTTCAAATAAATAAAAAACAAAAATTTGAAGATCAAAGCTCTGTTGGAAGAAGACCAAGAATTGCTTGGAAGAATTTATTTCCCCAAATAGAACCACATTGTCAAAAAATATTTGAAGGTACTTTTAATGATATTTTTATATCAAATAATTCATTAAGCGATCAGCAATCAATTTAACAACTGGAACTGATACAGCATTTCCAGCCAATTTATACAAATGACAATCTGAAATATTTGGCAAGATATAAGTTGATGGAAATCCCTGAAAGTTAAAACATTCTCTTGGAGTCAATTTTCTAATTCCAATTACATCTTTTATAATTGGAACATTATGACCTCCAGTTCCCATATTAGCAGTTAATGTTGGACACTCTCCACTCATATTTTCACGAACATAATACCTTCTATATTGATAACAAGTGTCGAATTTTGTTACATTCGTTACAAGTTCATTCCAAATTGAACAACTATTAACATAATAATACTTTGCCATAACATTCGTCTGTAAAAAATCAGAAATATTTCTTTTTGGAATTTCTTCGAATTCCAAATCAAATCCCTGAATTGGATTAAGAAGTCCAACAATATATATTCTCTCCCGATGCTGAGGAATTCCACTAATCTTTGACGTATCCAAAACCCTGAAATAAAGATGATAACCTCTTGTCGTCAAACTATTTTTAATCACCTCAAAAGTATTTCCTTCGTCATGTGAAACTAAATTTTTAACATTCTCCAAAACAATACATCTTGGTCGATGATGATCTATGATTTTTAATATTTTCCAGAAAACATTTGAACGTTCATCATTAAATCCTTCCTTTTTACCGGCTATAGAAAAAGGCTGACAATTATGAACAATTGTATTCTGAACAATATAACTATTATCATTTTCAACCTCGAAATTATAAACTCTCAAATCAGTTACTTCTTCTTTCTTAATTGAAGTAACAGGAAACCAACAATAATTTCCATCAATAAAAGATCTATTTCTTTTTAATTCCTTTAAATGTCTAATTCCTTTTTTTCTCTGGACACACATTATTTTCCCGGTTTTCAGATAAAGTCTTTGTAAACTCAATACTTGTTCAAATGTCAAATTATTTCTCTTTTTTTCCAATAAAGTTGTGTTATAACCATTCAGTAATGCCTGAATTAAATATGAGGGCGCATTTTGCGTCCATTCTGGAATAGATTTTGTAAATGTCTTCAATAAATTATACCATTCTTGATCGGTGCACCAATATAATCCATCGTAATCAATAATAATTGGAAGGACTGAACTTATTTTTCTGTATGCTATTGAATCATTAATTGTGAAAAATATTTCCGGTCGATCATAATTCTCAAGAATACCATTTCCAATAAAATATCCAATAAGAAACCAGTGTTCTTCTCGATCAAGTTTCATAAAAAAATCAGGGATAATTGAATCGGTATTTATTGCCATTCCCATATAATCAGTCTTTCTGATTTTATTTGCTTGTTTCCATTCTGGATCACTATATCCAGTCTTCTGTTTTTGCCGAACATAAAAAGGATGTTCATCCGTGCATGTTATTGATTCACTCTGAATTCTTGTTGCAAATTTATACAAAAAACCACTATATTTTTTTCTCTGTAAATTCACAATATTTTGAAAACTATTTGTATGAGTTAATAATTTATCAGTTAGTTTAACATCTTCAATATTTTTATAACCATTATTTGATAATACTTTTGTCCCTGCAGGAAAACAGGGAAAACCTCCAGTTAAAATATCATGAGGAGGTATTTCAGCAACATTAATATCATTAATGTCCCTGAAAGTTAATTCATGATCGAAATTAGCATCATACATTAATTTGGAATTTTTATCAAAATCATTTGCAAATACACATTCTACTTTGTTGGTCTCCTGAAATGCATATGTAAATGCTCCAGTTCCAGCAAATAAATCGATCATTTTTAATTTAGTTTGAGACATTTTTTCATTATTATATGAAAAAATCTTTAATTAGTAAAATTTCAGTATTTTTAATATTCACTACCGTAATGGGTAACCAGCCTTCACAACAAAATCAAACTACAAATAGACCAGTACGTCGTCCTCCTCCAAATCAGCCTCAAGTACCAAGAAAACCTATTCAGCAACCTCAAACCCCAATAAAAAATCCAGTTCCAAATAATCAAAATCTTTTAAATCAGGTTGCGCAGCCAATGGTTTTTGTACCTCCACCAACAAAGATGGTTGCTACTATTATGGAACGTCCTCAATCGACAAAAAATATTATCAAAGGCGCCGATATTATGAATATTAATCAAAAGGTTGAACAGTATAGAGAAACGCAGAGGAATGAGGAGCAGGAGTTTTTGAAAAATTTAGAAAAACAAAAGACACAGTTTTATGAAAAACAGAAAACAATGGATGATACATTTCAGGAAGAGTTAAAAGAATTTGAAATGAAATATAATCCTTTTAGAATTCTTCATTTAGATTACTCTGCAACCGAAGATGATGTGAAAAAAGCTTATCGAAAATTCAGTCTTAAATATCATCCAGATAAACCTGGTGGAAACGCAAAGAAATTTATGATGGTTTCACAAGCATATGTGTATTTGATGCAGAAAATAAAAGAAATGGCTGGCAACAAATCTCATCATGAATTAAGAAATGAAGCCAAAAATTATTTTGAAGAAATGGAACAAAAGAGACAGGAAATTCGACAGAGTACCAAGGGGAATGAAATAGAATATTCAAGTGATCGCATGGAGGTTGGAGAAAAGAATTTTAATGTAGATCGATTCAACGAAATTTTTGAGAAGAATAAAATGCCATCACAGTGGGATAGGGGATACGGTGATTGGGGTGAAGATGATGCTGATGAACAGATTGTTTTTAACAAGAAATTTTCACTAGATTTATTTAATTCAACATTTGATGAACATAAAAAAAATAGAGTTGAAAAGAAACCCGAACGTCAGTTGATGGTAATTGATGAACCTCAGCCACAGTTGTTGTCAAATTTGGGATTTGAGGAATTAGGACAGGGTGATATTAATGATTTCACGAATGAGAGGGTTAATATGGGAATGCAATTTACAGATTATAAGATGGCTTATACAAAGGCGAATGTTTTGGAGTATGATGAGAAATTTAATAGAGGTGATTATAAAAATATTGATCATTTAGTAAAAGAGAGGACAAGTGCTAATTTTGAGTTGACACATGAAGACAAAGCGAGATTACAAAAGAGGGAAATGTTGATGAAACAACAAGAGGAGGAAAGAATACAAAACATGATATCTTTTGATAGAATGGCTGAACAATATTCCCAAAGGGCAAATCAATATTTTATAAAAAATAAAAAGTAAAATGCCTAATGGGATAATTTTGTTAACTTATGATAAAATAAATTCTATTATAAGTTAATCATTTGAAATAATGACAAAAATTTATAATTTATCAGCGGGAGCAACTGAAATACACAAAAATATTTCACAAACAACATCCGGTGTAAAACTGAAAATAATAATTGGGATTATTTTTATTATAGTTGTTATTACCTTGATATTATTTTTTTCAATGCCTGCAATTAAAAAATTTGTTAAAAAAAAGAAAGCCGAATTCCCCGATAAAAGATGTTCTGATCCTTTAATAATGACTTTTCCAGGCATGTTTGGACCCCCTGGAACAACTTATGCACAAAACAAAGCACATTGTGATGCAATAACTATAAATGAAACACATAAAAAAAATATTAATCCGATTCAGGAACAAATTTCCAAACAGCAGGCAGCGATGGTAGGTATAGTTAAACATATTCAAGATACTAAAAAAATGATTTTTCACATTCGACAAGGAGTTGAGAATGAAGCAAGGGATGTGTATCAAAAACTTCATAATACATATAGTAGGTTAGCATATGTTTTTAAAGTATTTGCCAGATTATTTTATAGAGTTTTTATGGTGTTTAAGGATGTCTTTGATGTTTTAAAATATGCTTTTTGGACAATGTCATCATTATGGAATGGACCTCTTGGAGGAACATTAAGATTTTTTTGTTTTGGAGAAGAAACATTATTGTTTATAGAAAGGGGAGGTAAGCAATTTATTGTAAAGATGAGTGAATTAGCAATTAATGATGTTGTTAAAAGAGATGATAATTCAGATATAATTTTAGGAATGTGTAAATTTGAAAATAGAGGTGATATGTATAATTTATTGGATGTTTATGTTTCAGGATCTCATTCAGTCCTTTACAATGGTAAAATGATAAGAGCAGAAAAACATCCTCTTGCAAAAAAAGTAGAGTATGACCAACAATTTATTTATTGTCCAATTACCAATTCAGGAAAAATAAAAATTAGTGAAAATATATTTGGAGATTATCAAGGTGATAATACTTTGAAAACATTTGAAAAAGTAGTTAATCCTATTTTAAAAAATAGAATATTTATGAACAATAAATTTTATGGGAAAGAAATGGATTTCTACAAGACTCGAGCATTAAATCTTTATCCTGGATTCACCAAAAATAGTTTTATTCGAACACAACGAGGTGTAATTAAGGCAGAAGATCTTGAAATAGGAGATGAAATAACAGGCAAGAAGATAGTGGGAATTATTAATTATAATCTTGAGGGTAAAACATTTGTACATCAATATAGAAGGAAAGAACAATTTGGAATCATGGTTGGAATACAAATATTTCATGACAATAATGATTATAAGGTGATCAATCAGGACGAAAGACAAATATTGGGAAAATTAGAATGTATTGGTATTATAATTGAGGATTCGATTATCAAAATAGAGGATATAGAGATTGCACATTTTGAGATTGTAAATGATGAATTACGCGAAATAGTAGAAGAGAGTTTATGCCCTTGGTAACAACTTAAAATTTTATTTATTAGATCTAATAAATAAATGACAGAAGATTATAATATAAAATCAGGGGAAAAGAATATAATTACATTGAATGGTGGCATAAATAGTGAAAAGATTGGAATACAGTTGATTAGTCCGGGAAGTCAAGTATTTGCTACTCAAACTAATTTTCTTTTTTTTACAGATAATAAATCGGAAAAGGCAATTCATATAAAATCACAGAATAATGAGAGTGGAATAATTATTGAAAATGGAAATAAAAATAAGATTTCATTAAATGGATCCAAGGGATCACTTTTGGAATTCCAAAAATTACAATTAATCACTTCCAATCCTTCCTCTTTTATCTTTAATGAAAATATTTCCAAAGAATATCGGAATGGTTCACAAAATATTATTTCTGGAAAAGGAATCAAATACACATATAAAGAGGATAAATTAGATTTTGAAATCAATATGGAGGAAGGACATGGAAATATTTTATTGAACGGCTTCCAAAATTTCATTTCCAATGGTAATCTGTTCTATGCAAGTTCCAATAAATTCATTTTCGAAACTAAAAACTCCAAAATGGAGGTTGACAAAAACCTGAATCTTTTATTTGATAAAGGAGATGTTAATCTAATTTCCAATAAATTTTCACTTAATTCTCCAAATGGAATAGAATTAACAGTTAATGAAGATGGATTATCTATCAATGAATCGATTGTATTAAAGAGTAATCATAATGTCAAGATAATTTCTTCAAATGGGAATATTGAATTTAACAATGAGAATGGAGAGAAAATGATTTTCACTAATGGAAGACCAAATGGTATATTTAAATTTATAGGAAATCGTACAAATAGTAAATATCATGTTAAGGTCAATCAGATTGGATTTGAGTCAGATATTTTAAATGTAGATTTCCAAAAGGATTTTAATATAAATGGGGATGGAAATATGAATATGAATATTGATTTTTTGGGAATTAAATTAGGTGATAAATATGATGGAACATCATTGAAATTATTTGGAGAAGGAGATTTTTTATTAAACGGTAATAAATGGAAAAGTAAATTTTCTCATTATGATTTTGGAAATTTGGAAATTAATGATAAAATAACTAAACTAAAAGGTGAAAACTTATCATGTATTTATGATGATATAATTATTAAATCAACGGATATTATTTTAAAATCCAAAAAAATAGAATTAGATGGGGCTGAGATTTTGATAAAATATGGAAATGGGCAGGTTATTAATTTGGAGGAAGATGGACTAAAGTATGTTTTGGAGGAATCAATGTTTAAAATATTGAAGGACGAAATTAAAATTATTAGTGATGGTCAATTAGGTGTGACGATAGCTGGAGAAAAAGGAGGAATTCATTTGAATGGAGAAATAAATTGGATAAATTTTGGAGATAATCTTTTGGAAAGTGATCTCCAAAAAAAATCACTCACTTTTGGAAATCAAAAATGGAATAATTTATATATTGGTAAAAAAACTGAATTAATCAGTGAAAATTTGGTGATAGAATCTGATAAAATAAAAAGAAGATGTGGGAAATTATTAGAATGCATGGAAGCAGATACATCATCAATTAGTTGGACAATTGGAAAGAAATTAATTCTTTTTTCACCTCAAAAGTTGTCTTTTATTTCGGGTGATTTTGAGTTAGAGATCAATGATAATTTAAAAATTGTGGATAATGAGAGTAGTTTTTATTTTGGGAGTGATTTGTTGGAAGTAAATACAAAGGTAGTTAAGTTTGGAGACAATATTTTGGTGAATGAGAATGAAATAAATATTTTTCATGAGAAGAAACTCCAAATCAAGGGAGGAAATATTTTTATTGGGTTGGAGGAAAAAGTAGAAATATTTGGAGGAAAAATCCAAATCGGGAGTGGAAATTCCAAAATTAGTTTGGAAAATAATGAAATAAGTTTGGAGACTTTTGGAGATAATGAAATATATAATATAAACCTGAGTGCTGATCGTAATATTAATCTAAAATGTAAAAATAGTCTTGATATAGATTCAAAGAATTACAATGGAATATTTGATAATTTTTATCAGATTGTAAAAGGAAATTATAATCATGTATTTTTGAGAAATAATTTTATAAAAGCAAATATTGATTCTTTGGAAATAGGCGGAGAGAAGTTAATATTTGGAGGTTTGATTTGGGAAAATCTTGAATTTTTATTGGAGGCTGAAAAAATAAATATGAAAGTAGATGATTTGAGTCTTGGGGGTAGTTATGGGAATTTGGAAATAAAAGAAGAAGGAATTGAGTTGATGTTAAATGATGAACATTATATGAAGATTAGCAAAAATCAGGGGATAGAAATCGCAACTAAAAATAACATCAACATTATTTCCAGAGGATCAAATACTATTTTTACGAAGGGGAAGTTATTTTTTGGAAATGATTTTCACAATATAACAATTCAAAACAATGATCTACAAATAGTGGCAAAGGAAAGTTCCAGTATAATAACAAAGCAGATAACAATTGGTTGGGAGCAATATGGAAAAAATATTGGTGATAAAATTGTATTGATTGGGGGAGAAAAAGGAAAAATAATTATTAGTGAAGAAATTGGCAATTGGGAAAATAAGAATATAAAATTACGGGGAGAAAGTATTGAAAATTATAGTAAGAATTGTGTGAATGAATTCAGCAATTATAAATTAACAGGCGAGAATATATGGGTACATGGAAATAATACAAGTTTATTTTTGAATGAGAGCGGATTCAGTGTTAAAACAACAAAAGCACGATTTGAATTAGCAGATTCTATTTTGGAAATGGGAGAAGAATTAATTTATGAGATGCATGAAACATTTTTGAAAATGGGAAGAAAATCTATGGAAATAAATTCAAAAGATACAAACTGGGATTTCAATGTAAATATAAAAGGAGAAGTGCATTTGTTACCGTCAAGAAATCTTAAACTGGAATCATCAATTGGAGATGTAGAAATAAAATGTCAAAGTGGAAATATTACTCTTGATGGAATAGGAAAAAAGATAGTCATAAAATCTGATGGGGATATGCAAAATAAAATAAATGGAAATATATTTACTCGTGGAAATTCAATAGAGTTTAATGTGGACAAGGAGTATAAAAACTTGGCGAGGGAGGGTTATTGGGTTGAGAGTGGAAAGACGATTACTTTTGAAAGTGAATCTGAAATGATATTCAGACAATTTGGAAAAGGAAAAATGGAAATTAGTTCTCTAGGAAAAATAGATATTGATGCGGATGAAGATATTAAAATAAGGAGTGAAAAGTATGGATCATTATATATTGATAAAAGGGGAATTGAATTAAATAGTAATTTGAATATAGAATTTTCGAGTGTTAATAATTTGGGGAAATTTAAGGTGGAACATGCGGGTAAGGGTGAATTTACTATAGGAAAAAATATGGATTTTACTATTGGAGGGAAGGTTAAATTTTTGGTGGAAGAGGGAATAATATTAGGTACAAAGAAGTCTATTGAAATGGTAGCGAAGGAATCAGTCAAAATAGATTCGATGGAATTTTCTATGAAATTTAATGAGGGAAAATATGAGGGTAAGAGATTGATCTATGATATAAAAGAGCAGGAATATGATGTTATGAATTTTTGGATAAAACAGTCGGGATTTGGGGAGATAAAGGTGGAGAGTGAGGGGAGGATGATTTGGAGGAATAAGATTGAGGGACATATTCAAAATGGTGTGGAGATAAATGTGGAGGGAAATAGTCATGAGGATTCTATTTTTATAGGATCGAGAATTGGTGGGATAAATATACAGTCCAAAAGGATAAAACTTGAAGGGGATGTTATAATGGAAAAAATTAGACCATTTGGAAGATTATTAGTGGATGGAGATTTAAGTGTGAAATCAATAAAAATTGGAGACAACCTATTTTTGGAAAGTAAAGGAATAAGTTTGATAAATAGGGAGATGTTTGAAATGAGGAATGTTGATGTAAAAATCGATGGGAATCTTTCGGCAAATGATATTAAATGTGATCGTATCGAATCCAAAAAGAAGGTAATTGAAATAATGGGAGATATGAGAAGTAATAATGTGATCGAGGCAAATCAGGGTGTTCGGGTAAAGGGAGGGTCAATAGGGGATTATTCTCTGAAAACAAGGGAGTTTATAAAGGTAGAATTGGGGGATGAATATATTTGGAACACTGGTATAAAAATAGATTCCAAAATGAATGACAAGATAGGAATAGAAATTAATTGTGAAAATGCAATTAAAACTGGAGGGAGAATCGAAGTGGGAAGAATAGATATATTACAAAATGATTATGGGTTATTAGAAGAAATTGAAGATACTGAGAAATATCTTGAGGAATTAAAAGTGGAAATTAATGAAAAAGGTGATCTTAAAATGGTGGGTAAAAATAAAATTAATTTATTAGATATGATGATGAAAATGATGGCAATAATTCAACATCAGAGTAAAAAAATAAATCGGTTGGAAAAAAAAATATAATTTAATTTATATGTTCAACGATGTTCTTTTTTTTGAAAAATCAATTATCACAAGTGTAATTGTTGCCTCTGAAATTTTACTAGGATCATTAGT
>Ga0172363_10003045_pt1 | contig 13596 bp, 15 predicted proteins | sample LakKivs2_kivu2a2_FD_114541 | JGI IMG/M metagenome (GOLD analysis project Ga0172363, IMG submission 114541) | Sediment microbial communities from Lake Kivu, Rwanda - Sediment s2_kivu2a2 | ecosystem: Environmental > Aquatic > Freshwater > Lake > Sediment | place: Rwanda: Western Province, Lake... | reverse complement strand
TTCGCTTGGCCTTCAGTGATATACTTATCTGTGCGGCCAACCCGCGAACCAGGAAGGTGGCCTATTGATCCGTAACATTTACCTGTAAACATTAGTTCCACTCCGGGTCAAAATCATCTGATAATTCATCTGTTTCACCTTGAATGTCAAGAAACAATTGAGTTAATCTCTTTAGTTCAGGTACAGCTTCCAAGTTATGCTCACATGCTGACTCCAGCATTTCAAGATGATCTTCAGGTACAGGAGCCAACAAGAGGCGGGCATCTAATCCTTCTTCGCCAGCTAATTCAACAAAGTCTTCAAAACATTCCTGTGCTACATCAGCATCTTCAGCTTCCATTACTACAATTGGAAAGTAGTCGGTTTTATCAGGCTTCTCGATGAAAATGCAATAGTGAAGTGCCTCTGTGGAATCTGTGTCCTCATATTCAAAGTCTTCCTGTTCTGCGGCAACTTCTTTAAGCATATCTGCAATTACCGTGACCAATTTTTTGTAACCGTCTGGAAGCTTTGCTAAATACTTAGCACACGACTTTTCAAGTTTGCTAGCTTGCTTTTCGTTTTTCAGTTGCTTCACCAGAAAATTTCCTGAGAAGCCATGTTTCTTGGACACATTAGAAAATGCTTCAACAAGAAATGAAGCGGTTTCTAGTGAGTTACTTGAAAAGACAAAAATTGGCACAAACTGGCCTTGAAAATTGACTGAAGATGCATAAAGGCAAAAATAAACCACCATGTAATCTCCTAAAGGTATGGGTTCCGTTGCTTCGCAGTGTCAGCTTCTACTGACAATAACGTAATATCAGTAGGTGCGATACCATTCATCCAATTAATAAGATTTTGTAAAGGTTGACCAATAAACTTGCGTACCAATGGCGCAGCATCAATTATTTTACCGTTGCGCTCTGTAACGAAAACAGTAAACTTTTCGTTGCTAAGCTGATGATGGCAAATCATAGATGGAAACTTTACCATATACTGTAATCAAAACTGAGGGCAGCTTTAATCAAATTATCATAGCCCACCACAGTCAATAAAAATTTACGTACACGAACACAAGGTGTGCCATGAGCACCTGAACTATCTGAACCCCAAAGAACAGCACCTACTGTTCCATCATCATAGAAGAATGGGCCACCAGAATCTCCACTTCGAGCACGGGCGTTGATAATCACCCAATCAGCCGGGTAGCCAGGGCCAGGGGAACCCCAGCCGACTACAACGCCTGTATTCTCCGAATACGCCTCTGATCCATAGCCACAGACTGTCAATGTGTCACCATAATTTGGCTGCTGTCTGCTTAATCGTGAAGACACCATTGTATCATCAACAACTAAAGCGGCTAAATCCCATATTTTATCTGTAGCCACAAGCTTTGCTGGCTTGCCAGCAACAGTATAAGGCCCACCATCACTAACGACATGCCACGCAGTAAGAACAAGTGTCTGCCCACCTGATGCAGCAACAGCGGTTCCAGAGCCTCTGGAATCTCCTGCAACAATTCTATGAACAGTTGCACGGGGATTGGTGTTCCACATAGATTGTGTAGCATGAAACTGAGTCACAAAATAAGTAAGGATGGCACTCAGAATCAATGCTGACGCAAGTTTGTTAGTTTGGCTTCTCATAGGGAGCTAATCCTTCTAACAGTGAGTATTGTGGTGTATCATGCTTATCAACTGCTATGAGTAAATCATAAGCATAGTGGCAAATATCCTCCATGCCTTTATAGTTTAGTCGATCTGGCGTATCAGTTTTCTTATGATAGTATGCATGCAGCCCTGTATGTAAAAAGACTACTGGAATACCTTTAGCAAGAAATGGAGCATGGTCGCTATTATCCCCGCCCCTCAGTGTAATCTTACGAGCGTAAGCATACTTCTCAAACAGTGGCTTCAAAATATCATCAACTGGCGGTGACTGTTCAATAGTAGCCTCATTTGAATTCAAGAAACCTACCATATCAAAGTTCAGCATGAATAAATGCTTGTCGATTGGCCAAAGGGGGTTTTTGCAATAAAAAGTTGACCCGATTAGTCCTTGTTCTTCACCGGCATAAAGCTGAAATGAAATCGTATGCCGTGTAGTCTGATCCTTAAGCATTTCTGCCAGCATCAAAACCATTGCGGTTCCTGACGCATTATCATCTGCACCAGGGGAACCCGCGACGGCATCATAGTGAGCACCAACTACAAGCACAGAGTCTAGGGGGCCTTTCTTAATAGCCAGGAGATTATGAGCCACCCAGCCATTAGACTTAAAACCCTGTGGCTTGACTTCATACCCCATTTCGGTAAGTTTCTGCTCAAGATATAGGCGAGCAGCCTTACAACCCTCTGTGCCTGTAACTCGGTTCTGCATTGTCAGAGTCGCTACATTCTTCTGTAGCGTATCGGCAGATTGTCCATAACCTAAAGATGCAATACCTAGTACCAATGCAACTATTAGCGATTTGACTTTCACTTCTTACGCCTCCGTTTATCTTCATTTCTGTAAACTTGTAGCTTTGCCTCAGCAATCTCATTTCTAGTTCGTAAGTTTTTTACACGCATGTGACACATTTTTAGGCCATACTCTTTAGCAATCTTCGGCAAAGCATGTATTAGCCCTCTCGCGGATCTGTAGTCACAATAAATTTTGCGTGCTTCCCAATGACCACCCTCAAAAATTTCCAACAACAAACGTGGAGTTGCGAATTTCATATAGCCACTCCTTTCTAGAATAAATTCTTCTGCTAACAATGATGTTTGAGACTGGCAAGTTCCTGCATGTCACTCTCAATAATTTCGTAACTACCAAGCGCTGCGTATAGTCCTTCTACGGTGGTTTCATGGCCCCATAAGATATCAAATACATAACCTTGTTTCCTTTTACCTGTACCTTTGATTCCGATAGACGTTGAATGTTCTTCTCCTGCAACAATATACCATTTAAGCTGCGGAAAAAGTAATTCACCGATAACAGCATTCCAACCTCTTAAGTAATGACAGGCTCCGTAACAGCGATACCAATTTGGCTCACTTGGTTGTGGATTACAGAAGTCTGTTAGCCGACCTTGTTCATCACAGAGAAGTTGTTCCCAGTTGGCATACTCAGTGGTATTTTCATCTGTTGACGGTGGTGGATTATTTTGCACCCAGTCTCCCAAAATAATATCGCCACCACCCCGATAAAAAAGATCAAACAACGTTTCATGCCAAGACTCACTGTAATACCACGGTCCCTTGCTTGGACACCATTCGGACCCCATTATAGGATTAAAGTGAACCCAGTCTTTCATGCTTGCGTCTAAAACTGCTTCTGCAAATGGATGGGTGACAATTTGTTTTGCCCAGTGCCATAAGGCTTCTGGCAGCAGAATCAGCACATTAGCTGAGTCAGGCAGTTTCATACGTGAAGTTTTCATAAGCCTTCTTTCATACTAGTGGCCCGCCTAGGAATCGAACCTAGTAGGTCGTTAGACTGGCGCGTTTACAGCGCGCTGCCCGTCCATCGAGCATACGAGCCACAGACACAGGTATCCCGTCATGCACACTGCTGTATCCGGCCAATATGCATCAAGCACGAAATGGTTCCACCAAGTAGATTGTTACGACACTAAGTATTGGATCAATTGGATCATTAAACCAATACACCCGCCAAAAAAGCCCCATGCTACCACCTTCGCTGTAGCTTCGGCTTTTAGGTCTGAAAAATTCATCTTCTCCTCGTAAACTTCCTGCCGCGATCTAGTTGGGCGAGGTTTCACAACCTGCTTAAGCTTCCTCGCAACTGGAAGTCCAAGCGGTTCCCTCCACTTGGTTGGCACATCAGTTGGTGCAACTTCTGTGCCTAGCTTCTCGGCATTGAAAACTTGGTCGGTGGTCGAGCTAGGATCACCAGCCACAGTCGGGCCGCGCCCAACAACAAGTACACTATTCGGGACTCGACTGCCCAATGCATAGATTGCCTTTCGTGGGTAAGTGACAATGTAGCCACTGTCATTCTTGTAAACTTTAAGTTGCATATCGTGCGACTTCCTCCATAATTTGAGCAACTTTCTCCTTGCCTTTTAATAACGTAGCACGTAGCAGTCTGTCCAGAACATAATTGCGTAGCCAGAGCACATATGGGTGTGTCCCACGCGGACCACCATCACATGCCACATGTAATTGTACTTTGCTTAAAGGTGTCTTGGCTAACTCGTAGCTATTAGACACCATACTGCGTAGCGTTCGTTTGGTATCAAGACCAATAACCTCCAGCTTCTCTTGATCGTAGCCTAGTGCCCGTAGAAGTAGATAGGCGTCTATCAACTCCATGTCATGGATAAGTTGCTCTAAGGCCCACAGTTGATGCTTCATACTACAACTATATCACATGTTTTGAGGTTGTCAAATCCTTTTTGCACTTTTCTACACTGACGCCAGGCAGAACTTCGCTAGGTGAAATACCATCGGCACTTTCAATAAAAATCCGCCTGAAGAAATGACCCCGACATCCATTATTAGGTGTAGAATCAAACAACACACCATACCCCACTATAGGGGTCTTTGAAGATGGCTTTCGATTTCGAGTCTTTGCTGTCACTATCTTGTCGATGACACCGACAATCTCCTTTATTGGTTTCAACCAGACAATCGTATCTTCGTACTGAAGATTTGACTCTTGGATTAGATTAAACGCTTCTCTCATGCCAAACCTCATAACCATTTAAGTGGTCTAATTCGTGTTGAATGATAATAGCTTTGTCGCCTTCAAAGCTACCTGCCGACGTAGTAATACATTCTCGCCGTCGTCGAAGAAATTGTTTACCAGCTAAGCTCAAACAGCCTTCCTTTGATTGAACATAATCACCCTTGTATCCCAGGAGTCGCAGATTTACAAATATCTGGCCCCAAGAAGTAATAAAGAAGTAAGCGTTCAAACCGACCTGATTAGCTGAAAGAGCAACACCATTGTTTTCTTCCATCAAGCGAAACATTAAATCCAAGTCCGCTTTTAGGACACTAAAAGCGGACTTGCAACGAGTAGTCAAGGCTGCATGTGGATATTGCAGGATGTTCATTTCAAATCCGCCGTGACAATACAGCCATACCATATACCTTTGCTACCTTTAGCCATATCAGCGCCAAAATATTTATGCTTCTTGCTGGCAACAGACCAATGTCCTGGTGACTGTTCCCAACACTTAAAGCATTCATGTCCAAGTGCAAGCATTGTATCATGCTCTTGCCATTCCCATGACTCTGCGCAAATTTCTGCGTATGCATAGCGACCCATAGTTTGCATTAGTTCTTCAGCACGCTGCTGAAATAGCTGATGCCCTTGCGTATTACGCTTAGCCTGATAATTAGCATGCCTAGTTGCCATTTCCATTAGCAGTGGATGTATCTCAGACTCACAAACATGTGCGCCAGAATACACTTTACCAGCTTCAATCAACCCCACCTGTGTTGGAGTTAAGTCGCCCAGCGGGCCGATAATATCGTAGTTCGGCACAGTAGGTTTAACTGGTTCAGGCACCACATCATCAGACCAAAGATGCCCGCAGCTATTGCAGCTATAGCTTGTGCGGACACAAAAGACACGCTGTGTCTTGCTGCATTTAGGACAGGTTACATCCTTCATTTGTTACGAACCCCTGTTAAATGAGGACCAAAGCACTCGCCAACCAGACAGCAACGATAGCCAAGTCAGGCCAGCAAGAAAACCAACAACAAACAAAGGAATTGCATACAAAGCCAACAAGATTGCTGGCACCCATGCTAAGACATTCAATACTCGCAACATTAGGAACACCCTCCAGAAGAACCACAACTATAGCACAAGTAACATGTGCCTACTCGAACACAAAGCTCGCCACAATTATCACAGATTGGAGCATCTAGCGTGCCAATTGGTGCTAAATCCGTGTCATGTTTCTCAATTTCAGTGGTCACTGGAAGACTTACATCTGGTGCAAATCGCTGAGCCAACCACCTAAAGATGTAATCTACAATGGATTTAGCTGATCGAACTTCGGCACATTTTGTAAAGCCCATCGGCTCAAATCGCACATGCGAAAACTTATCAATAAACTCGCTGAGTGGTACACCATACTGCAAAGCAATAGACACTGCGATTCCAAAGCAATCAAAAATACCACCCAGAGTGCTACCTTCTTTAGCAACCGAGATGAATAGCTCACCCGGTCTGCCGTCAGGAAACAACCCTACGGTAAAGTAGCCGTCATGTCCACCGATAGTAAACTTGTGCGTGATACTCTGACGAGTATCCGGCAACCGCTCACGAAAGCCCTTCCCATGCTTGGCGGCAATTCCAGCAGCTTCAATCAGTATTTCATCTTTCTTAATGTTGACAGGTTGCGCTGTTTTGCTGCCATCACGATACAGGGCAACAGACTTCAAGCCTAGTTTCCAGCCCATGAAGTATGCACCGGCGATATCCTCAACTGTTGAGGTTGCTGGCATATTAACGGTTTTGGAAATAGCTCCAGACAAGAAAGGCTGAGCAGCCGCCATCATTTTCAAATGGGCTTGCCAGTCAATTACATCTTTACCGAGTGATGTTGCGAATACACGTTGTTCATCAGCAGTCAGTGTTTCATTACCAACAAGCGTCTCGTGTTTATTAAGATAGTCTAAAGTCTTTTCAATCGCGGTATCACTTAGCCCTAACTTTCGCAAACCGACTTCAACACTTTGATTGACAAGCTTAAAAATACCACCCCCAACGAGATTCTTAGTTTTAATCAATGCAATGTCAGGTTCAATACCCGTTGTGTCACAATCCATCATAAAACTGATAGTATTGTGACTAATAAACCCGTTTGCAATATAAGTCACATTCGATGGTACGGACAAATCAAATGTAGGAACAAGCTGCTCACTAAGTTGGGTTTCAACAACAGTATCATAAAAGTAACCCAGCAAATTAGCAAGTTCAATATCGAATTTGTAATTTAATAATTGTTCTGCAAGATACCGTGAAATACACCCTTGGCGTCGAAATGCCATGAGTGCCGTTTTATGCAGGCGGTTATTTTCTGGACATATCCGTTGAATCAATTCTATTGAAACCGGAATAAGATCATACCGAGTGGATTGTGCAGTCACACTTGTTGGGGTTAAATCTCTATTAAACCCAATAAGGAGTTGAAATTTTTCAAACCACCGGCGATTCAAGGTTCGCACACGCCAAAATGGTTTATCAGAATACCGTGTGTCAACTTTCCAACCTGTTTGGCAATCAATTGTTGTAGGAAACCCTAAGACAAGCAGCAAGGTTTGAACCTCTTGAATAAAGGTTTTATATGCTGAACCTAGATATGCGTATCCGTGGTTTAGGTTGCCGTCAGCAGTAAACAAACCGCGTAAAAATGCACGATAACAGTCACTTGAATTTGTCGCCAATAATGAGTCAGGAATGTGTGGGATATAGTCAGCATCAATCTTATGCTTACAGAATCCGCAGGCTTCCCACCATAAAGCCAATTGCACAGAGTTAAAATACACGCTGCAAGCGTTACTATCATCTTCTGGAATAATTGACGCTGTGATATTGAATAGTGTTTTGCCTAATTGAACATAATGGTTAATCTCATCTATGTTTCTCTTATCGTGATGAAGCCTCAAACCCCTGGCATGGTATGAACCGTCACCCATAAAGAAACCAACAAAGTCAGCTAATTCTGGTGTAAATACTCTTGGTACTTTTATATCATGCTCATGTGGCCACAAAGTTTCAGGTAAATCTGGTAAGGAGATAGTTTGTGGCTGTCCAGTCATACCTCCTAGTTTAATCGGGATTAAATCATCAGCTTTAATATCACCTAACCGCTTCCAATTAAGCTCACCATTGTTGAAAACCTTAATCTGATGTGCGGGGGTGCCAACTAATGAATACCCACGCTTAGTTGTGACAGTAACAACATTTTCTAGTGTGTTGCAATAAAACTTATCAATAGACTGCGGTCCATCGGGTGTCACAGCATTGATGCCCTTTACTGGTTGCCATGTTTCACCGGTTACACGCCCTAATGATGCTAGACGAACTAACCCCTTGTCAGTTAATACAAGAGCGCCAGCATCAATACACCCAGTAGGGGCAAGTAATGTGACCTGCGAGTTGCGAAAGCCATTACTACTGCCTTGCACTAGTACCGCTTCCCACAGCTCTTGGGCTAACTTGTCTCCCAATTTACCTGCTGCGTCAGCATGTTGATCGAGCACCTTGAGCATAGCATCGGCATTATTGTCCCACTCCTCAAATGGACTTAATTCATAGGCTAGCTCGGAGCTAGTCAGGTATGCTTGTGCTGTCATGATCGCGGTGATACGGCTACAAAGTTGCCGTGCTTCATCTGAATCATAGGGCAAAGCCATTGACATACATAAAGCGCCAAAGTTTGTGTAGCCTAACCCAAGCTGTCGGCAGCGATGTGCGTTGCGAGCAATCTCTTTAATCGGATAACTGGCACGGTCTACTAGAATATCTTGAGCAATAATCAAAATTCTGACTGCTTTCTGAAATCCAACGTAATTAAACTCTCCTGTAAAGTCATCATAAAACTTCAACAAGTTAATGGACGCCAGATTGCATGCAGTGTTATCAGGTGCCATAAATTCGGAGTTGTGTACAACTAGTCCATGTAGATTTCCTGGTGAAGACACAACAAAATTATGCGTGCCCTCTACTTCCATGTCATAGACCGGTATAGACTTAGACAGTCTGATAAATTCTACAGATTCAATTTGGTCGTTTGTTAAGTCTCTATTTTCATCGACCCATTGGCAAAATTCACTCCAAATCATCTTCAGCCGGTGCCCTGGCCGCAGATACTTGGCTTGAAGTTCATCACCTTGGCGAGTATAGAAAATATGCTCAGGTGTACAAGTAACCACAACACCCTTGGTTGTTGTAACTTTAACTAAGTTTCTCGCATAGCCAGATCGCCAAACTCGTTTAATGCTTCGTAAAACCGGTAGATTTGTCTCCAAGTCATAACTAAAGACTTTGAGTTTATTGCCCCATTTCTTTGCAAGCTGCGCAAAAGTAAACTTACCTTCATTTGTAAGCACTTCAGTATCGCCAGTAAAGCAGCAGGGATTCGAGGCGTTAATGCGACCTGTTCTTGGAATCGTATTCCAGTTATTAATTGTCGTATCATATTGCAGACCAGGGTCGCCGCAAGCCCACGTACCTTCGGCTATTTTCCTCCAGAGAGCAGGGGCCGAGAATGTTGGGCCTTTCCGCTCAGGGTTTGTTACCCAATGTGTTGCCCATTCGTCGCCCATTTCAACTGCCCGTAGAAAGGCATCATTAACCCGCACACTGATATTCATGTTTTGGTACATGACAGATTTAGCTGCACGGGATGGTGTCACTCCATGCCCAACAAGCATGTTTGCATGAGCTTCCTCTTCCATCTTACAGGAGATAAATTCAGCAATATCTGGATGCCCAACATCAAGACACTTCAAGAGGGCTGCGCGTCGCGTCCTACCACCTGATGTGACAACCTCAGCTATTTGGTCATACACACGCATGAAACTAATAGGCCCGGATGGTTTACCACCACCGCTAAGACTCTCGCAAGCTGCTCGCAGTGTTGAGAGATTAGAGCCAGAGCCAGAACCAAACTTAAACAACATAGCCTCTGAGCGAGCAAGATCCATAATGCTATCCATCGAGTCATCGACATGCTGGATAAAGCAGTTGTGAACCCTAATAAAATTGCTTAAATATGCGCCAGAGCTGGTTTGGATATCATATACATCTTGTAGACCTAAAGACTCAACGCTCATAATTTGCTTGTAGCATGTTGAATGTATAGTTTTTCCTGGCAGAGTTAATGATCTGGCTAGTTTTTGTTGTTTATTCTGTCCAATGAACGGCAAAATTTTAGAAAACTTAACCCGCTCAGAAAGATTTGCAATATCTAAGCACAGTTGAACATGCCTGTTATCTCGCCGGTCGTTTTTCATAATTGTTCGACTATAAATTCCAAATAGCCCTAACAATGATTGGACCCCACGTACCATTTCAAAAGAACATTTAGATAGTCCAATATGCGCAGCGGTCTTCGATACAGTAACATATCCGTCGCATTGAAAAACGCTTTTTAAGTAATGCCGTACAGCCTCAGCGCTTGCTTGATATATTAAATTTGGAACAGTTTGATTCGGATTGCGTACTAACAAATTAAATTTTTCAACAAATGCCCTAAACTGTTCTCCATAAGCTCTAAGACGAGTGTATGTAAGTGTTTTGTCACTTGTCTGCTCGGGTATTAAATTATAACTAACACCGGGAAACACAGTCTCAAAATGTTTTACGACCCAATCCAATTCATCTTGATTAACAGTTTCAAATTCAATAATCAAAGATGTTGCAGATTCAGGCTGGCCAACATAACCATCGCACTGAAGCCAGCCGACAAGAGCCGCCTCAGATGGCGTTACATCGCTCTTGCCAAACATACCACCAGCAGTCGAAACTTTCAAATATTCATTAGTTATTTGTGGTAAGGTTAACCACTGCTCAACTGCTCGCCTATCTTTACAAGCAGCAATCAGATGGTCACTTGTCACATCAAGTTGCCTGCCGTCAGTTAATGTGACACGAAAAACTTCCTTCTTTCCGTTATGTTTTGTGGCTTTGATATACGCCCAATTATTACCGTCAAAGACGTGTAAGCCAACTAAATTATTATTTACTATTTGACCAATTGGTATTAGCCCAAGCTCTGTAACAACCAGAGAATTATATGGTTGACAAGCTGAAACTTGTGGGTATTCAAATGGATTAGCCGGTTGCTTAATTCGATTAGCTCTGCGGTCCCAATACCAATTACACGGATCAGCAGTTACACCATACTTTTGGGCTAGGCCCACATTAAACCATACTGGAGAATTAAATGCCGCACACTGGTGTAGTAGTAAATGAGATAGGTCAGCGCAAAAAGCATCTCGGTCACTTTGATTGGTAAAATACCCGTCTTCTAAACCCCAGTCAGAAATAGTATCTGCAACCCGTGCCACTAATTGATCGACACCAGACTCTCGCTCAGGAGTGTCTAACGCCCCATAAAAGTACTTACTGGCAACGATGTTTGTTGCTAGTTGCGACCATGTGCTAGGAACCCGTACATTTTCTTGCTTAAAAATTACAGCATCGCCTTGACGAATCTCGGCGGTTTTTTCTGTCCATGTTATCGGCTCAGCATTAAATTGACGTGTGTACTTCATGTATTACTCCGCATTGATTCTCAGTAATTGATCCCCAAATACCGCAGGTAGAGCCTTACCAAACTCTATTAACACATCCTGCATCAGACCACGGATTTGCCATTGAGCATGCTTATTCAAAGCGCGCTCCTCAAAGACATGCCTCCATGTTCGCAGATTATACGTGGCAACTACTTCCGTCTTTGTGGCATTTGGTAAACATTCACGAGCATCTTCGGGAGGCACCTTTGCATCAAGATAATGCTGATACTCAAGATAATCGCGTGCCCTACCAACAAGCCACATGTAACTCAAGTCATTGAACCATGTAATTGGATAAGGGTCAGAAAGCTTAGAATCAAAATAGAAAATACTAGGATCATTAGGGTCATAGTGATATGGTCCAACTGGCAGCCCAATTCGTGGCGGGCAGATTACTTGGAAGCCTTTTTTGCCATAGTTAACATATCGTTGGCTTTCTTGTGAATTGTGAACTACTAAACCATTTGCTACAAAATTATGGTTTTGGCCTGCCATTTCAATATCATAAGTATCCTTTGTGCCTGTTGGCTCAATACTCACAATCTTGTCTCTAAATACAGACATGACCGCAGAGCCGATATGCCATTGTTTATGGCAACACTCGCATAAAAACATGATGTTATCAGCACTGTTATTATGCGTGTCACCATCAACATGGTGTCTGACAATTCGACCTTCAAAACCGCAACATTCACAGCTTGTAGGAAGCTCAAACATATGTTGTGCTCGGTAACGTCCCGCACTAATGCTTGCTGCTTCTCCCTTCCATGCTGGGTTCTTTTCACCTTGTTTTGCTGCTGACATTTTTTCAATCGCATCAGGTGAAAACATACCGGACACACCGTGTCCCGATTGTCGGTTAGGGTACTTAGACTTTGGTTTTTGCAAACCAAGTCTACTAATCCATTTACCCATACAAGCGTCACTGATATTTGCTAACCGCGCAACTTCTTTTCGAGGCTTATTTAGAGTTAGGTACTGATGTTCAACCCATTCTCTATTCTTGTAGGCTGGTATACCATTACTCAAAAGTTCGTCACCAGGATGTAGTTCACTTAGCTGCTTCCACCCATTTGGTGTCAAAAAACGATGCTTAGTGGTTGCTTCGATTTGTCTGCCAAACTTCGTTGTAACCTTGAATACTGGTTGCCCACCACTGTAGACAATTGACTTTATACAACCGGGTACAAGTCTACCGTCTGTGTCAAGGCTACGCAAACGAATACGTTTTAGCCTGCCTTTTCGTCTTGCATCTTGTGACCATGCATACAATTGTGCCAGTGTCCATCGTTTAGGTCCACGACGCTGGCCGCTTGCAAATGCGATTACTTCTGTTTCTCCTGCCAAGCAGTAGGATGCAATTCGATGCCGAACAAGTTGGTGGGACATAGACCGAGAACCCACGATTCGCACAGTTGCACTAACGTGTTCCAAAACACTTTCATGGTTGCTATCCCTTATCATTTTGATAAATTTTGTAGCTGATGCAGGCGAAATGCGTTCCTCTGACTTATAACAAACACGTCCTGCAAGTTCAAGTAGTCGTAGATGTTCGTCCGTCAGTGGCGTGAGAATATCTATATATGGCAGCATTACAGTTATCAACATTCATCTATCTCCTTCTGTGACCATAGAAACTCGCGTGTTTGCTCGCCCTTTACATCATAAACTCGCAGACCTAAAAAGAATACAGGTCCGCTTGAAAACGGCATCGCTTGCACAAATTCATCAGCACAGCCACCATCCTTTAGTTTATGACGGTACAAATCATAACAGTCGTTAAACATGCCGTGATAGTGGTCAATAACATAAGAATTAGCCAACGGCGATAGTGAACGCTTACAACACGGGCAAATTTCTTCAGGTATCATATTAGCCTTAAGAAATTTCCCCGCCTGAGCTGGCAGACCCATAAACTGATCGCAGCGCATTTAGCTTCTCCTTCGTCTAGGATTGTAAGCAAGATTAGGGCCGTTAAAAGACAATTCCTTGGTCAGTACAAACCGCCGAAACGACTGCAACCACCGCTGGAACCGCCCCGTTTCCAATGGCTCGTAATCGCTCAGTCCTTCGGGCAAGCCCATCAGAACTTCGGAGAACTCGGGGTGGGGCAGTCCACCTAGCTGGTCTGCTAGGCGTGCGTAGCCACCGCGAAGCACAGCTTTCGCGTTCGGCCCGGATTTCCCTTTCCTGTCTGTCGCTGTCGGCGTACACCAGCGAGGCGCAGACGAACAATCTAGCCCGTCTATGGTCAGCCCCCATATCACACGCCCGTACTTCGAGTATCTGCGTGCGGTAGCCAAGAGTCTCAAGCCTGTCGGCAAAATAATCTGCACTTGAGGGG
>Ga0172363_10003044_pt1 | contig 13597 bp, 10 predicted proteins | sample LakKivs2_kivu2a2_FD_114541 | JGI IMG/M metagenome (GOLD analysis project Ga0172363, IMG submission 114541) | Sediment microbial communities from Lake Kivu, Rwanda - Sediment s2_kivu2a2 | ecosystem: Environmental > Aquatic > Freshwater > Lake > Sediment | place: Rwanda: Western Province, Lake... | reverse complement strand
TGGGGAGGTGATTGAGAGGCCAGTCTCGGTGGTCAAGGAACTGATAGAGAATTCCCTCGATGCTGGAGCCACCCAGATTGCCGTAGAGACCCAGGGCGGTGGGGTAGAGCTGATTAAAGTGAGCGACAATGGGGCTGGTATTCCAGCCCCGGAGTTGGAGCTTGCCTTTCATAGATATGCGACGAGCAAGATCGGCAGCTTAGACGATTTGGAGAAAATCTCCAGCCTCGGCTTTCGGGGCGAAGCTCTGCCCAGTATCGCCGCCGTTGCCGAAGTGGAAATCCTCACTCAAACATCCTCGGAAACCATAGGCAGCTACCTGCATTTGAGAAAAGTCGAGGTAGTTGGTAAGGAAAGCCGAGCCAGGCCCCAGGGCACCACCATAACCGTGCGCCGCTTGTTTCGCTATTTCCCCGCACGACTTAAGTTTCTCAAATCGGTAAATACCGAAAATAGCCACATCGCCCATTTGGTAAGCCAGTACGCCCTAGCTTTCCCCGAGGTTAAGTTCAGCCTGGTTCTTGATAAACGTCCCAGCCTGCGCACTACGGGCAATGGCGACCTGCGCGAGGTGGTAAGTGAGGTCTATGGTTCCGAGCTAGCTCAAAGGATGCTAAAGGTAGAGCAAAAGGATGGTCTAGCTAAAGTCGGCGGCTTAACAAGTCCTCCTTCCTTAGCCCGTTCTAATCGCAACTATCTCAGCTTCTTCGTCAACCGGAGGTGGGTGCGCAGTCCTTTGCTAACCCGGGCGACCGAGGAAGCCTACCATGGCTTACTTATGGATGGCCAGCATCCTATCGCGGCAATCAATATCTCACTGCCAGCTCAAGAGCTTGATGTCAACATTCATCCTGCCAAAGCCCAAATAAAGTTTTGTCATGAGCAAGCCGTCTTTAGCAACGTACAGAAAACCATAGAAGAAGCATTAGCCAGGACTCCTATAGCTAGCCCGAAAGCTGTGCCCTTCTCAGTCAGCTCAGGGCAGTGGCAGAGCCCCCGGATGATAATGGATAACGAGCCGACTTTTGTTGTTGCCCAGTTGCCTACCCTGGAATTACCAGTTTTGAGAGTGCTGGGACAGGTAGCCAACACCTATATTATCGCCGAGGGACCCAACGGACTCTATCTCATCGACCAACACGCTGCCCATGAGCGCATACTTTATGACCGAATTTCAGCGCAGTGGGCGCAAAAGGAAGTTGAAGTTCAGGGGTTACTCCAGCCTATGACCATAGAGCTTAGTCCCAGAGAGGAAGAGATCCTGAGAGCCAGTAAAGGGCTTCTGGCCGAGTTTGGCTTCACCATTGAGCCTTTTGGAAATAGAAGCTATGTCATACGCGCTATACCGGTACTAATGGCCAGGGCAAATATTGTTGAGATAATAAGTGCGCTGCTTGATAGCCTTGCCAGTAAAGAAAGCCCCCATCCTTGTGAGGAGAAGATAGCTCAATCTCTGGCTTGCCACGGTGCTATCAGAGCGGGACAGCAGCTAGACAATGAGGAAATGCGAGAGTTAATAAAGCAGCTAGAGCAAACCAGGCAGCCACGCACCTGTCCCCACGGCCGTCCAACCATGATTCACCTAAGTTCTTATCAACTAGAGAAGGAGTTCGGCAGGATAAGCTAGCCACCCCTCCTGACCCCACCAAGTGTGGTAAATTTTGACCTTGTCTTGTTTAGGAGCGACCCAAGTATATGTTAGAATAAACGAGATTCGTTACCTTCTTTGAATTACCTAGATAAGATTTCTACTCGGAGGTACATATGATTTACTGGTCTCAGTTGCTGCATTTCTATCAGCCGCCGACCCAGGTGCCGTCAATGCTAAAAAAGATATGTGATGAATCATACCGCCCTTTACTCCAGGTCTTTAAGGAATATCCCAACTCTCGAGCGACCATAAACTTCAACGGTGTCCTGACTGATATGCTTATGGACTGCGGCCATATAGATGTAATCGAGGGTTTGAGAAGCCTTGCTGAGAATAGCCAGCTTGAATTCACCGGCACCGGCAAATACCACCCCATTCTCCCCTTGATACCCAAAGAAGAAGTGAAGAGGCAGATAGACCTGAACACACAGACCAATCGCCGCTCCTTTGGAAAGGCATACTCACCCCAAGGATTCTTTCCCCCAGAGATGTGCTACAGCCAAGACCTTTTGCAGCCTATTATCAAATCAGGGTATCGCTGGATTATTCTAAGTGGTATCGCCTGCCCAGCGGATTGGCCCCTCGATATTATTTACAAGGCGGAGTGTGATGGACAAGGGATAGCAGTTTTTTTCCGTGACGATGTGCTCAGCAACAGGATAAGCTTCCAGGATCTAGGAGCCAAGGAATTCGTTGCTCATTTGGAGGAGTGGCAGGGTAAACGCGAGAATATCTATGTAGTCACGGCTATGGATGCCGAAACTTATGGCCACCACATTCAGGGTTGGGAAAGGGCATTTTTAGCCAAGGTTTACGAGGAGCTAGAACCACCCACAAAGCCCCTCGAAGAGGTTAAGCAAGCTAAGGCACTGGCTGGACAGCATACTGCCCTTTTGGCCAATAATGAAGCTGCCGCCAAAATCCAGATGGTCACCATCAGCCAACTTCTCGACCTCTTTCCCCTGGATCAAACGCTAGAGCCCAAGCCATCCTCCTGGAGCACCACCGCCGATGACATGAAAACCGGCAACTATTATCCCTTGTGGCAAGACAAGAAGAACGATGTGCACCGTCTTCAGTGGGAACACCTCGGTATATGCATTGAATTGGTGAACAAGGCATTGGAGTGTGCCGATAATGAGGAAAGCCGGCAATCTGCTACCATTGCTCGGGGACTTCTGGATCGGGCTGAACATAGTTGTCAGATGTGGTGGGCCAGCAACCGCCCTATGTGGGACATCAACCTCATTCACATGGGCCTCCTCGACCAATGGCGAACCGTGGTTAACGCTTACCGGGCTATAAACAAGAGCGGGGCCAGTGAGGAGACAAAACGAGAATATTATTACCACACTGTCGCTGCCAGGAATATCAGAAACAAACTGGAAGATAGGCTATTTGTGCAATAGCAGCGGAAGAGCAGAACTATGTACTGGAGCAATTTCCTTCACATATATCAACCACCAACCCAGACCGAGGCAATAGTCCACAAGGTCACCGATGAGAGCTATCGGACGCTGGTGCGTGTCTTAAAGGAATCGTCCGGAAGCAAAATCACCCTCAACATAAGCGCTGTTCTTACAGAACAGCTTGCTAGATATGGGCTTGATGACGTGATTCGAGGTCTTCGTGAATTAGCCGAGCGGGGGCAGATTGAGTTCACCGGGAGCGCTATGTATCATCCTATTCTGCCTCTTATTCCCAAGGACGAGGTCATCAGGCAGATCAAGCTCAATAACGACGTTAACCAGCGCTATTTTGGAGAAGTGTACAAGCCTACGGGCTTTTTCCCTCCGGAGATGTGCTACAGTTACGAAGTAGCCCAAACCGTGGCTGAGCTTGGTTTTCGCTGGATAATTGTGGATGAGCTTTCTCTCAAGGGAAAGATTGGCTCCGTTAAATACGATCGCCTTTATAAGGTAGAAGGGCTCGGAGATTTTCTGGTGTTCTTCAAGGAGCGCCCCTTCAGCGCTGGTATTACCTACGGCACATATCCCTCAGCAGAACCTTTTCTGGCAGCTCTAAAAGGCGGGTTAGATAAACATAGCTATCTTCTCACAGGCACCGATGGCGAAGTCTATGGACACCATCGCCCCGGGCAGGAAAAGCTGCTCTCCGAGGTATTTGCCCGGGGAATTCCCAAGACCTGCACCATTTCAGAGCTAATCGAGTACTTCAAACCAGTGGATACAGTGACCCCTCTTCCTTCTTCCTGGAGTACATGGGAAGATGAGATGGCAGAGGGCATACCTTATCCTCAGTGGCAGTATCCCGGGCATGAGCTGCACGAGTTGCAATGGCAACTCACCAATTTTATGCTGCACACTGTTAAGGAGGCTCCAACTAAGTCGCCTGGATTTTCCAAGGCACGCAGACTCCTGGACGAGGGACTGCATAGCTGCCAGTACTGGTGGGCTAGTTGCCGGCCCTGGTGGAGTGTGGAGATGATTAAGTGGGGTGCCCAAAAATTATACCAGGCTGTACGGTCGCTGGGGGATGCCATCGACAAGAAACCCAAGGAGGAAGCCAGCAGATTATTTCAAGCTGTAGTGAACAAGGCAAGGGAATGGCAAGAATCAGGCGAAGCACAGCGTCTGAAACAAAAATATAAAGAGGAGCACCCCGAAGTTTCCACCGAACTTACTTTTGGGAGTTAAGAAGCGAGTTATTATGAAGTGTGCTTACGTCATCCTTGCCTTCCACGCCCATGAGCCGCTATGGGACCTGCCCAACGAGCTCATTGCTCTGGTGGATGACCCCGAAATACGCGATGCCATTCGGGGGGAGAACTATGTCCTAAAAAGGGCGCGGGAGGAACGCGACATATACGCCCACCTGATACAAACGGCGGAATCACTGGGGGCTCCGGTAGCCCTGGATATCACCAATGAACTTCTGGTGCAATTAGCCTGGTATATACCAGAGACATTCCAGAACCTGGCAGCGGCTTACAAAAAGGGCACTATATACCCCTTGTATACACATGCCCATCATACTCACGCCGCCTTGCTTACCTCCGATGAAATAGCTGATGAACTTCGACTTAATATGGAACTGCTTCATAATGTGATGGGCATCCCTGAGCCTGGACACCGCGGTGCATTTCCCGCCGAAGGGTCAGTGGATGCAGCCAAGCTAGCTGCCTATAAAGACAGCGGCATGGAATACATCGTCTTTCCACACCTGAGTGACCGCAAAGCACATTTTACCGTGGATAGCGAGGGTGATATCCAATACTGTGCCTTTATCGTGGGGCCGGACATGCTGGCACTGCCTCGCCATTTTCCCGTATCTCAATATATCTGGCGACCGATAACTCGCCATGATCCCCAAGGCGTGCAAAATCAGGGCTATATTTTGGGAAGGTACTGGGTCTTTGCCGAAGAATATCGCAATAAATCCTATATACCCTTCCCCATATCTTGGGAAGAGGCAGTAGCTGAGTACACCGCAGTACTGGAAAATGCACTGAAGGAGCTGCCCGACCGGGGCTTAATCCTCTACATCCAGGACCTGGAGCTTATGGACTTCGGCGATGTCGCCCTACGGATAATGGAGCATGCCTGGAAAAATGTCATCAGCACAAAGATCGCCGAAGTGCAATTCGCAACACCTGATGACTATCTGGAGAATTTAGGCGATATAGCGAAGCTGCCTCGTGTCCGCTTTCATCAAATCTCCTGGGCCCCTGAAATGCGCCTGGTTCTTCGCTACGATGGTCATTATCCACCGCGTAACGCCGGAGAGTTCAGCGCTGTGAATCTCGAAGAAACGGTTTTCAAACATCTACCATTCGTCCTATGGGAACCTGGTCGTTTCCTCATACACATTTACGGAGCAATCCTGGATGCTTTTGGTATGCCCAGGCGACTGGCCACAGATGCAGCCTCGCTCCATAATACCAGATATGCTATTCCCCGCTTTGATTTCAAAGAACAGATAGGCTTGCACTACCGGCTGATGAAGCGGGCCTGTAACTGGGGCTGGAGACCTGAAGAAGGGCGACAGAAGCGTCCCTTCTTACACGGCTATCGCCTCTCAGAACTTCTTCTCGGCACTGTGCCCGAGGACATTGCCTTTGCTGCCACCAGATACGTGCACCCTGGTGATACCACTTACGTAGGAGCAGAACGCATTCTCGAATTCCTTCTTGACACCCGATTTGCTTACCTGCGAGCTGGAATCGAAGAGGGCGGTCTTGCTGGTGAGCACAAAGAATCAGCCTTACTGGAACTTAAGCGGGGACAGAGCCACCGTGTGATTGCCACCGAATTTATTCACCGTGCACTCGAAGCCAGCCGCTCCGCCGAATCAGTGGCTACTCCCGATGGAAGAGGCGAAGCGTTAAATCACCTTATTCGAGAGCTGAAGGGATATTGCCGAGAGGTGTTTGTCGCCACTGACCATATACAGCGCGCCTGGGGTTATGTCAATGACCTGAACGCTATGATTCTGATCATGTACCAACACTTGTACAAAATCTATCCCCCGAAATTTCCTACAGTATTCAGAGAGCTTTTACCTCAGGAGTGGAACGCGAGAGAAAATCCCAAACTGCTTTAAGTCTCCGACAAGGGACGCCTTTAGTGAGGTCCCCAAACCCTCTTAGATTTTACTTTTCAGAAACGAAATCCTCTGTGCTACTGCCTGGCTGGCTTGGATACGGGACTTAGCCTTGCTCAGGTCGTTAGCTAGCTTCGCATCCCCCACCACATCCCCGACCCAGTTACAGAAATCGTTTCTCCCCTCACCCGAATGATAATGGAAAGTCCCGTCACCCATGTCATTTAGAGCTTTTTCAAGCTCCCCGAGGTTCTTAACAAGTTTACCATCATGACACCAGAAGCGTTTCTCATCCGGCACATTCCCTAAACGCCTATTCGCCTCTTCTTTGCTAATCCTGCTAATCTTAGCCATGCTCACCCACCTCCTAATTTGATACTATGTTGACATTATACCACAAAAATTTCCGAACTAAAATCAAGTGCGCTGGCTGACCCATGTATAGCACGATGAACCATTTCCTCCGTCATTTTCCAAAGTGTTGTGGCAAGTTCATCTAAATTCTTTACCACCCTGCCATCATGAAATCAGAACACTTTGTCATGCAGAACATCTCTTAACCACAGCCCGGCTACCTCTTTTGTTGATTTTAGTGCCATGGCTATTGTCTCATCTTTTCTGAGTCAGTTAATATATCGCCTCTGCTCATCTCTCTCAAAAATGAGAGTTTTCTCCATCCATATATGAGGGGTGGGAGGGATAACCCTCCCACCCTTGGGCTCCCGGGCTATGGCTTACTTACTTTTTGGGCTTTTGGGGGCCGGGCTTGCCTGGGCCGACGGGCTTCTTTTGCACTTATATCACCTCCTTTTTCTAAGCACTAAATATAAGGCGTTTATTCTTTTGATGAAAATGTTATCATGAATATCAAAACACTATGTGTAATTCATGATAATGGAATAATGAAATGGTAATCATGTATAATACCATTATACTCCCTAAGAGTTGTTTGTCAAGACTTTTGGGCGAAAAATCTAGAAAATTTTTATAAAAAGGAGGTCAAATATGCCCGAGTGGACATTTCTTACCAATCATGGAATGGTGTTGAGCTATATCGCTCGCCACTCCCGGACAACTGCCCGCGACCTGGCCGATGCCATCGGCATCACAGAAAGGACAACGCGAAAGATAATCGCCGACCTCCTAGAAACCGGCTACATCACTAAAAAGCGAGAGGGACGGCGCAATCGCTACCGAGTCAACCCCGACGTCATTCTTCGCCATTCCAGCCACAGTGAAACCGCCGTAGGAGACCTGCTTCAGGTGCTAGGCTGGAAGAGGAGAAGAAGGACCGTCGAACCAGACTGACATGGCCATAAGCGGAACAGATTGTATGTCCACCCATGTGACGCAGATTCTATCGTCCTTACCATACACCGAAAATCCATAAAATTTATCTCCGAAGTTTCTTGACCTATTCAGGAAGCTTTCACCCGAGGAGTAGAAAGCACTATAAAACTCCAAGTTGGTCTAGACTCACTTCAACTCAGCCAACAAAACCAAAAATCCTCGGTCTGTCGAATTGAATGACGGTGGTCATTTTCTTTGTTCCCCAAAGTCACTTGGCAGCACATCCTCAGGCAAAGATGCTTCTACCTGAGCTAACGCTTCAGCCCCCATAGCAGCGGCGGCCTCTAGAGCTCCCTCGGCAACATACACCGCAGCTTGCTCTTCATTCAGGCCAACCTGTTCGGCTATCTTCCTAGCTACCTCTACTGCTTTAACAGCAGCTTCGGCATAGTCAGCTCCAATCTCTCTGGCTCCCAGCACTACCCCGTAACCAGCACCACGGAGAGCGTCACTAGGGTCTATTCGGGCTCGCCCGAAGGTGCGTGCGATGCCCAGCACAGCCGAATGAACCAGGCGCCCCACATCCATGTCTGTTGTTTCCTTAGCATGCATGGCTCCTCTTGCCGTCTGTCGGGCCACTTCGCTACTGTGAATTTCCATGTCTTTTTTCGTTCCCCAAACACCAATCAATGCCTTTTCTAGAGCCTTAGATATCTTAGCCATCCTCTTTTGGCCTCGCACTGCTGCTACAGTAGCAACTTTGGCCATGTCAGCAAGCTGATATGCTGTCACGCCCAAAGCTACATCCAACCCGGGGAAGGAGACACGCCTGAGAATACCATAGGGGAACTGGCTCAAAAAATTCAGACCGGGAACCGAACTCATAGGCCGTACTACATCCTGCATTGGAGCAAGTAGTGCATTCACGACTATCTCTCGACTCGCTTCGCCATCTTCACGGAGGGCACGCAGGATACTCAGGGTAAGAATGCCCAAGACAAAAGTGATTACGAACAGGAAATCAAAGCCGCGAAGGTCAAAGGTCGGGAGCCGAATAGCATGAATCGGATCGATCCATGTGAAGATGAGGCTGAGTTGGCTAGTTCTGAAGAAGTCTCCAAGGTAGCCACCAAGCAAAGGTCCCAGACCAGCACCCAGGCTGGCAGCTAGACTAGCCGCTGCCAGATAAGCGGTGGCTTCTCCTTTGGGAGCTAATTTCAATCCGATGGTGCCGGTAGTAAAAGTGGTCCCTGCCGCTGCAATGCCGGCGAAGATGTGGAGAACCACCAGCAAAGGAATCGTTAGAAAGTATCGCTCTGGCATGGTCGTGAAAGACCAGCCCAAAACTACTAATAGATACAATGAAACGGACACAGACAGGATTGCCTTGATACCAAACCTATCAGCCAATGGACCCCAGACGCGAAGAAACAGGATGTTTAAGCCCTGACTTAATATGCTAAAGCCAATTACCACCGGGAGAGGCAAGCCCAGACGCTGCAGCATGTAGACGGCGAAGAAAGGAATGGACATGTTCAAAGCCAATCCCCACAGGAATAGGAATAATATAAGACGCCGGTAATTAGCATCGCGAAAGGGAGTGGATATGGTCGAAAAAAGTGATGGTTTGAGCCCGGGGACAGGTTGCATTAAGGGCTCTGGTACCACACTCATAAATAACGGGGCGGCCAGCCCCAAAAAAACAGCGCCAAAAAGCATGGCAAAGGTGTATCCCAGAGCTTCATTGCCAGAAGCACGCCCCTCCCAGTAACTTATGAAGAGTGACGCCAGCAGGCCAAATGTCATAGCTGCCAAGTTAGCCCACATTTGACGGCGGGCGAATAAACTTCCTAAAACTTGTTGAGGAACCAAGTCCCTGACCCAGCTATTCCAAGCACAATTGGTGAAAGAGACAAACACACCACGAATTGCCATGATGCCCAGCAGCATAGCTGCAGCACTGCTGCTCGGTATATCCAGGAACAGGGGTATCAACGCGATAGGTAACCATGCCAGCTGAGCTGGAATCCAAGAAGCTAATACGATGACTTTGCGCCTCCGGATCCGCTCAACCAGGGGTATAACCAGTATCTGGATAGGCTGGGTGAGAAAGGGAATGGCTGCCAGAATACCAATCTGGAAATTGTTACATCCCAGTAACAGAGCATAGGCAGCCAAGAAGCCACTGGTGGTTATACTGAAGAAGCCCATGGCGGCCATTCCCTCCCATGTTAGCCAACGCAATCCACTCGCTACATCCTGGTCGGATATGGTGGGTTTGGGACTAAGTTTTTCTTTAAGACCCATTTTAGGCTAATATGTTTCCGAAGATTAACTATGCTTCAACGCGAATATGAGTATCAGGGACATGATAAAGCACTTCCCTGATAATGCGTATAACCTAGAATAATATCAAGTCAAGTGATATTTGGCACGCTATATGGGTACAAAAGGGGAGAAAATAATTACTCCTGAAGACAGGGTAAGATTTGCGCATAGTTGGGCTGCAAATGCGGGTCTAGCCAAGCCTCACATGTGTCCGGCATCGCTCTTAACCAACCTCACACCAGAGTATCTGTAGCTCACTTGCCTGCTAGGCGCTGATATTTGGTTTGACAACCTTCTTAACTGGTCGGCTAAGAGTCTTGGTAAGTCATAGATACTGGTGGCCTTACTATAAGCACCGATGACCTAGCATATCGCGCTATACGCTGAGACACGCTGCCAAGCAAGAAACCGCGCACTCCACTAAGACCTTTGGCACCCAGAGCAATCAAGTCCACGTTTCGTCGGACAGCTTCCCGCAAGATTTCTTGCGAAGGGGCACCGCGGGTAACAATGACTGACACGTTGTAGCCGCCCCTGCGAAACTGCCTTTCTGCTTCTGTCATCAGCCGCGCAGCGGCTTCCTCTTCAGCTTTTTGAAGCTCGGCAATTATTCGCTGATCGCGTTCTAAGTCGAAGGTGTATGCTTTGATAAATGACGCGGCAAAAGCTTGCACCACCGTCATGAGAAGGACTTCCGCATGGCGCGGGAGCGACATTTGCAGCAAGAACTGTACCACTTCACCAGAGTGTTTCGAACCGTCAAGCGGCACCAACACTCTATTGATAGCTTTGCTCTCTCTCTTAGCTACCAGCACGTTACACGGTGCGTATTTAACCACTCTGTGAGCAACGCCGCCCAACAGAAACTCCGAGGCATCACTTGTGCCCTTGAATCCCACCAAGACAAGGTCTGCCCGTATGCTGCGACATGTCTTTATAATTTCATTGGCAGGGCTTCCTCTACGGATTATGGTCGCAACTTTCAACCTCAGAGCGCCGAGTGCCTCTGAGTATTTGGCAAGTAATGCTAACGCTCTTTCCTCTTCCGCTTTCCGAACCTGGGTCTTCAGTGCAGTGGAGCGCCCCAAAAGGTCAACCAAAGTGTGCCCGCCCAAAAAGACATGCTCTGGAATCACAGTCAGGATTGTTGCCTCATTTTTCCTCCCTATTCTCAATGCTCTAACTAAGTCCACGGCGACTTCAGAGTAGGTAGAGCCATCAACGGCAAGCAGAATCTTCATCCTCATCTCCTTTCATGCTCGGAATCATAATTTAATTTTAAGATTGGGTTCGACCTTCCTCAAACAAAACATCCAAAGGCCTTTTGGGTGTTGCCTCTTCATAAATTCACTAGTCAACAACTCGCTTCACAGATTTTCTATTTGCATAAACCAAAAGCCGGTCTCCTTCCATGATTTTCTCGTCCCAATTCGGTCTAGTTAGATAAGTACCGGCTCTGTCTATACCAAGGATATTTATGTCCGCTCCCGCGGTGATATCAGCCACAGACAAGCCAATACTATTCGAGCTTTTTTTTATCAAGACAAGACTAATAGCCCAGTCCCTCTCCACATGGAATATTTCATCAACCGCCGGAGCTTCCTTAAGAATTCGCTTCACAACTGGCCTTTGCAGCCAGTCAATAATCCGTTGGCCAACGTTGCTTCTTATAATTAATTGATAGAGTCCGAATATGCCTCCAACTATTATAGCCAGGCGAATGAAAAACCACACGTAACCACCTACTTGGGTGAAGGATGCCACTAAAGTGGCAATTATGGTGACCGTTCCGGCATTTCCCAGTATAATGAGAACAGTTACAACTCTGCGCCTCGTTTTGTGCCCTACCACTCGTTCAGCTTCTCTCGTCGTGAAGCCTGTTCCCGTGAAAGCAGATAACGCCTGAAATCTAGCCACATCAGGTTCTATCCCGGTTAACTGGAGAGCAAAGCCCCCGATTCTGACGATGATGAAAGAAACTAAGATAGTTATCAGCAAAATTCCTACATAAGCCATATTCAACACCTCCAACTTAGGTTCTGCTGAAGCATGGATGGCACTGTCTGTGTAGAAGGTTGCGAGTACCCCGTCGCTTCGTCTCTCAGTTTAGATGCCAAAGACACATTATTCATTCAGTAACTTTAGAGCCACCTCCTCCTCCTAAAATAGAATACCAGAGAAATGCCTATCACTGCCATTACAATCAAGATAATAAAGTACCCATACTTCCACTCTAGCTCCGGCATATTTGCGAAGTTCATGCCGTAAATGCCGGCAATAAAAGTCAAAGGAATGAAGATAGTGGCTATGAGTGTCAGCACCTTCATAACCTCATTCATACGGTTGGACACTGAAGAAAGATAGGTGTTCAGTACACTCTCAGTCATATCTCTGAGACCAAGAGTTAGCATCTCAATCCGCACCAAATGGTCATAAATGTTGCGGTAATATATTTGCGCCCGCTCGCTTATCAGGGCATATTCGCCGCGGCTGAGCCCGTTCATTATTTCACGCTGAGGCAATATGACCCGCGTTAACGTCAGTATGCTGCGTTTGAGCTCCATAATCGACATCAGTGTTTCTCTCTTCGGCTCGTGAAGTGCCTCGTCCTCGAGTTGATCATTCTTCTCATCCATACCATCGATAGTGGGCATGAAATTGTCCACCAATGCATCAATCAGGTCGTGAACCAAGAAATCGCCTCCTCTGCGCATAAGGCGTCCGTCTTTTCGAACGCGCTCTAACATAGACGAAACCGACCTCATGGGCACATCATGGCTGGTGACCACGTAGTTTTTTCCCAGAAAGAGTGCTAGTTCTGTGGTCTCCACTACTTCAGGCTCGAGGTGGTAATTGATACCATGAACGATAATAAATAAGTAGTCCTCAAAATCATCTATCTTGGGTGGATGTATATCCTTGCTAACGCAGTCTGCTATTGCCAGGGGATGGAAACAGAATACATTCGATAGTAACTCGGCGTCCTCGTTCGTCACGTCCTCCATATCAACCCAAAGCAACCCCTCCCCACTTGCCAGAAAGCTTCTGATTTGTTCTACGCTTAGCTGGTCCAAGAGTTTCCCATCCGTTGTTAAATAGAAAGTACACTGTATCATCATCGCCTCCTTAAACTTCGCAAAAGTCGCTAAATAATAAATACTACCAGGAAGAAATTCTGAGAAGCCTGTCTATTGCATCTTCAACCCTCTCTCCTTTTCCAGTCCACATTAATTTGTCACCCATTTCAATGTGCAAAGAATATAGTTCTTATGATAGCACAAACCATATCCTGCTATAATACCTGTAACACTTTACACGGAATTAGCTGATATCACATTGGTGAGCTATAGCGGACGGAGTGAGCATAACAACGGAGACGAAGGAAAAAATGGGTGAGTAAGGTGAAAGTGCGTTGACCACAAGGAATTTACCTGAGCGCATAGACAGACTGGAGGAGCTGGCTAATAATCTGTGGTGGAGCTGGCACCCCCAGGCGCGTGACCTATTCCGAGCTCTGGACTATCCACTATGGCGGTTGAGTGGGCACAACCCAGTCAAACAATTGCACGAAACCGGCGACGATAAGTTAGCCGCAGCCGCCGCCGACCTCACTTTTCTTAACCTTTATGACTCTGTGATGTCGACTTTCGACGCTGAGATGACAGACGAGGATAGCTGGTTTGCTATCAAATATCCCGATGGCTTAGACGGCCCCGTTGCCTACTTTTCAATGGAATTTGCCATACATAACTCCCTTCCTATATA
>Ga0172363_10003043_pt1 | contig 13597 bp, 12 predicted proteins | sample LakKivs2_kivu2a2_FD_114541 | JGI IMG/M metagenome (GOLD analysis project Ga0172363, IMG submission 114541) | Sediment microbial communities from Lake Kivu, Rwanda - Sediment s2_kivu2a2 | ecosystem: Environmental > Aquatic > Freshwater > Lake > Sediment | place: Rwanda: Western Province, Lake... | reverse complement strand
TATGGAATAAATATCTATCTGCGCGCGGGTATCTTATGGAATATCAGCACGATGGCTTTTACGAGGGGGCTAAAATGGGCCTCTTGGCGTCAAACTCGGGTTAAAGATTCAGAAAAAAAGCAGGGGAAAAGGGGCCGAGACCCCAGAAATTCTAGCCTAGTCAAAGGGCCGGATTTTGGGGGCAAAGCCGAGGGCTCGTACTTTCCTGCCTGCGTAAGGTACGATGGTCGCTTTTTTAGGACGATCCGCGGCAAATCGTCAAAGGAAGAGCTCGTCCGTAAATGGCGAGGGTTGCGGAGCGGCTACAACGCACTGATCGTCTCGGGCCTATATGGCTTTGTCGCGCCGTTCGATCCCATCCAGGAATACACATGTCATTTCGCTGATAGAATCTTGGGCGATAATACCAGCCTGCAGCTGTTATGGCGGGATCTGCTGACCGATATCGTTCGTGATCAGGCCAAAGGCGAAAAGGGCATTCTTATTGACCTTCTATCTGAAGAGGCCTATGAGGATGCGTTTGACTGGCACAGCGTTTATGAGAGCATTGAGTGCCTCCACAAGGCATATAAGCTAAAGGCCGGTCCCGAGACATTGATCAATTCTGCCCTATTCTTTGATGACCTATTCCTTAGCCCGAAGGATGAGGAGCCATTTATTTGTCCAGACAAGTTTATCTCCAAAGAATATTTTGACGATTCGAATGAGCAGATTCTTTTTGAACAAGGCTACAAGGCAACAAGGAAAGAGGTTGCCAGAGAAGGCATCGCAGAAGCTCTGCCCGAGCTCAAGAAACGATATGGCTCGGCATGGGATTCTATGTCGAGCAAGGTCCGGAATCAGGCTGCCAACTCGGAATATTCTTATATGCGCAATCGAGATCTTCGAGATTTCGACTTTACTGCCGCGTCTATCTGCCTCAGTAAGGCCATTGAGATTTGGCTCGAGGAGACCATTGTAGCTCCCCTTGCGACAATCCCCGCAGTCAGGCAACTTCTCAAGAATCGAGCCAATAAGGTGATTTCCCCCCATAAAGCTACAATCGGCGATGTCTCTCACTTCTTTTCAAGGCTCGGATTTAAGATTACTAGCGGGTTGCTCAGGATTGACGCTGCCAAGGTGTTTCCCTTGATAAACCCCGAAATTCTCGAGGAGTTGAGTGGCGACTTGGATAAGATCGCCTTGGGCTATCGAAATGGATGGGCACACAAAGACCCGATGCCACGAGAAGTCTACGAAACGTTCCGTGACGCGGCGGTCGAATTCTTCAATGGATGGGTTCCCAAATGGAGAAAAGCGAAATAGTTTCTTATCTGGGTGCTAAAGAATGGGTATCTACCTGACTCACCACAGTGCCTGGAAAAGAACGTGCGTTCCGCGATCTTAGGAGGGATTGCTTAAGTGCACGATCAGTTCAATCGTTATAGGGCGGTTCGGATTGGGCAGGCATTATCCCTGATTCCAGAAGACGTATGGGAGAAAATAGATCTTGGCGAGCCGGAATGGCCGGTCCTGAAAAGGTTCGTTGAAGATAGGGCGAATCTGAGCGCTGCGCTCGGAATGGCCGTTGCCCTCTGTGACTATCAGCTGGGGACAGGCGGGGCCCAGAAATACTGGCTGGACGTCAACGCCGCTTACCAGAATCGCAAGCCTATCGACAGTGCGGGGAAAATAGGCTTGATGATCGATGAACTATTAGAGCGGCCGGTTGCGGCCCGCCTTGCATCAATGAAGAGAAAGCGGATAGAAAGGTTCCTAAACTCCCCCGTCATGTCGGCTTTAGCGGCCATGAGCATAGCCGAGCTTGCAGAAAAGCCGATGGAGCTTTGGAGCTCATTCTCGATGTCAATGCGCCAGAAGCCGGATGACAAGACGATTGTCTTTGCTATGAAGATCTTCGACTTGATGCATAAGGCCAGCACGGGCAACTATGTCCGGTTCCCAGCTGCCATCCCCATTCCCACAGACCTCAGAATAGGGCGGGTTACTTTAGCTTGTGGTTTGATCGATGCCCCTCCCGGAAAGCGGATTGATGAAGCTATGGAGTCGATAGACGAAGTGCTAAGCAAGGAAAAAGGGAGGATATTGGCGGCATGGACCTGCGTTTCGGAAACGGCAGCGGGTTTGTCTCTCTTCCGGATAGACAGCCTTGTTTGGCAGGTCGGAGAGCCGATATTCAGGCATAGGCGAGATCCCGCAGCAGCGAAAGCCGCAGTCTCCAGGATCCTGGGAGATTATTGCTGTCGGGCCGACATTTGCTGTCTGGTTAGCGAGGCTTTGTGCGCGCTTCTATAGGAGTGAGTGCGGATTATTAGCGCAAAGATAGAGTTCTGGAAGATGGACGACGTTGGCCAATGATGGCACCGAAAATATCGTCGACCAATAACGAGGCGAGTTCAGATGATAATGATCTTCTCTTCGTGCTCAGCTAAGAAGAATGACCACACGCAGATCAACCCCAGCGGCCCTCTTGCTACCCCGTCATATTATTTGGAGGATAAGCATTCGATATTAGCGTTGGAAAGGACGCGCGAGAGCATATTTCGTAACGAAGCAGCTATGGTAGGTTCGAGAAAAACTTATGCATATGACCTTTACGTAAGAACGGGGAGAGCCTATAACGCCGTGAATAGCGAATATTATGGAGAAATAAAGAAGGCATTGGTCGAAAAACGAGGGATTGAATGGTTCTTTTTATCAGGAGGATTTGGGATTATCCATGCTCTTGAAGAAGCATGGAATTATCAAGCTACTTTCAACTGCTCAATTGCCTATCAGGAGGGAATTCCGTATACGGCAAATATCTGGAAGACTCTGTTGCCGCAACTATGCGATTCGGCGATTTCGCGGCTTTCACCAGATTGGGTATATGTTTTTGGCAGCCGAGATTATACGAGATTCATAAAAGAAACTAACGTATGGGACGAAAATGACAATATCAAGATAATCGAAAGCACTGGATCTGCTGGCACTATTTGGCTATCTAAGAAGCTAGCAGAATTGATGTACTCATTCTTCAACTATGAGTTACCGAAATTCAATGGATCCTACAAGAAGTTTACCAAACAAAATGCTCTGTCCAAGGGTTCATTATGAAATATGAAGAGCAAAGGCGCGGGCCAGCACGGTCATGTGATTTCGTTAATGTCGGCTCCTTCGTATGCCAGAAAGAAGCCCCGGATATTTTTGAATTTCGGACCTTAGAATCTATTGCCAAGCCAGCGAGGTCAACTTGAAGGGAAGAAGGAACGTCCTGACGGGACAATTGGGAGAATTCCTTGCCTGTGCTGAGCTGAATCGCCGCGGATATATTGCGACGCCATTTTCAAAGAATGTCCCTGAGATCGACCTCCTCGTCTTTGACGACCATCTCAGGGCCATTCCTGTCCAGGTCAAGGCATTCACCCAGGCGGGACTTGCGGGTACGGCCACAACTTATATGGATGTAACCATTACGAAGGATGGCCGGCAACTTGTCAGAAGAAAGAAACAGATTTCAAATCCAGATCTTGTATACCTGTTTTTGAGGATTGGCGCTCGGTACGGAGAGGATGAATTCTTCTTGGTCAGGAAGAAGGACGTTTTCGAAATCCAGTATCAAGACTACAAGGGGTGGCTAAAGAAACACGGGAATAGAAGGCCGAACAAGCCGAATAGTTTGCACTGTGCGCTCTGGAAGAAACACCTGGAGCCTTATCGCGATAACTGGGACATTCTTAATGAAAAAATGTCTGGGAGCAAAGAGGTATCCTAATGAAAGCAAAGTCCATTGAATCTAACGATCCTGCTTTTCACAGAGAGCATCTGCGGTTATGGAGAGCCGAAGTCACTGAACGCGATCCTGAAAGTGGATCAAACGCAAATATATTCGTGGACAAGCTTTTGGATGTCTTCACAGACAACCCACCATTCTCCTGGCGATTCCGAATTACGACATATAAGAATCCGATATTTCGCGTCCATAATGTGAAGTCAGGGAGAGATAACGATTTCCTGCTGGTTGGGACTCGGGAGATTATCATCCTTAAGAAATTCTTTGATGTCCGTTTCAGGCACCTTTTTCCTAGGTCAAGCGTTTTTTATGGAAGTGGAGTAGGATCTGGCGTTAATGTCTTTCACCAAGGGGTCGAAAATCAAAAGGAATACATAGAGGCCGCTAGATCGATGGCCCAAAATAGCCCAGACTGGTATATAAGAACACTGTGAATGCTAGGATGCTTGCTACCATCAAGGAGATAGACAAAGTCAATCCACCATGATAATTGGGATGAGCCCCTAATAACCAACGCGAAGTAAAAGGGAAAAAGAGAGATGTCGATCTTGGGTCAGTACCCAACCGGACGTTTTAAGTATCGGCGTCTGTAACAATGAGGAGGCGATGATGGCCGTATTTTCCGAGCGGATAAAGCCCACGGACTATAGCATCCATTCGTTTCTCGAGGACTTGACTAAGAAGAAGTACCAGATTCCAACTTTCCAGCGAGAAGTCGTATGGTCGCAGGATTCCGTAAAAAAACTCTGGGACAGCATTTGCAGGTTTTATCCAATTGGCAGCATCTTAATATGGAAAACAGATCTTAGATTACAGAATCATCGACAAATCGGAGGTCACGTTATCGCTGAAACGAACCAATCTGGAGAATACAGCTATATTCTGGACGGTCAACAGAGAACTACCTCCCTATTGACTTCACTTTATGGGGGCGAGATCGAAGGGCGAAAAGGCTTTAATCCGTCCCTCTTTATCGACCTGACCGTACAAGAGCCCGAAGAAGATGACGAGGGTCTTTATCGGCAACGCTTTTTATTCTGGACAGAAATAGATGACAGGGGTGGGTCTTACGGGCCGAATTCGCAAAAAATGAAGAAATATCAGCAGGGACTCATCGCCCCTCTGAGGGATGTAATGCTGAGTTATGGGGCTGTTGAAAAGAAACTCCACGATGCGGGGCTGACAGAATATGAAAATCCCGTTCGAACGCGATTGCGTGAAATACATGATGTACTTAACAACTATAGGATTTCGTTCATCGAGTTGCGGGGAATCGAGGTTGCTGAGGTATGCCAGATATTTGAACGGATAAATCAAGAGGGGAAGCCGCTAGATATATTTGATATCGTTGTTGCCAAAACCTACCGTTTGCCGGCCAATGGAACTCCTGGTTTCTACCTGCGTGATCTGCTTAACAATTTCCGAGAATCGACGGGGGGACAGTATAAGGACATACCTGAGATTTGGTATCTAGAGATGCTGGCCACACTCATCATGTTCAACATAAAAGACGTGGCCATTCACAATATTACGCCAGCATATCTCAACAGGATAAAGACCGAGCACATAGAAAGCGTATGGGACGAGGGGCAAAGAGCTGTCAGAAAACTGTTTGATTTCTTCGACAACCATCTTCATCTTAAAGGGCCTAGGCTCATACCGAATCGCTATTTCTTCCAGGCTATGATCGCTTACCTCTATAATAACAAAGCACCCAACTATGATCGCATGAAGGAATTTTTCTGGTTTGTGAGCTTTCATAACGACGATTTAATGAATAGCACTACATCCCTCGTCAAGTACGCTGGCCTGTTACATAAAGCGAAAAATGGCGAAAATTATGATTTAGGTCGTTTTGTGATAGACAGACAGCGCCTAAGAGAAGCGTCCTACAATTCTAAAGGACGCTTATCCACCGCCATTCTTGCGTTGCTTTCAAACGAAAGACCAGGTGACTGGCTGGCGCCCGACAAACAAGTGATCAACGATGTCTATTACCAGTTATCGGACAAGCCTAATTTACATCACATCTTTCCTGTCGGGTATATTGCTAAGTACCCGGGGAAGAACAAGATCAATGTCAACAGTCTCATGAATATTGCTTACATTCCTCAGATCGAAAATATAAAGATAAGCGATCGTAATCCAGTAGATTACCTGCGAGATTATGATAAGGGAGACTTTGAGAGAACCTTATCAGGTCATCTTATCCCGCTTAACCTCTTGGAGTGGGCCAGGCAAGACAGGTTGCCCGAAAATGCTCTTGATGTTTTTGTTGAAAAGAGGGTCGAGTCGTTCCTTGCTGCAATAAAGGACAGATTAAGAGCTTTCGTTGTCGATGTGGTAGATACTGGTGCTAAGCAATCTAAAGATCAGGATACGACCACTGAATCTAATATGTAACTTGGAGTCGGCCCAAGCATCAATCGGATGTTCCAAACCTGGCGAGTGAGAGAGGGGCCGGGACGTTGAGTCTCGCCGCATTTCGGTATTGCCAGTCATCTGCGCCGGCAGGCTCATATGCGACCCGCCTTTGCTATTTCACTACTGCATTCGCAACCGTGCTAGCAGCCTGGAAACTGGCTCCCTCGGCCGGGGTATCCAAAGGTCTAGAACGGCGCCCCGGCCCGGGGCTCCAAAGGGGGCTTGACAACCTTGTCGAGTTAGCATAGTATGTTGACAAGAAGTCAACTTACTATGCTGAATTGACAGGAAACAGCCATGCCCGTCGACGTCCGGGACCGCATCCAAGCCGAGGTCTTCGACTATCAGACCCTGATCGACGCTTTGAAGGGGTTGGCCTACCCCAGGAACAGGATCAACGACCTACTGCGCCAGGGCGTCCTCGTGAGGGTGAAGAAGGGGCTTTACGTTTTCGGCGATAGTTATCGAAGGCATCCCTATTCGAAGGAGCTGCTGGCCAACCTTATCTACGGCCCTTCCTATGTCTCGCTGGATTACGCGCTCGCCTACCACGGGCTGATCCCCGAAAGGGTCGAAGCCCTGACGTCGGTTACGCCTAACCGCTCGCGCCGGTTCGCCGCCCCCGTAGGCCTTTTCGTTTACCGTCAGATCCCGGCGCGCGCCTACGAGGTGGGCGTGGTCCGAGTAGAAGCGGACCACGAGCAGGCGTTCCTGATCGCCTCGCCCGAGAAGGCCTTGGCCGACAAGGTCGTCTCGGTGCGGGGCGGGCCCATCGTGTCGATGGCGGAGATGAGCCGGTTCTTGGAGGCCGACCTGCGGGTCGACGCCGGCGCCCTCCGGTCGTTGTCCGCCGAGAGGATCGACGATTTCGCCGCCCGCTACCGGTCGTTGAAGCTGAGGCATCTCGGCGGACTCGTGAGGCGCCTCCAGCGGTCCGAAAAGGGGGAGAGCCGATGAACGAAGCTGTCCGTCAGATGCTGTCGGCTTACGAGGTCCGCTCGGTGCAGGACTCTCTGTGGGCCTTGAGGGAGGTCATGCAGGAGATCGCGCTCCTCGGCCTCTGGCGCGGCAAGTTCTTCGAGAAGGCGGCCTTCTACGGCGGAACCGCCCTCCGCGTGCTTTACGGCCTCGACCGGTATTCGGAGGACCTGGATTTCTCGCTTCTCAAGAAGGGCAGCAGCTTCGATCTTGTCGACTACAGCGAGTCCCTGAAGAGGGAGCTCGCGTCCTTCGGTTTCGCGGTCGAGGTCGAAAGCCGGAAGAAGCAGGCTCAAACGGCCGTTCAATCCGCCTTCCTCAAGGCCGACACGCGCACCCAGATGATCACGGTCGAGTTTGAGCGGGGCCTCGTCCAGCAGATCCCCCGGAACCAGGTTCTTAAGATCAAGCTCGAGGTCGACACAGACCCGCCGCCGGGTTTCTCGACAGAGGTCCGCTACCTGTTGAGGCCGGTGCCCTTCGCCGTCAGGACGTTCAGCCTTCCCGATCTCTTCGCCGGGAAGATGCACGCCGTCCTTTGTCGTGCGTGGAAAAGCCGGGTCAAGGGGAGGGACTGGTACGACCTCGTTTGGTTCGCGGCCCATCATCCCGAGATGCATCTTGCCCACCTCGAGCAGAGGATGCGTCAAACGGGGCATTGGGAGGAACCTGCGCCTCTGACGGAAGCGGAACTCCGAAAGCGCATTGCCCTGCGGATCGACCATGTCGACATCGGCGAAGTCAGGCGCGAAGTGGAGCCCTTCGTGAAGGATCCTGGGGCACTGGCGATCTGGTCGAAGGAATTCTTCTCGGATGTCGCGTCCCGTATAAGAGTCGTATAGGGATCGGATAAGCGGGGGACACCCCCGGCCCTAGCGCGCCTGACGACTGCTCCCTTTCCCCGTCGCCCCCTCGGCTTCATACCCCAGCCCCCTATAGCCCCCCAGCCTGCGCCTGAACATTCGTTCGAGCATCTCGACCCTAAGGTCCGCGTAGTCGTAAATCCGGACCTCGCGCTTGTTATAATGGAGGCGGTGAAGGCGCCCGGCATACTGAGCGAGTGTCCCCTTCCACGAGATGGGGAGCGTTAGGAAGAGGGTGTCGAGACGGGCGTCATCGAAGCCCTCGCCGAGATAACGGCCCGTCGCTATAAGAAGCCGGTCCTCGTCATCGCCGATCGCGGTGAGCCGCGCCCGAAGCTGCTCCCTCTGCTTTTGCCCCATCCCGCCCTTGAAGACGACCACGTTTCGCACGCATGGGCGGAAACGCTCGGCGAACATCTCGAGATGGTCGCGACGCTCTGTTATCAGTACGGGCGAGCGCCTCTCGTGCGCGATAGCCTGCATAACATCTTCGAAGATGAGTTCGTTCCGCGCTTCGTCGTTGATAAGGAGATCGTAGATCTCCTGGATCGTGAGTTTCTCGGGGGCAGTTCGAGGCAAATCGAAGCCCGTAAGGCGCACGACGACCTTATGGTTAAACGGATGCGCCTGGGCGCCCTGCTTCGCTCCGACGCGGAATCTGGCCGGGCCGCACTGCATGAAGATGATAGGGTGGTGGCCGTCCTTACGCGTCACCGTCGCTGACAGCCCGAGTACATACTTGCCCCCGAACCGGCGCGCGATCTGCTCGAAGGACACGGCCGGGATGTGATGGCACTCGTCGATGATGAGGTGGCCGTAGCCCTGAACGATGTCGTCGACGACGCCCTTCCGGCACAGGCTTTGGATGAGAGCGATGTCGACGCGTCCGCTCGGCTTGCGCTTTCCCGAGCCAATAACGCCGATGTCACCCGGGGCAAGGCCCAAGAACTCCTTGAGCTGCGCGGCCCACTGATCAAGGAGTTGGCGGCGGTGGACGAGGACGAGCGTGGGCACGGCGCGGGCGGCTATCATACGGGCGGCAACGACGGTCTTCCCAAAGGCTGTGGCCGCGGCAAGGATCCCTGTGTCGTGGGGGAGGAGCGCGGCGACGGCCTGTTCTTGCTCGGGACGGAGGGTGCCCATGAAACGAAAATGGATAGGCGGAGAACCGGGGGTCCCTGAAATGCGCTTATCGTCGATCGGAGCTTCGATGCCGAGTGATGTTAGGAATTCGATCGTGTCGTCGAGGCAGCCGCGCGGTAAAGAGATATGGCGGATGTAATCCTCGGCGCATGAGATGATCCGAGGCTTTCCGAACGTCGAGAGTCGCAGGGCCTGAGCTTTATAGAACTCGGGGTTCTGGAACGAAGCGAGCCGAATGAGACGTGCTTGGAGGGCCGGGGTGAGGAGTGCCTTATCGATGTAGATCGTATTGGCGAGGACGAGCGGGATCCGGGGCGGGAACGGCCCGCGCAGGGCGCGATCGGCGGAGCGGGAGCGCCGCGAGGGAAGCGCGCGCCAGGGCTCGGCCTCGTCCTCGGCATCGTCAGCCACGGGGAGACGAATTCCGATGACATTGCCCTTGCGTGCGGCTTCTTCGACGAGGCCCTCGACCGTAGCGCGGGTGATGCGTTGGGAAGCGAGGGACGAGAGATACGACCACTGATCGGCGACCGGCGTAAGATCCTCATCAATAAAAAGACTATTGCCCGAGGAAGCAGCGCGGTGCTGGAGCGGGAGGGCGATAAGGTTGCCGAATCCTCCGTCGGGCATGATATCCTGGCTGGGGAACAGCCGGTCGTAGGAATCGAGGCCGATCTCCGGGCTCAGGTCTATGGCCTCAGTGAGAAGGAGGCAACCCAGGCGGCGCGCCAAGGGGGCCGGGATGGGCTCAGCAAAGAAAAGCCAGGCGTGAGCGCCGTTCCCTGAGCGGGAGCGTTCGAAAGCGACGAGTACCCCCAAGCGCAGACATGCTTGGCGGAAGGCCGCGATGTCCGCGGGCCAGTGCTTCTTATCGAAGTCTGCAGCCAGGAACCAGCACGTTTCGTCCTCGAGAAGCGGATAAACGCCCATGACGAAGTCTCGTTTGGCGGAACCCGGCGGGCGAGACGCGTCGGACGATGTCCGGGCGAGGTTATGGTCGTCCGGCATTTCAGCTCCGAACAGATGTCGGCCTGTGGCCCGATCCGTCACCGGCACGAATTCCCGGTTCGAGCACGCTGCGCACCTGACCTGTGGGCGTCGGCAGAGCCCCCGGATCCAGTCGTTCTTGCAGACAGGCTGGTAGCCGGATTTTCCGGTCTTCAGACTCTCCCAGCGGAGGGCATAAATGTCCTCACGCCCCCGGAAGAGCGATCTGAAGAGTGCGACCTTCTCTAGAGGCCGAGATGACGATGTAACCGGCCCGATGTCCCGTGCTCGCTCTGGGGATGCCGCTGCGGCAGCCGAAGCAGCCTGTAACGCCGAGGCAAGTGGCGACGCGCTAGGCGGCTCGAACAGCTCGGGAATGACCGCTTGTTCCGGCCGCTTCGGCGCTGGCGCCGCGGCCTCAGCGACCTTAGGGGCCTTGGCTCCCGTTCCCAGTCCAAGGCGCTCGATCTCCCCGATAATTTCCTTGCGCTTCTCTTCGAGTTCTTGAAGCTGCCGATGGAGCGCTCGAAGCTTTGCTTCGGCTTCCTCATCGAACATTCACGGACTCCTGGTCTCATCCCCACAATCGAGTCTTGAGTTGCACGGGCGCCGCACAAGAAGCGTTGTGTTGCATATAATCTAAAATATTAAACACAAAAAGGGAATCGTGGCTTCCCTGCAATATAATGCTATTCCCTGGTGATCCGGAGATTTGGAGATAATTCTCCCCATTTTTTCACATCTGAATAGACTTGACAAGTAAACAATTTTTGTTTAAATTGTTTACTAGGATAAACAACCATGAGATCAGAAGCCATCGAGAGCGTCGTCGCCGAGTGGCTTCGGGGCGCCGAGCTGCCCCCGTTGACCCCGCGCGAATGCTCGTTATCTGAGCCGGGCATAGGCCGGCCGATCATTGCCGTCGTTGGACCGCGCCGGGCCGGCAAGACCTACTTGCTTTATCAGATGATCGGGAACCTGATCCGCGGCGGAAGGGCCGTCCGGGACGAGATCCTATTTATCGACTTCGAGGATTTCCGTCTCTACGGTTTCCAACCGGACGATATGGCCCGGCTGCTCTCCGCCTTTCACCAGCTCGCGGGCAAAGCGCCGCGCTACCTGTTCTTCGACGAGGTCCACCGCCTGCCTTCCTGGAGCCGGGTCCTCCGAACGCTGCACAGCGCCCGAAAATACGGGATCGTCGTCACCGGCAGCAATACGAAGGTCCTGGCCTCGGAGATCGCGACTGAATTGCGCGGCAGGTATGAGGATTGCCTAGTTTTGCCTTTTTCGTTCCGGGAATTCCTTTCCTTTCGCGAGATCGAGCCTTCGGCGGCTCTCCTTGCTACGCCGGAGCGCGGCCTCGTCCTGAGGGCCTTCGATGAGTACCTCAAGTACGGCGGATTCCCCGAACCGGCGGGATTACAGGAGCCGGCCTCGAAGTGGCGACTGCTGCAATCCTATTTTGACACGGTCTTCTATAAAGACGTCCTCGACCGATACGGGATCCGGGCCCGGCATCTCCTCGACCTTGTGATGCGGAACATGCTGGAGTCCTATGCCTCCCTGTTCTCGATCTCGCGCTTTGCGGAGCAGTTGAAATCCCACGGCCTGCCAGGGAGCAAACGGAGCATTGCCGAGTACCTCCGCCGCCTCGAGGAGGTCTTCTTTATCCTGGCCCTGGAAAAGTTCGATTTCTCGCCGCGTAAGCGGATGATGAATCCAAAAAAGACCTATCTCATCGACACGGGGTTCTCCCTGCTGGGCGGATCCTTCTCGGAGAATCGGGGACGATTGCTCGAAAACGTCGTAGCCCTCGAACTCCTGCGCCGGCGCAAACGCACGATGTACTTCAAGGGAAGGGGAGAGTGCGATTTCGTCGTCCAGGAAGGGACACGGCCCTCTGAAGCCTGGCAGGTTTGTTGGGAGCTCGCCGGGAAGACGGGAGAGCGCGAACTCAATGGCCTGGCCGAAGCGCGTCGCGAGCTGAAGATCGGCCGGGGCGCCATCCTGACCTATGACCAAGAGAGCGCCGATAACGTCGACGGCAAGACGATTCGCGTGGTTCCCGTCTGGAAGTGGCTCCTTGAGCGATAAGGCCGCTTTCAGCGGTTCTTAATGACCCGGCGGACGGGCTTAGGGATAGTTGGACAACCTCCATATTAAAGGCTGGATTTATCAAAAGCGGCGACCCAAATGCGGCTCAGGCCCACATTTTCGTGGACGTAATGTCAATGATAACAGCTATATAGTTCGGCGCTCCGCCGTTCTCCGGATCCAAAGGTCGGAGGTTCGAATCCTCTCAGGCACGCCATTCATTTTCCCCGAGAGATCAACGACTTAGGTAATCCCTACTCCCCGATCGTCATTGTCCCCGATTGTCCCATTTCAATTTAAAGTGGTACATTTTTGGAAAGAAATACGGAAAGACCAGATTTCTTCAATTAATTCCAGTCTGGGCCTAAAAAGCCTCGGATGATGATCGTTCCCGACCGGGGCTTGCCGTCCTGGCGGAAGGACTCGGCGATCTGGAGATACTCGTAGAGGACGCCATTCTGGATGCTACGCTTGAAGCGGAAGAACATACTATAATCATAACTAATATATGGATATTGTCGAGAGGCGGTCAAAACGAATTAGGCACTACTTTTTCGAGTCGGGCCGACTTTTTCAAGCGTAAGTCGCTGATTTTATGAGAGCGCATTCTTGAGATGGCTTCACAACTGTCGAAAATGAGCTTGACGGATGGTCAGAAACGGTCCATATTGGCCGCATGACCGGCAAGGGGGGGCGAATGCCCAAGATAATCGCGGCCTTTGTACTCGGGATTCTCTCATTCTTCTTGATGTTCGCCCTCGGAGAAACGGCGCTCCATTACTTCGGAGACGCGGGCCTGATTCCGGCGTTCATAGTGACGGCGGCGTATTTCTTCTTTTGCCAATTCCGCCTGTCACGCGGCCACGCCGAGGCTCTTCGCAAGGACTGGCCCATCATGCTGGCGCTGGATGCCGTCCCCCTTCTCATGGTGTTCGGCGTCGTCCTGACTCAAACGTGGCCCGTGATCTTGGCCCAGGGCCTTGGGATCCTCCTCTCTTGCTGCGGGGGGACCGTCGCCGGCGCGTTGGCAGCCTCCCGGGCCGCTCGTCGGCCTTGATCCTGAGGCTTGATCGGTTCCCCGACCCGAAGGCCGTAGGTCCGGGCCGTCTCCGGCACGCCATTCACTGGACCGGCTTTTTCGAGGGATTCAAGTCGCGTTCCAGCTCGAGGACCTGGCCCAATCGTATCAGCTCGGGCCGCAAGACGTCATACTGATTTTCGACAGTTGATTTTGCGAACTTATTGTTAACAGATAAATTACGGGCGCCCAAAAAGACTTTGGCACTACGCTTGCTCATCTCAGCCCGTCATCGTCACCGGGGAGGGAGGCCGG
>Ga0172363_10003042_pt1 | contig 13602 bp, 11 predicted proteins | sample LakKivs2_kivu2a2_FD_114541 | JGI IMG/M metagenome (GOLD analysis project Ga0172363, IMG submission 114541) | Sediment microbial communities from Lake Kivu, Rwanda - Sediment s2_kivu2a2 | ecosystem: Environmental > Aquatic > Freshwater > Lake > Sediment | place: Rwanda: Western Province, Lake... | reverse complement strand
GCTGGCTGGCTGCTGTACCAGTTTCTGTATGTCGCGGTGGCGGAAGAAGTATTTTTTAGGGGTTATGTGCAGCGTAATTGTTTGCGCTTAGTAGAATCCTTCGAAGGTCGTCCGGGAATGTTGTTGAAGTTTACAAGCATCATTGTTTCTGCCGCTTGTTTTGCACTGGCGCATGCGATAGTCCAGGGGCAGATTGTGTCGTTCCTGACATTTCTGCCTGGATTGATTCTTGGATGGATATTTATCCGCACAGGGTCGCTGCTGGCGCCAATATTGTTTCACGGGTTGGCCAATGCCTGGTACCTGGCTATCTGCGGTCTTTTGGCAAACCTTTGAAAATCCCAGTTTTTTGACCTTTTTCGATATCTGTTAGAAACCTTACTTGTTTATGAGACTTTTTTTCCTTGACATGTTTGCTGGGCTGAGATAACCTTAATACTGGCAGACGGCGAGGCAGGGCCGGCTTAAATTCTTGTTTAGGGCGAATATTGTGTTGACATACCAACTATGATTGCTTTCCTTGCCCGATAAGATAGGTCTTTTAGAGACCGGGTTGTTATGAACCCATGCTAAGCGCAAATCAATGGATGCGGGTTAAGTAATTGTGGTAACCAGACGATAAGTTTTGAAGCGAGGAGGGTATGCCTGAAGGAAGAGAGGTGATAAATTGAATGTTCGTAAGGTCTTCTTTATAGCCAAGTTACTGCTTATTGCTATGCTGGCGATTGTAGTAATTAGAACAGCGGTAGTACTGTGGCGTGCAGCATGTGTGCCGTCGCTAATCTCGGCAGCCGGTACGGAGGGTACAACTGCGATTAAATCTACAACACAGGTAGATAACTCGACAAAGGATTATACTTCTATCATCGAGCAAAATGTATTCTCGCATGCACGTTCGTCATCAGCGATGCAGAAATCTTTATCGGATGGTGGTGCTACTACAATGGTCCCGTCGGCTGAAGAAGAACTTGGCTTAGTACTGATTGGTGCGATCGCGGGCCCAAACTGGGCAGCGAGAGCAATCATACAAAATACCAGAAGCAATGTAGCTGACAGATACAAGATAGGCGAGATGGTCGCAGGCGCCCGCGTCGAAAGCATACAGAAAGAAGCTGTCGTTTTACTCTACAATGGACAGAGCAAGATTTTAAGGTTGCAAATAGGTAGAAACGATAGCCAAAGTCAAACCGATGTATCTCGGTCACAGACCGGCACAGAAGTTGCTATAGCTGCGAGGTCTGGGGCACGTGTTACAAAGGTTCCTTCGCAACAAACTGGATACGTAGAGACGATATTGGGTAATGCAGTTATCGAGCCTTATTCTGTTAATGGCAAGACGGAGGGACTCAAAGTGAGCGGCCTGGAGAATCTGCCAATGGCCAAAGAGGTCGGCTTGAAAAATGGTGACATCGTGCGCGAAGTTAATGGCCACCAACTGACCGACAAGCGCAAAGCCTACCAGGTTCTCAAGAAGGCAAGAACGCAGCCAAGCGTAAGTGTCGAGCTGCAGCGCGAGGGAGAAACCAAAGAACTTTCATTTGCCTTACGGTGAATTGCCGAGTAATTTGAGAACTTCACAGGGGAACGTGAACAAATGGGGTCGAATAATCCAGATAGAGTCAGTAAAAAAGTGCAAAAACTATTGCAGAAAGTATTATGCCTGGTGTGTTTGCTTGCCGCCGTAAGTAGCAGCGGCGCCAGCACCAAAGAGAAATTATCTGCCGGCACAGACATTGATTTTCCCAAACTGACAAATCCGAAAATGGCAGATGAGCTCATATCCGTAAACTTCGACCAGGTTGATATACGTGTTGTTTTGAAAACTATTGGCGATATTACGGGTATAAATTTCATTGTGGACGACAACATTCGCGGAACGGTTACTGTAATGTCGCCTACCAAGATTCGCTTGGGTGACGTTTATGAGTTCTTGGAGTCGATCCTGGAAGTCAAGGGATGCGCGGCTGTACCGGCTGGAGATGTGGTTAAGATAGTGCCGCGAGCAGAAGCCGCCAAGCGCAACCTGCAGGTTCGTATTGGCGGTGACCCGTGCGAAATCTCTAAGACCGATTCGCTCATCGCTCAAATTATTCCCTTGACGCACGCCGATGTGACCGGGGTCAGTGAAATTATCAAGCCGCTGCTGCCGAAAGACGCCTATATGGCGACTTACCCCAAAACAAATTCCATTTTGATTGCGGACACATCTTCGAACATACACTATATTGCCAAAATCATACAGACGCTTGATGTGGAAGAAAAGGTTAAGATAATTCCCATGAAGTATGCCTCTGCAAAGGTGCTCAGCGAGCAAATAACTCGTATTATGGAAAAAAGCCGGGTCGCTTCTGCGCAGGCTGGCCCGACCCGAGTTACGCCGCAAGCTGAAACCAGCATAAAGATTCTGCCCGATGTAAGAACAAATTCTCTCATCGTTATTGCCAACCAGCAGGACGTCGAGACCATCGAGACGTTAGTTGATAATCTTGATATTGAACGCCCCAGTAGAGCCAGTAATGTTCAGGTGGTATATCTGAAAAACGCCCAGGCTAAGGAAGTTGCCACGTCACTTACTGCGGCTCTGGCGAACTTGAGAATTACCGGCGCACTTGAAGGCGTACAGGAAGTGCAGGTCAGCGCCGATGAAGGAACTAATGCGCTTATAGTCACCGCTTCAGCGCAGGACTTTCAGGTGATCGCCGACATAATAGACAAGCTGGATATCGTGCGAGAGCAGGTAATCGTTGATATGCTCATTGTGGAAGTCAGCGAAGATACGTTGAAAGAAATCGGTATAGATTGGGCGACAATTGATGATGCTGTGGCAGATAGCGTTCGCTTTTTCGGCGCGACGAATTTTGGGCCGCGAGTCGATTTTATTAGTGGAGACTGGGAGGGATTCAGCGTCGGCGCATGGAAACAGACCGGTTCAGGCCAGGGCATTGCAGCGATTTTACAGGCGCTGGAGAAGAAGTCTGGCGTGAACATACTTTCCAAACCCAATATTGTAACTTCCAACCATAACAAGGCTAAAATAGTCGTAGGTGACAATATCCCTTTTGTCATGTCGTCGAGACTTACTGAGCCAGGCGCGGGAACTCTTGAAGCGATAAGAACTTTCGAATATCGGGACGTCGGAATCACATTGGAGGTTACCCCGCACGTAAGTCAGAGCGGACTGGTAAGGCTACAAATCAAGAGTGAGTTCACAAAGTTCATCGATACCGGCTCTATTGATACGCAAAGAACAACTAAGCGCGAGGCTGAGACCAATATCACCATGAATAGCGGCTCAACGGTTGTTATAGGCGGCCTCATTCGGGATGATAAAGTCACAGTGGAGAAGAAAATCCCTCTGGTCGGCGACATTCCTTTGGTGGGCGAGTTGTTTAAGAGCCGCAGGGACCAGTTGCAGAAGACAAATCTACTGATGTTCATAACCCCACACGTTATGGGTAGTCAGGATGACCTCGACCGGATGACCGCAGCAAAAAGAAGTGAAATGAAAGAAGCAGCAGAAGGTCTCAAGCAAAAACAGGATAAGCCCTGAGCGACTTGCGACATCATGCAGGGCGTGCTTCGGTCAAGTCAATCAGCAGGTGCAGAATTGGAAAAACAAACACAGAGTCAGTTAGAGCATCAGTTCTTAGAGACCATACCTCCTGAGGGGTTGGACCCTGAGCTGGTAAAGGGACTTCCGCTTGAGTTTCTCAAAAAGCAGTGTGCCATCCCCATCAGGTTGGAAGATGGTCAGATCGCAATTGCCCTGGCAGACCCGCTGAACATAGAGGCATACGATGCGATTTTGAGTGTGTTGGCTCAACCGTGCAGGAGAGTTGTCTGCCCGGCGTCTGAAATAGAGCAGGCGGTAAGCCGGTGCTACTATCAAAGCATGGGCACGGAAAATAATGGGGGAAAATCCGGTGTTGAGGTTCTGCCGGCAGCCGATAATGATGTGGGCGGAACGGGCGCTCAAACCCAAGCTGAGGACCTGCTCAGCATCGCTAATAAGGCGCCGGTGATAAAGCTGGTTAACAAGATTTTCTTCCAGGCGGTGCAGAGCCGGGCCAGCGATATACATGTCGAACCATACGAAAATGAAGCGCGGGTGCGTTTTCGAATTGACGGAGTTTTGCACAATGTCTTTAGCTTGCCCAAGCAGCAGACAAGAGCGCTTCTTTCAAGACTAAAGATTATGTCAAACCTGGACATTGCCGAGCGAAGGTTGCCGCAGGATGGCCAAAGCCGAATTAAAATAGGCCAGGATTTGGTCGATGTGCGGGTCTCGGTCATTCCCACGTTGGGCGGTGAACGAGCGGTGCTCAGACTGCTGGATAAGGGCAGCGGCGAGCTGAGCCTGGAAGAGATAGGATTCGGGCCAGATGTACTTGATCGCTTCAGAAGTCTAATCCGAGTTCCACACGGCATAATTTTGCTCACCGGCCCTACGGGCAGCGGAAAGACAACGACTTTGTATGCCGCCCTTAATGAACTCAATTCCGAGGAGCGAAACATCCTTACGGTTGAGGACCCCATCGAATATCAACTGCCCGGCATCGGACAGATGCAGGTAAAGCCGAAGATAAATCTGACGTTTGCCAATTGTCTTCGTCACATTCTCCGGCAGGACCCCGACGTGATAATGGTTGGAGAAATCCGCGACCTTGAGACAGCCGAGATTGCTATTCAGGCCTCTCTTACCGGCCATCTGGTCCTGAGCACGCTGCACACCAACGATTCGGCTTCGGCTGTTACCCGCCTACTCGACATGGGCATCGAGCCTTATTTGATTTCGTCTTCGGTCATTGCGGTTATGGCACAACGGCTGGTACGCGTGATTTGTCCAAGTTGCAAGAGCGCTTATCAGCCGCAAGAGCAAATGAGCTCTATCTGGAGTGAAAAGGAAAGAACCTTGGTGAGTCAGGGACAGTTGTATAAGGGCCTTGGCTGCGATAATTGTCTTAAAACCGGATATTTTGGCAGGACAGGAATCTTTGAGCTATTGATTATCGATGACCAGGTCAAAGAGCTAATCATAAAACGGTGCGGCTCACACATCATAAAGGAAACTACCAAAGCCAAGGGAATGAGCACATTGCGAGAGGACGGACTGCGTAAAATGTTGGCAGGCCAAACTACGCTCGAAGAGGTTTGCAGGGTAACGCAGGATGTAGAAACAAATATAGGGACGCCTAACCGTGTCAGTAATTGAACCTGATTTGACAAACAGCGAGCCGATCTCCGGCTATAGGATGGCTGATAGTGAGAACCGTGCCCATAAGACTAAACTATCGCATAGCAGAGACATAGTCGGAAGAATAAGCACCAGAGAAATCTGCCGGGTGGCGAACCAATTGGCGACACTTTTGCGTGCCGGCATGCCGCTTGTACAGGCGCTGTCGGCGTTAGTTGAGCAACTCCAGAGCGTTCCAAGGCGCAGGGTTTTTAGTCTTGGCGCCAACGGTGATCCGCTCGCCCAAATCCTGGCGGACGTGCGTGACAGCGTCAACACAGGAAATTCTTTAGCTGATGCGCTTAGCAAACACGACAGTGTATTCTCGCCTCTTATCGTGAATATGGTGGCGGCTGGTGAGGCCAGCGGAACCTTAGAGCAAGTTTTGTTGCGGCTGGCACAAATGCTGGAAAAACGCACACAGCTTATTAGCAGAGTCAAGGCAGCAGTTGCCTATCCGCTGATGATGGTTATTGTAGCTACAGCGGTAGTCGTGTTCCTTTTATCATACGTGGTGCCCAGCATTACACAGATTTTTCTGGAAATGAATCGTACTTTGCCGGCGCCTACTACACTGCTCATCTCGGTGAGCGGTTTTATGAAGACTTTTCTGCCGGTGATTGTGATTGTGCCTTTTGCAGCTTTTTTTGGGATTGTAGCCGCCTACAAAACAAAGGAAGGCAGGATGTTGGCAGACCGTGCCAAGTTGAAGCTGCCCATTTTCGGTAAGCTCTTTCTTAGAGCCGAAATTGCGCGTCTGACGCGTACATTGGGGATGCTTCTTGCCAGCGGCATTCCGATAATTAGCGCGCTGCAGATCGCAAAGACGGTCACGCAGAACACCATTATAGCAGATGCTCTGGATTCGGTAAAGGATTGGGTTAGTAAAGGAGACTCCGTAGCAGAGGCGATAAAGCGAACCGGATTGTTTCCGCCGGTAGTTTTCCATATCGTGGCTACGAGCCAAATCAGCGCGAATCTGGAAGCTGGTCTTATAGATATCGCTGAAATGTATGACGGCGAGGTGGAGATGACCACCAAGACACTAACCTCGCTGCTTGAGCCGATGATACTGCTGGTTATGGGTGTCGTCGTTGGGTTTATCGTGCTGGCTATTTTGCTGCCCATATTCGAGATAAACCAGATGCTTTAGGAGGCCAGAAAGCTGAAAACTCAAAACTCAAAACTTAACCCGCCAGGCGTAAAGCGGGTAAAAACTCAAAACTGTACGCAGGGCGGATTTACGTTAATCGAGCTGATGATTGTAGTGGTGATTCTCGGCCTGTTAGCCACTATTGTTATGCCCAGGATTTTAAGCAGACCTGAGCAGGCCCGCAGGACCAAGGCCAAGATTGATATACGTAATATTGAATCCGCTTTAGCTTTATTCAAGACCGACACCGGGCGTTTTCCCACTACTTCTGAGGGTCTTGAAGCGCTGGTCTCTGACCCCGGCATCAAAGGTTACAGCCCCGATGGCTACCTCGATAGAGTACCTTTAGACCCCTGGCGCAATAAATATATTTATATTTCTCCCGGAGTCCATAACAGAGACTACGACCTGGAGTCCTATGGCAGAGACGGTGAAGATGGTGGCACAGGAGACGATGCTGACATCGAGAGCTGGAATCTTGACACGTGAAACTACTAAAAGAAAAAAATTCGTCGAGCGGTTGCGCAGCTCGTTACGGTTCCGTTTATCGTAGAACGTCAGCCGAAACGAGTATCGCAACCGTTAAACGAAAAACGGGTTTTACTTTCGTTGAGGCGTTGATTGCCCTTGCCGTAGTCTCGGTCGCTCTGCTGGCGCTGCTGAGGCTGCACCTGCTTACTATTAGAATTGCCGACCGGGCGCGGGTAACTTCGCAGGCTGTTTTTTTGGCAGAGGCAAAAATCGCGGAGACACTGGCTCTGGGTTATCCGAAGGAGGGAACTGATTCAGGCACCACAGCCGACAACGGAGTAACGCTCGATTGGAACGTGGAAGTAACAGACCTGCGGCTGCCTCAACTAAGCGCCGCAGCCAACACCGGGCTGCGAAAGATACTGGTCGACGTTAGCTGGAAGCAGCGTCTCGGACGAAACCATCTGCAGATGACAACTTATGTCGCACAGAAAAATTACATTGAGAAATAAGTCAGCCGAAACGGGCTTTACACTGCTGGAGATTCTTATAGCTGTGGCCATAATTGCCGTCATTGTCTCGATGGTTTATGGCAGCTATTTTGCCACAGCCAGATCGACCGAGGCGTACGACGCGACAATGGACGTATCTGAGCAGGCACGGCAAGCACTGGCACAAATCGCCCGGCAGATAAGTTGCGCATATTCCCCGCAGTCCGTACATAGAGGGCAGAAGTTGCAGCAACCTTCTTCTATGCCTGGGCAGCCAGCGACTGCGAGTAAATTGATTTTGCAGAACGAAATTTTGCCGGAGAGATTGGCCAACTATTTCACTGGCGGCGTGGATGGGCCTGCTGGCCAGATACTGCAGTTCGTCACAAGCGACGGACCTTCCGCAGAGCCGCAAGTATCTAATGGGCTGTTTGAAGTGGTATATAGGTTAGACAAAAGTAAGGGACAGCTATCTTTAAGCCAAGAGAGGTTTATTGAGAGGCTCCAAAGCCCGGCTGACCGCAGAGATTGGCAGCCGGTCCTTACCGGTGTCGAGCGTCTTGAACTTACATTTTATGATGGGCAGCAATGGCTCAGTAAATGGGATTTTAAGGACAAATGCAGACCTCCGCTGGCAGTAAAAATTGATATTACCTGTGAGGATAAAAACGGTCGACGTTCTCGCTGGGCAACAACTGCATACGTGCCTTGTCACAAGAATCAAGGCAGGAAAACGGCAGCCGACACATCAATATCTATCGAGGAGCAATGGGACTGAGACCTGGAAAATTTCAGCAGGGCGGGTTTGTGCTAGTAATCGTGTTGTGCACCGTTATGCTGCTGGAGGTGTTGCTGCTTGGCTTCAACTTCAGATGCCGGACCGACCTGCGTGCGGTAGATCATTTGCGAAGGTCGCAGGAAGCCCTGAATTGTGCAAGAGCAGGGCTCAATATAGCAATTGCGGCTATCAAGGATAATCCCGACATCTATGGTGATAAAGGCTTGGTAAATCTGCTTTCGGGCGAAAACAGTATCACTGTGGGTCCGGGCGAGTGTTTGATAACTGTCACGCAAGAGAGCGGCAAGTTGAATGTGAACCTTCTAAAAGACAAAAATGGCAAATTGGACCGCGCCCGAATCGACCAGTTGCTTCGGCTCATCGATCTGCTGAACCGGGAGCGAGCAGGTGAATCCAATATTGGCTACGGCCTTGTGCCCGCGATTATTGATTGGACTGATGACGATGACAATGTCACGTGCCTGCTCTTTGTCACACGCGAGAATATGGGCGTGGAATCAGACTACTACAGTATGCTCGACCCTGCCTATCGGTGCAAGAATAAGCCCCTCGAGGCGGTCGAAGAGATGCTGTTGATAAAGGGCATTACACCCGAAATTTTTGAGCGTATGCGCAGTTACGTCACCGTCTACGGCGATGGAAAAGTCAACCTCAATTCTGCACCCAAGCTGGTAATTGAAAGTTTGTCTGAGAAGATGGATACTGCTGTGGCGCAAATGGTTGTTGAGCGGCGAAAGATTGAGCCTTTCCAGAGCGTCGCAGAGCTGCGTGACGTGCCCGGCATGACCGACAGCATCTACGAAGCGATTAAAAACACGGTGACTATCACTTCGGAAGATCAGTATTATCGAGTTGAATCGAGGGCTGATTCCCGCCTTCACGGGAATGACGTCACCCCCGCGCAGGCGGGGGTCGGCTGTGCAATCGAGGCAGTGCTCAGAAGAAATCCGGAAACCAAAAGCGTGGAGGTAGTCTTCTACAAGGAACACACGCGATAAAACAGCCGGTTAAATTATGGTCAAAAGATGCATTGGCATAGACATCGGTTATTCGTACCTGCAGGCGGTTCAGATCGCCCGTATGGAGAAAGAACTGCGCATTGAGAAGGTCTTCAGTTGCCAGCACCGGCGAAGCACAGATTCACTGCCCGATATACTGAAATCATTACTGCACCTGCACGGCTTTGACAGCCGAGCCGTCATAGCCACTTCGCTGCCGCAGGATGCTGTTTTCTACCGAAATCTCCAGACCGATGCCGCCGGCCTTGAGCGAATACGCCAGCATGATTCATCCGCATTCGAGCAACATTTCCCTATACCGCCAGACCAGATTATTGCCCGGCCTTACTCGTATCGTCAGTTGCCGGAAGGAAGGTATTGTGTCTTCGCAGCGGCGGTCAGCAGAGAATTGGTTCGGCAGCGGTGCGGCCTTTTAGCTGAGGCGAAATTGCATCCTGAACTGGCCGAAGCCGCCATTTTCGCTATACGTGCCGCTGTCACGGTCAACCATCCAGAAATCACAGCAGGCCGTGCTATTATTGCCTACGTGGATGACTCCCATCTTACACTGGCAGTAACCGAGGACAACAATATCCTCATAGTTAGAAACCTTCGACTTGTCTACCAGTCCGACGGCAGTGTTGGTTCAGTTGAGAACCAGGTTGCCCAGATACTTTCACGCGAAGCAGCAATCTCCTGGCAGAAGATATTCGGCTGCGAGATCGAGCAGGATTCCGAACTCTACTTAGCTACCGGCGGTGGTGTTTCTGCCGACCTCAAAGCGTCTGTGGAAGAAAAGCTGCCCTGTCGGATAATCTGCGTTGATCCATACGCTAAGATAGAGCGAAGCCCTGATTGTCAAGCCAACGGGGCAATATGCCTTGCAGAAGGTCTTGCTTTGAGGGTTTTGGCGCCGGAAAAAAGCGAGGGCGTGAATTTTCTCCAGGCCGATGATACTGCTGCAAAGCCGGCGTTGAACCTGAAGAAAGAGTTGAAAATTTGCACGGCGCTGGTCGTGGCGATTGTAGCTTTACTACTGATAGGCCTGCGGGTGCGGTTGTTTTATATGGAAAGAAACTATGCCAGGCTAAGGAACGAGATCAACGAAGTTTTCCATAAAACCTTGCCCGATGAAAAAACCGTTGTCAACCCGCTTGTGCAGTTAGAGCAAAAGATACAGTCTTTTCAGAAAGACTATCAACTTTTTGCTGCTTTCCATCCAACAAGTCTGGCGCCTTTGAATGTTCTGCAGACGATAAGCACGAGCATGCCCTCACAAGGTGGGTTCAAGGTTGATGATTTGTTGGCGACTCCCAGCTCAGTTCGAATAAGCGGAACCTGTAACTCATTTGAATCAGTGTACCAGTGGCAGGAGATTCTGAAGAAAGTGCCCGGTTTTGCGCTTGTCGATGTGGATGCTCAAAGACAGCCCCAAGGCGGCGCGGTGAGTTTTACCATTTTGGTATCTTCTGGTAAGGCCACGGGCACGCAGGATACCCCTTGGGAGGCGGCGGCGACACAATGACAATCCTGCGACTAACGCCGAGAGAAAAATTACTAATCATTGCCTCAGCAGTTGTGGCCGCCATCTGGATTCTATTTGCCTTCACAGTCAAGCCCGTTATTGCCCGGATGGAGACACTGGAGCGCACGATCCCCCAGAAGCAAATCGAGATTGCAAAACTTCGTGATAGAAGCGCCGAGTATGTGCTTCTGCGGGATAGCTTAGCCAATTTGCAGGCCAAAGTAGCGTCACAGGATAAAGAATTCCAGCTATTGCCTTTTTTGGAGTCGCTGATCGGTCAATGTGGACTTGCAGAAAAAGTCTTAAAAATGAAGCCCTATGTAATTCCTCTTGGCTCCAGTTATCGCCAGACCATAGTCGAGATAAACTTGGACAATGTGACGCTCAGTCAGTTGGTGAATTTTCTCTGCAAAGTGGAGTCGTCAAAAGCCTTAGTCAAGGCCCAAAGCCTACACATCAAGAAGAATCCCACCAATCCGGACCAACTCGATTCTACATTCCAAATCTACGGTGTTGAACTGGTCCCTTGACACTGCACACCGCAAATGCTACATTGTGACGCGCCTGTCGTGGGCATTCACATATTGATCTGATAGATTTGCAGGGAGTTGTAATGGATTACGGAAAATTCATTCGCGAGCAAATTGCCGATATTAAGCGGACCGTAGGCGGCGAAAAGGCTATCACCGCTCTCAGCGGCGGTGTGGATAGCTCCGTAACAGCCGTGCTTGGCCATCGCGCTTTGGGCAATCGCCTTAAAACAGTTTTTATCGACAACGACCTTATGCGGCAGAACGAACCCCAGCAAGTGGTTGATACTTTTGCCTCTCTGGGTATCCGTGTGGAATTAGTTGACGCCCAAGAGGAGTTTCTCAGGGCCCTGGCTGGCTTGACCGATCCAGAAGAAAAACGACAGGCGATAACCGAGACATTTTACTCGAAGGTCTTCAGCAGAATTGTCAGAGAGTCCCGCGCAAAGTTCTTATTGCACGGTACCATTCTTACAGACATCGAGGAGACCGTAGCCGGCATTAAACGCCAGCACAATATTCTTGCCCAACTTGGCATCGATACGGCGCAATCTTACGGTTATTCCGTCGTCGAGCCGCTCAAAACCCTGCGCAAAGACGGTGTACGGGAAGTGGCAAAGGCTTTAAACCTGCCGGCTGAAATCTACCAGCGGATTCCATTTCCAGGCCCGGCTCTGGCGACCCGAATCGTTGGCGAGGTGACACGCGAGCGTCTGGCGACGGTCCGTAAGGCAACCGCGATTGTGGAGCAAGAGCTCGGCGATAGCGGGGCGTTTCAATATATGGCTGTTCTATTGAGTGACCGCGCAACAGGTATACGAGATAACAAGCGCCAGTTCGGCCAAATAATTGTGGTTCGTTGTGTTGAAAGCACCGACGCTCGTATTGCAACCGTCACCGAAATTCCTTGGGAAAAACTTCACCGAATCTGCCAGCGCATCACGACCGAAGTGCCCGATGTCACTCGCTGTCTGTATGATCTGACGCCCAAACCTCCTGCCACAATCGAATATATTTAGCTGTTAGTTATACTACGGTCTGCGAAAATATAGCTAATTCTGTGTTGAGATAAGGAGACCATTATCATGCGTGGGGCGTTTTGTCTTTTGTCTCTGTTCTTTTCAGTTAGTGAAATAGCCGGGGCGGATAATTTTGTCCCATTTGTTATTCCTGCCAAGCCGGATCCTGATTCCGCGATTGCGCTTCTTTCCACCAAGCCGATTGACACCGACAGCGACCGTCTCATTGCGGACGGTCATTTTTATCGTGATGGGCAGCGCGTTCGACTATGGGGCGTCAATCTGTCATTCGGAGCGAACTTCCCAAAACATGAAGATGCACCATTCGTCGCGGCACGTTTGGCTGCAGCCGGCGTTAACGCTGTGCGGTGTCACCACATGGACACCGCCCAATGGCCGCGCGGAATCTGGAACGCTGAGGACGGCAAAACGATCTCAGCCGAGGCACTAGATAGGCTGGACTTTTTTATTGACCAGCTCGCACGGCGGGGGATTTTTGTAGACATTAACCTTCATGTCGGCCGTGCCCATAGCGAGTATCTGGGCCTGCCGAAAACAGATCGCCAATATGACAAAGTCTGCAACATTTTTACTCCCGCTCTGGTCGACGCTCAAAAGCAATACGCCCGCCAGCTACTGACGCACGTCAATAAGTATCGCAAAGTCCGTTATGCCGATGACCCTGCCGTGGCGATAGTGGAAATAACCAACGAAAATAGTTTCTTTATGTGGGACGGCGACAATACGCTGCGCACTCTTCCATCGTTCTACGCGGACATCCTGCAAAACAAATTCAATACCTGGCTTCGACAGCGTTACGGCTCGGACGAAAAGCTGCGCCAGACCTGGGATGAAGGTGCCGAGCCGCTCCGTGAAAACCTGTTAGCCAACGGTGACTTCAAGCGTACTGTGCCCAGCGCAACTTTACCGGAGAGTTGGTATCTCGAACAACACGCTGACTGTAAAGCTTCCATACTCCGCCAACGCTATCAGGCCAAAGACACACTGCGAATTGAGATTCATACTATAGATGAAACTGAATGGCATCTTCAGTTTAACCAGCAAGATTTGCCTTTTAAGGCAGGGCACTATTACACGGTGCAGTTTGACGCTGCATCGGAAAGACCTCGGCGAATTACGTGCGGTGTGGGACAAGCTCACCAGCCGTGGAGCAATCTTGGACTTTCACAGCGGGTGGAACTTACGGATAGCTGGCAGACGTTTCGTTACGGTTTTGTTGCAATAGCTGACGAAGACGACGCGCGGCTGAGCTTTTCGTTGGGGGCGAGCGATGTGCCCGTTTACCTGGCAAACGTAGAGCTTCGGCCTGGAGGCAGAGTGGGCATGCAAAAGGGCGAATCCATCGAGGCGGGCAATATCTCG
>Ga0172363_10003041_pt1 | contig 13603 bp, 10 predicted proteins | sample LakKivs2_kivu2a2_FD_114541 | JGI IMG/M metagenome (GOLD analysis project Ga0172363, IMG submission 114541) | Sediment microbial communities from Lake Kivu, Rwanda - Sediment s2_kivu2a2 | ecosystem: Environmental > Aquatic > Freshwater > Lake > Sediment | place: Rwanda: Western Province, Lake... | reverse complement strand
CTCGTCGTAGACCGTGGCCTTGTCGAACTTGCCGCGCGCCAACCGCACCACACGACCTTTCATAATGTCGATAGCAGGTATGATCAGCATCGTCTTAAGAAATTTTCCAGAAGACGCAGCCCTGTCTCCTGGCTCTTCTCCGGGTGGAACTGGACGCCATACACGTTGGCGTCACGCACGACCGAGGCGAAGCGGCCGCCGTAACGCGTCCAACCAATCGCAACGCCCGCCTTCTTGGGCACGACAAAATACGAGTGACAAAAGTACGCGTAGAGGGGCCTCTTGACGCCGGCAAAGAGCGCTTGTCCCTGGACAGCCTCGATCTTGTTCCAGCCTATGTGGGGGCACTTGAGGCGCCGACCGAAACGCCGCACGCTTCCGGCGACCAGCCCCAGCCCATCGACGCCGGGCGACTCCTCGCTTGTGTCGAGGAGCAGTTGCATCCCCAAGCAGATTCCCAGAAAAGGCCTGCCCGTACGGACAAAATCACGGATAGGCGCGATCAGATCCCGCTTCTCTAATTCACGCATCGCGTCGCCGAAGGCGCCCACGCCGGGCAAGACGAGCCCGTCACAGCCCTTGAGGCCACGCCGCGACCCGGCGACGCGGGCCTTCGCCCCCAGTGCTGCGAAGGCATGGCGCACGCTGAACAGGTTACCCATCCCGTAATCGATGATGACCACGCGCTGCGGCATGGTTAAAGCCGCCCCTTGGTAGAAGGAACACGGCCTGACCTGGCCTCCTTCTCCACCGCGCGCATCAGGGCCTTGGCAAAGGCCTTGAAGGCCGCCTCCAACACGTGGTGCGCGTCCGCGCCGTCCAGGATGTCGATGTGAAGGGTCAGCCCCGCCTTCGTCGTCAGCGCACGGAAAAACTGCTCGGCATAGTTCAGGCTGTACCCCGGCATGTCCTTGATGCGGGCCTTGCCCCGGGAGATCTTGAGGAACGGCCGGCCCGAGACGTCCACGGCCGCGCGCACGAGCGCCTCGTCCATCGGCACCGTCGCCTCGCCGAAACGCTTGATGCCGGCGCGCTTGGCCAGCGCCTTGTCGAGCGCCTCGCCCAGCGCCAGGGCCACGTCCTCGTTCGTGTGGTGGATGTCCACCTCGACGTCGCCCTTGGCGGCCACGTCAAGGTCGATCAAACTGTGGCGGCTCAGGAGGACGAGCATGTGGTCCAAAAACGATATGCCTGTCTTGACGCTGTACGTGCCCTTGCCGTCCAGGCAGAGGGTGACGCTCACCTGCGTCTCCGTCGTCTTGCGCCGTACCGTCGCTGTACGTTTCATGGTTGACCTCGTCTCAGATAATAGGCTTTCGAGTCGGCGGGTCCTGTCCGGGGCGTCCGCCCCATCCGTCCTCGCGTCACCCATCCCTCCCCTGAAGGGGGACGGATGGGCCGAGCCGCCCCGGCCACCCGCCAACCGACACTATTCGAACCGCTGCTTCACGGACGCGTCGTGCTTCCCCAGGCCCTCGATCTGGCAGAGCCGTTCGATGTGCGGCCGGGCCTCCTCGAGGGCCTTCCTCGAGTAGGATATGATGTGGGTGCTGCGCAAGAAGTCGCCGGCCGAAAGCCCTGAGAAGAAACGCGCCGTGCCGCCCGTCGGCAGGACGTGGCTCGGGCCGGCGTAGTAATCGCCGACCGCCACCGGCGAAAAGGGACCCAAAAAGAGCGCGCCCACGTTGCGGACCTTCTTGACCCACTTGCGCGGATTGGGCGTCAGGATCTCAAGGTGCTCGGGCGCTATCCGGTTGCTGATCGCGATCGCCTCCTCGATGTTCTTGACGAGGACGATCACGCCGCCGCGGCACGCCGGCAGGGCCTGCTTGACTTGGCGCGCGAGTTGCCTGCTCGGCGTCAAGAGAACGGCCTGGCCCCCCACGTGCTCGGCCTGGGCCTCCAGGTCGGCCACCACATGCTTGACCTCGCTGTAGCGGTTGGCGATGACGACGAGCTCTGTCGGGCCCGCCAGCATGTCGATGTCGACGTATCCGAAGACCTGTCGCTTGGCCTCGGTGACATAGTTGTTGCCCGGACCGACGACCTTCTCGACGCGGCGGATGGTCTTCGTGCCGTACGCCAGGGCGGCGATGGCCTGGGCGCCGCCGACCTTGTAGATCTCCTGGACCTTCAGCAGGTCGGCCACGACCAGGATGTGGGGGTTGATGTGGCCGTTCGTGTCCGGCGGCGTCGCGAGGACGATGTCCGCCACGCCCGCGACGCGGGCCGGCAGGACGCTCATGTAGACGCACGAGACCAGGGGCGCCGTGCCGGCCGGCACGTAGACGCCCACGCGTTCGAGCGCGTCTATCTTCTCGCCGAGCATCACCCCGTCCGCGGACGTATGGCGCCAGGAGCGCTTGAGCTGTCTCAGGTAAAACTTCTCGATGTTGGCGAAGATCTTCTTGAGCGTCGTGACAAACTCGGGCTTGATGTCCTGGTAGGCCGCGCTCTTCTCCGCTTCGGTGACGCGCAGCTGGCGGGGGGTGAGCCTCACCCCGTCGAATCGCCACATGTACTTCAGGAGCGCCGCATCGCCGCTCAGGCGCACGTCGTTCAAGATGCGGACCACGCGCTCCTTGACCCGGCGCTTCTCCAGCTGGTCGAAGCGCGCATAGAATCTCTCGAGGTCCTTAGACGGAGGTCTGACGATCTTCACGATGACTCCTAAACGCGGCCTTCCCTGATCAGGGCCACGCCCGTCTCAACGACGGACGCCACATCCGTAAAATTCTTTATGCCGCCCTGGGCAAAGTCCTTGCGGCCGCCGCCCGAGCCGCCCTTCTCTTTCAGAATCCTGTGGAGCAACGCATGGGCCGAGACGCCGCTCGTCGAACCGCACGCGAAATAGGCGTTGCCCTCGAAAAGGGAACTCACGAGAAAAACGTGGCCGGCAGGATGCTTCGCCTTCAGCGTGTCGATGGCGGTGCGCAGAAGGCCGGGGTCGCGGTCTTCAAATGATACTGCGACGAAGGAAACATTCTTTATCTTCTTCGGCTTGGCCGCCTCGAGTCTCTTCTTCATCTCCTCTTCGCCCTGTCGGACTCGGGCCTTGGCCTCGGCCTTTTCGAGCGCCTTGACCCGGGCCCGGCTCTTCTCCAGGTCCTCCTTCAAAGCCTCTATCCTCGCAAAGACCTCTGCGAAGGCCAGATTGCCCGTCAAGGCCTCGATGCGGCGCAGGCCGCTGCCGACGGAGGAGCTGCCCGTGATGAAGATCATGCCGATGTCGCCGGTCAGGCCGAGGTGCGTGCCGCCGCAGAACTCCTTGCTGTAATCCGCGATAAAGACCACGCGCACGCTCTCCTCGTACTTCTCGCCGAAGAGCGCGATCGCGCCCGTCTTGAGGGCCTCCTCTTTGGGCATCAGCCGGGCGGCCAACTGGTCGTTGCGGATCACGTATTCATTCAGGAGCCGCTGGACATCCTCCATCTCCTCGGGCGATATCTCCTTGAAGTGCGTGAAGTCGAAGCGGAAGCGGTCCGGCTCCACGTGGGAACCCGCCTGCTGGACGTGTTGCCCCAAGACGCTGCGCAGCACGGCCTGCAGGATGTGCGTGGCCGTGTGGGCCCTTTGGACGGCATGCCGCCTCTCGGCGTCGACCTCGGCTGTGACCGTATCACCCACGGCCAGCCGTGCCCCCGCCTCGAGCCGCGCCTCGTGCACGACCGCCTTGTCCTGCCTCTGCGTGTCGCTGACGCGCGCCAAGACGCGGCCGGCCTTGTCCTTCAGGCAGCCCCTGTCACCCGTCTGTCCGCCTTGCTCGGCATAAAACGGGGTCTTGTCGAGAACAAGGGCAAAGGGTTTGCCTGACGACGTTTCCTGGACTTCCTTGCCGTCGGCCGCGAGCTGGACGACGCGCGCCTCCTGTGTCAAGGTCTCGTACCCGACAAAAACCGAGGGCTTGAAAACGATGCCGCTTCCCGCAAAAATTTGGCTGCTCATCTTGCTCGCGCTGCGCGAACGCTCCTGCTCTTTTTTTATGAGCTTCTGAACGGCCTCCTGGTCCACGCGGACCCCCGCCTTTTCGCAGAAGTCGGCGGTGAAGGACGGCTGGATGCCGTGCGTGACGTAGAGGTCCAGACCTGTCTCCGGCGCCAGGGTCGTCTGGCCCCTGGCCTTGAGATCGGCGACGACGGCCGAGAGGCGCTCCGTGCCGCCCTCCAAAATGTTCTTGATAAACTTCTCTTCCTCCACGCAAATGATCTGCGCGATGTTGTCGCGCCGCTCGAGAATCTCCGGGTACGGCACGCGCATCGCCTCCGCCACGCTGGAGACGACCTTGTACAAGAAAGGCTGGGGTTTCTCGGCCCCGAGCACGAAGTGGCAGCGGCGGATCAGCTTGCGCAGGACATAGCCGCGGCCGTCGTTCGACGGCAGGACGCCGTCGCCGATGCAGAAGGCCACGGCGCGGCCGTGGTCCGCCAAAAGGCGCAGGGTGCGCGTGTCCGTCCTGCCCACAGCCTTCTGGACGGCGGCCACGATCGGCGCGAAGATGTCGATCTCAAAGTTGGAGAGCACGCCCTGCAGGACAGAGCTCATCCGCTCCAGGCCCATGCCCGTGTCGATGTTCCTCTTGGGCAAGGGGGCGAGCGTGCCGTCCTCGCGGCGGTCGAACTGCGTGAAGACGAGGTTCCAGACCTCGACGTCCGTGCCGTCGGACCTTGTGTAATAGATCTCCGAGCACGGGCCGCACGGGCCGTTGGGGCCTTGGACGATGGCGTTCGAGGGCCAGAAGTTCTCCTTGGCCCCGAACTTTTTTATCTTGTCCGCCGGCACGCCGATCTCGTTCTTCCAAATCCCCAACGCCTCGGCGTCATCCTCGTAGACTGAAATCCACAGGTCCTTGGGGCCTATAAGGAGGACCCGCGTCACGTACTCCCAGGCCCACGCGATCGCCTCGAACTTGAAGTAGTCGCCGAAGGAGAAGTTGCCCAGCATCTCAAAGAACGTGTGGTGGAAGGGTGTCGCCCCGACCTCATCGAGGTCGCCGGTGCGGAAGCACTTCTGGCAGCTCGCGGCCCGCGCCAGGTCCGTCTTCCTGCCCAGGAAGTAGTCCTTGAACTGGTTCATCCCCGCCGAGGTGAAGAGCACCGACGGGTCGTTCGCCGGCACGAGCGCGTCACTGGCCACGAGGGTGTGGCCCTTGCCGGCGAAGAAATCCAAAAAACTCTGCCTCAGCTCATTCGTCGTCAGGCGTCTCATGGTCAGGCAGTTCCTGCTGCAAGACGTCGAAGATGACCTCTCGCTTGAAGCCGCGCTGCGCCAGCATCCGAAAGAGGCGCTCCTTGGCCTTCAGGACCGGCACCCCCTTCATCCGGGAGAGGCGCCGACGCACCAGGTCGCGCACCACCTCTTCTTCGGGCGACCCCTGTGCAACAGAGAGCGCCTCCTCGATCAGAGAAGGCGCGATCCCCTTGCGCCGCAGCTCCCAGCGCAGCCGACGAACGCCCAACGGCCTCTTGATGCGGCCGGCCACCCACAGCCGCGCGAAGAGCGCGTCATCGACGAGACGGCTGCGCTTCGCATGGGCGACGGCCGCCTCAACGGCCTGCGGAGAAAAACCTTTTAAGGCGAGCTTGTCGCGCAGCTCCCGTTCACTGCGCTCCCGGAATTTTATCAGGCGCACGGTGTACGCGCGCGCGGCCTCGGCGTCGTCCGGGTCAAAGGAGCGGGGCCTCATTTTTTTGCGGCCGGGGCATGCGCTTCGGCAAGGCGCCGGCTGTGCTCCTGGCGGATGCGGCGCTCGAGCTCGGCGGACGTCTTGGCCTCGCCCTTCAGGAACTGACGCGCGGCCTCCATGCCTTGCCCAAGCTTCTCCTTGTCCATCAGGAACCAGGCCCCGGACTTCGCCACTAGCCCCAAGCGCACCCCGGTGTCGATCAGATCCGATTCGCGGGAGATCCCCTCTTCCTGCAAAAAGTCGATCTCTGTCTCGCGGAAAGGCGGAGCGACCTTGTTCTTCACGACGCGCACGCGCACGTGGTTGCCGATGATCTGCTCGCCCACCTTGATGTAACTCAGGCGGCGCAGGTCAAGGCGCACAGAGGCGTAAAATTTTAGGGCCCGCCCGCCCGTCGTCGTCTCGGGGTTGCCGAACATGACCCCGATCTTCTCGCGGATCTGGTTGATGAAGACGACGCAGGTCTTGGACTTCGCGATCGTGGCCGTGAGCTTACGCAGGGCCTGGGACATCAGCCGCGCCTGCAGGCCCATATGGCTGTCGCCCATGTCGCCCTCGATTTCCGCACGCGGGGTGAGCGCGGCGACAGAGTCGATGGCGATCAGGTCCACGGCATTGGAGCGCACCAGGGTCTCGGTGATGTCCAGCGCCTGCTCGCCCGTGTCGGGCTGGGAGATCAAGAGGTCGTCGAGGTTGACTCCTATCTTCTTGGCATAGGTGGCGTCAAAGGCGTGCTCTGCATCGATGAAGGCCGCCACCCCGCCCAGCTTCTGGACCTGAGCGATGACGCTCAGGGTCAGGGTCGTCTTGCCGCTCGCCTCAGGGCCGAAGACCTCGATCACCCGGCCGCGAGGAAACCCGCCCACCCCCAGGGCCAGATCCAACGAGATGGAGCCTGTGGGGATGGCGCCAACGTCCTGGCGGACGTCCTCGCCCAGCTTCATGATCGACCCCTTGCCGAACTGCTTCTCTATCTGCGCAAGGGCCAACTCCAGGGCCTTGACCCTGTTGCTCATCTCGTCCTTTTTCTTGCCGACAATGTCTTTTTCCTTGATTTCACGGGTACTCATGACATTCCCCTTTCTTCTTCGTCAAACGGTGGCTAATTATACATCGCAACCGACGCCAAGTCAACCGCTTTGATGCCATCTACATCTAGAAGCATTGAATAAAACGCACGTATCATCGTTATCGGGCCGCCGCCGGGGTCCCCCTAGCCCCCCCGGCCCCCCCATTTGGGAACCCTCCCGTGGTTCCCCCCGGGAACGCAAGAGCCGGGGTCCCCCCTCCGCTACGGGGGTCGTCGGGGGATCCCCGGCGACGGCCCGTGGGCGGTCACTGATTCCATTTCTTGCTGCCTTGAAACGGTCCCCTGCGTATGTTATCCTTACCTTAGAAAATCAAGGGCAAACTATCCGAAAGGATAGGGCGCAAAACCACGAGCCCGAAGCGCAAGGCGCGAAGGGTAGTCGGGTTGCCGGTGGCCCAAAAAAGGCCGCCGTGATATTCAAGGACCCATTTGTCTTTGAATGGGTCTTCTTTTTTGCGCCCGCCTTTCGGCCCACCCAGCGGATTTAGAGACGGAGGGTGCCATGGGCGGCTGCAGACGATTCCTTTGTTGCTTAACGGTACTCCTGCTATTGGGAGGGGTGCCGGCCTTTGCAGGACCGGTCTCTTTCACGGGCACGGCGCACTGTCGCATGCCGGAGCTCGTTGAGATGGAGGCCCCGCCCCTTGCCTCGGAACGCGGCGGCCAGGCGCCCGATGTCATCACCTCCTCGGGCCCTGTCGAAATCAAAGAGGAAGAACGCTCCGAGGCGGCCGAGGAAGAGGTGATGGTCGCCCAGGCCGAAACTCGCAGCGACCAGAACGTCACCGTCTACACCATCTGTGCCCGATAAGGAGAGACGCTAGGAAGAGTTGGGACACGCCAAGGCCGTCCCTGAACGCGGACGGCCTTATTTTTTTTCCTGCGTCTGCAGGGGGATGTGGTACGTGAGGCCGGCGCCCTCGACGACCGTCACGACCTTTTTCACGGGCACCTGGGGGATGTAGGCGACCGGCACGGTCCTCAGATTGAGCGTTATGGTGTGGTCGCCCGGGGAAAGGTTGCGCAACATATATTCGCCCAGCCGGTTGGAGGCGGTCTTGACCTTGTCGTCGAGCAACAGGACGACCCCCTCCATCGGCTCATCGCCGCTGTCGTAGGTGCCGCTGCCGTTCTTGTCCACGAAGACGATGCCCGAGATTTCGGTGCGCGTGGCGATGCCGAAGTCCACGCGCCGTGTCGCCATATGCACGACCTCCTCCTCGCGCCTGGGCTCAGAGGTCGGGGTGTATCCGGAAGGAAGGGTCCCGGTATCGATGTGCACTATCGCGACAGGCCCGACGACATCAGGGATGTAATAGTAGCCGAAGGCGTTCGTCCTCGCCTCCTTGTCGCCTATGCACACGCGCACGTTGGGGACCCCCTCCTCGCCCCTCTGATTGACGCCGTCCGCGTTGACGTCCTTGTAGACGATGCCGTTGAAGCCCCCGCGGCTGAACCATCGGCACCCCGTGTCCCAGACGAGCCGCATGCCCCAGCTCAGGTCCAGGTCCACACGCTTGGCCGCCCCGGCCCTCTCTGCCCAGATGTTCGCCACGCGCAGCCGCACGAAGGTCTCGCTGTCCGGGTTGGGCTTGTAGGTCAGCTCGCCTTCCGCCTCGAAGCGGTCCTCGCCGCTCAGGTAACTGAGCGTCGATTCGGTGTCCTCCTCATCGCGGTAATAAAGCCGCGTCCGAGTGTAAAACGGCGTGGCGCCGAGCTGACGGTACAGGTTGAGGCCCACCTCTTGGGCCTGGGGCTCGGCGCGCTCGCCGCTGAACTTGTTGCGCAGGAAATTGAACTCCTTGCGGCAATAAAAGTACAGGTCGCTCAGGAGACGGAAGCTGAGGCCCATGAGCACCCTGTTGTTGTTGAAGTCCTGGGCCGGTGAGGTGTAGTTTTTGCTCTTGCTGTTCTCGTAAGACAGGAAGGTGGAAAGCTGCCTGAAGGCGAAGAGGCGCTTGCGCAGGGTCACCTCCTTCGTCTCGGCCTTCGACGGCACGTTGGAGCCCATGCGGTCGTCATAGCCATAACCCAGCTCGACGTCCGTGTGCATGTCCGGCGTCCATGTCACGTGCGTGTTGGAGTTGTAGTTGGGACGGGTCGGGTCCTCCGGGTTGAAAAACGCTCGGTCGCGGCTTCCCGAGAAGGACTCGCTGACCGTCAACGGAGACACAGGACGATACGCGATGTTGAGCGCGCCGGAGATGGAGCCGCCGACAGACTGCCCGCCGAAGAGAGAGGCGAATTTCTCGTTAAGCTCTGTCATGGAGAGGTCGATATTGAGCTTCTGCAGGTTCAGGCCCGTACGCGCCGTGTATGAGAGGTGGCGCGTGTCCGAGGCGGCCTCCGCGCCCCAGTTCCAGATGCGGTTGCCCTTTTCATGAAAACCCACCCCCCACGTGTCGCTCGTCACGACGGGCTGGGTCCGCTGTGGGCCGTAGGAATGGGCGAAGAAGGCCTTGGCATTGCAGAGCCGGCCCAGGTCATAGCTTAAGCCGATGCCCTCGAGCCACGCCTCTTTGGACTTGGAAAGCCCGGACTGCGTCGACAGCTGCGAATAATCGCCTGCCGGAATGGCGCCCCAGAAGGTGGTGTACCTCAGCCGGCGGTCGAACATCGGCGCGTCGAGCCGCAACCCGCGCAGGGTCGTGGCCGGAAAACCAAAGGCGGAAAAACCGGAGGAAAAATCAAACCAGCGTAGGTCGATGTCCTTTAAGGTGCCATAGTGGGCTTCGGAGAGGCCCATTCGGATATTCGGGATGTAATACGACTTGGCAGCGGTCCGGGAGGCCTGCACTGCCGCGTCAAAGCGCCCGAAGGGCGTCTCGCCGATGGCAGAAGAGGTATAGAGATAGCTATGGCTCTGGCGCTCGTTGGTGCCAAGGCGCCGGCCCGTGTAATAGGAGTCGCCCTCGATGGAATAGCTGAGCTTGAAGCTCTCCGGCAGCCGGGCCTTGCGCTGTTTTTCCTCGATCTGCCGGGCCCACGCCTCCTGCCAGCGCTGGGGGCCGATGAGGAACTTAAAGTCAGTGCGGCCCTCCTCGCTCCACGCGTAGAAGACCGTCTTGCCGAGTTCCAGGGGCACCACGCGCACGGCATCAGGCCCCATGCGCGTCACCTCGAGATATCCCGGGTCAGCCGCGAGATATCTCTCGATGCGGGCAGACCGGACGATGATGACGTCCTGGACCGCCACCTCCATCTCCTTGAGCGGCTCGGTCTCAGGCAGCTGCCGCAAGTCCACGACGAACTCCTTGGGCGCGACGACGGGCAGGCCGAGCGACACAGCGACACCATGCGGTATCTGCTGGGGCTCAGCGGCGGCGGACAGACGCATCTGCGCCACCTGCCTTTCGGCGGAGATCGCGTCCGCCACCTCTTTCATCTTTTTTTCAAGACGCCAGATGACCTTGCGTCGGGGCCGGCGCTCCGCCTCCTCGGCCTGCGGCGCGGGCGCCCAGGCCTGCTCCCTCTCCCGCTGCGCCATAATGATTTGGGCCTGGCGCGACGGCAAAGGGGCGGCCGCGGGCTCTTCGGCCATCCGCTCTTTGATCAGCGCGATATACTTGAGCGCCTCGCCGGAGCGCGGATTGGCGAGCAGGGCCTTCTCAAACTCGGCGAGCGCCTTGGCTGTCTCGTTGCGATTGAACAGCGAGACGCCGCTCTCGCAGAGCGCCTCTGCGATCAACGGCGAGGTGCTGGCGTGGACGGGTGTCGGCGACAAGAAAAACTGCCAACTTACTAAAACCGTTAAGAAAGCGGTGAAACCTTTTCTCTTGGGCATCGCGTCATCTGGCTAGTTTTTAAAGCTGAGGGACGAGACAGTGCCGTCGGCGCCGACGGTGAAAGAAGCCTCTTTCGTCAGAACCCCGCCCTGTTCATATTCAAGGGTGACGATGAGGTCGTAGGCGCCGGGCTTGAGATTGACAGACGTGGCGACGGCGTGCAGGGTCGCCTTGTCGCCGGGCCGGGTGTAGCTCTCCTCGAACTCACCGCGGCCGTAGACGTAGCCCTCGGCGTCGAAGACATTGAAGGTGCCGTGCGTGGTGATGTCCGTGTTGCCGGTGTTCACGAAATCGGCGCTCAAGACAAGATCATTGAGGCGATGGTCAGCCTCCATCTTGAGCACTTGCCCCTTGCGTTCGATCGTGCCCTCCGGCTCAATGTAAAAGAGGGCGCCCAAGCGGGTTAAGACCTTGACCGCCACGCGATTTCCCGACTCATCCAACTGCTCCAGCATCCCGCCGCCGGTCTCGAAAAACATGACGCAGAAGTAGCCGCCTGCCGCGCCCTCGGGCACGGAGACGGTGTAGCGCAGGATCTGGGAAGACCCGGCCGCCAGCTCCATATCCGCCGGATAGAAGTTGATCCATTCGGCGCAGGAGTTTTTCTGCGTGCCTTTGGGATAAAACGTCTTGCCGCCGGCCTGGTCGCTGAAGACCCAGTCCTCCAGATAGACGCGCACGCTGACAGGCTCTGTGCCGGTGTTCTCGACGTGTATCTCGCCGCCCTGGTGGCCGCCTGCCGGTATGGGAAGGCGAACCTTCGGGCTGTCAATGCGCAGGCCCGCGCGGGCCGTGCCGGCGCAGAGAAAAAGTGAGACAAACGATATGACGAAAAATAATGACGCCTTTTTATGGTGTGCCATTCCGGTCCTTTCAGCGACAGAAAGGGGCGCCGACGATGTCCCCACAGCGCCGGCGCCCCCCTGTTATTGATGTACCTCAAGCACCTCTTTAAGGATCAGTTCAATACGAGCGTGAACGTGATCGAGCCCTTATAGTCGCCGCTCTTCTGGTTCAGGCCGATCGGCTTCCACGTGGTATACTCCTGCTTAGACCCACCAGCTCCGGGAGAAGAACCATTGTACCCCAGTGACCAGTTAAACGGATACTTGGCCCCTTTTGCCGGTCCAGTGATCGCCACGATGGCGCGGACAATACGGGTCTCGCCGTTGAGGTCGCTCTGATACACGAGCGACTCCAAAACCGGGGTCGCCGTTGCCGGCGGGCCCAGGTACGCGCCTGTCGGCGGTGCGAGCTGCGCGACCTCGCCAATCTCATCCAACCACTGGTAATCCGGGATGAGCACGACGGACTCGCGAGGCAGCGTGGTACCGCCCCCTGTCAACTGCGTGCCCGCCTCGGTGATCTTGTAGCGCCGGCCGGACGTGGCCGCCATGAGGAGCACGTAGTAATAGAACTGCCCCTTCATATAGAGGAACTCTCCGTAGGTCGGCGACGTCGGGTCCGTGTCATACAAGGGCTGGAGCTGTCCGAAGTCGAATCCGGCGGTCGCAGGGTTTATCTTGACGCCCTGGTTCCAGGGGTCTGTTTCGCCCTTCGTCGAATCCATCTTCTTGACGATGTTCATGGTGAACTCCAGCAGGTTCGGGACGTTCGCCTTCGCCTCGCCTGTCGGCCCGGTCGCGCTCGTCTGCGCCCAACCCATCGGCAACGCACCCGTCGCCGCCAATGCAGCCACAGCCACCATTATGATCGCTTTCTTTAACATGCTATTCACCTCCTCCCTACCTTGATTTTATTATATGCCTTTACCCTGTATTATTTCAAGACTAAAGAATAACCCATCTGCGTCGTGTAGCGGCCGCTCTTGGAGTCGGGCCGCATCTTCAATTCATAGAGAAGCGCCACCTCAAGAGGATGGCCTTTCGAATCAGACGTACACACGATGGTCTCGCCAGGCGTAACCGGCACCGGGTCCTTGAGGGACAACGACTCCTCGTCCTCGCCCTGGGCCGCTTTGACGCGCACCGTGAAATCCTCCTGAGGTACCTTGACGCCCTCCTCGCTCATCATGGGGCTTGCCATCACCTGGACGACGTGATAGGGCGCAGCCAAGTTGGTCGCAGTCCGGATGGTGACCTCAACCGTCCGCAGGCCGGTCTTGTAGCTGACGTCGCCGAAATCCAGCTCAACACCCTCCTTGTCGCCAGAGGTCACGTAAATGTCAAAGAGGCGCGCGATCTCAAAAACGATGTCCAAAGTCTTTATGTCTTCCCGCCGGGCGACTCCTGCGCTCTCCAGCTCCATGAAATACGTCAGGCGGCCGCGATAATCGCCGGCCTTCTGGAGCCAGAGGCCGTCGTCAGGCACGTAACGCACGACGAGTTCTGTCGGCGCGCCGTTGACATCCGACGTGTAAAGGAGCTGCTGTCCGCGGGCCTCGTTGAGCGACGCTTCAGGGGCAACACCTCCTGAACCCGCGGCCTCGACCTTCACCTTCACGAGAGAGAGGTCCGGCCGCTCACCTTCTCCGTTAACTGGCTCGGCGTTGTCAAAGGTCTGAAAGATGCGGTAACGCGTGCCCACCGGCGCGCGCACGTTGAGCGTGATGTCCGTGCTTTCAGGGGCGCCTGCCGTCCCCGCGCCAAAACCGTCTGGAGACCTCAGGACCAGGCGTGAGCGGTCGGCCTGCGGAGTGACCTCGACGACAGGCTCGCTGCCTGCCGTCAGTTCCACGGTGACCGTCATGTTGACGACCACCTGGGAGGCCGTGGAATTGACGGGCACAAGCACGTAGGCGATGCGGCCGCGGTACGAGCCCGGCATCTGGGTCTCTTGCGGGGCCAAGGTGTAGACGATGCGGAAGGTATCGCCCTCGCCCGCGGCGCTCGAAGTGTAAAGGACGTTGTCAAAAGAGCTGACCGCAGCCTCGCCAAATGTCAACAGAGACCCCCGGCTGTTCGAATTGATCAAGGGATACATGCGGAACTGATCAGCCGGCAGCTGGAGCCCTTCCTCGGTGCTCAGGGGCTCGATAAGCCGGTGGATGACGCGGTACTGGTTACCGGTGTCGTTGAATATCTG
>Ga0172363_10003040_pt1 | contig 13603 bp, 12 predicted proteins | sample LakKivs2_kivu2a2_FD_114541 | JGI IMG/M metagenome (GOLD analysis project Ga0172363, IMG submission 114541) | Sediment microbial communities from Lake Kivu, Rwanda - Sediment s2_kivu2a2 | ecosystem: Environmental > Aquatic > Freshwater > Lake > Sediment | place: Rwanda: Western Province, Lake... | reverse complement strand
TTCTTCGTGGTCTTCGGAAAAGTGACCTTTTTCCTTGACCTTGGCAGCTTGAGCTTTCAGGGCCGGGGGCAGCTCCTTGTGGTCGGCAGACAGTTTTTTGTCTTCGGACTTCATGAGCTCTTTGGTCTCATGGGCTTCGCCCTTGTGACCTTCTTTCTTTTGACGCTTGGCCTCGAAACCACGATCAGCGGCTTCTTTGCGCTCAGCTTTTGATTCTTCGTAGACGTTTTCTACGACTTGCATCACTTGACCGTGGGCGCCGCTAGCACGCTTCCGGCTGATGTTAGATTGTTCCATAAATTCCTCTTCCGGAAATTGATCTTCGAGGTCAGCCGTCTGCTGAACTATTTCAGTTCCTTCGCGACCCACGTTTTTCTTGTTTTCAGAGTACTGTGTAGCATCTGGGTTGGCCATTTGAGCGGCCTCTGGTTCCTCGGTGACAGACGAAGTCGCCACCTCCTTAAGTTGGTTTGTAGGTTGTGTTTGCTGGCCTGCTTGCATGTCTTTTACGGCACTCGAAACGTCTGCCTGTACGGCAGCAAGTTTCTCGGCCAACATTTCGAGTGGGCTCTTCTCCACAATGAGTGTGGGTCCAAGTTCATCGTCAAACATGCCGGGTGCAAAAGCAACGGCAAAGTCAAAGATACCATCTGCTTCCGAAAAAGAGAATGGTTCCAGACCTTTTACAGCCGGGGGAGAAGCCCCCAGCAGCGCCAGATGACGGGCACTCCACTTACCTTTGTGCGGATTGATAGCAGATTCTGGAGAATAGAACGAGATAGACACCTTTCGGTAATGTCCGTCCTTCACCAGATCTTTGGCTGTGTCGGTAAATGCAACATCAGCATATAAGTTTTCCCCTTGACGACTGAATCCTTGAATCCAGCCGTAGGCGGGCGTGCTATCATTATCCCCCGCATGGCCGATAACCAGGGGTGCCTCATGTATCTGGGGATCGTAAGTCTGCACAACTTGTTCGAGATCTTTCGGAGAAAATTTCCGTTGGACCCCTTGTGCAGAGGTTTGATCTCCGGCCTTGAAGACGTGAATCCTTTTCGTGAACATTACGGTTTTCTCCCCTTTTGCCACTCTTCGCTGAGACATTCAATAAACATTTTAGTCTCTAACGTGTTTACGTTATAATACCAAGTTTTACCTTTATTCCAGGAAGCGTGGCTGTGACCCGTTTTGCTGAGAGAAATGTTACGTTTGTGTTCTTCCGTAAACTTCATCCCTCTGCGCGATTGAGAGAGTGCTGCCTTGTTCTTTTCAGACAAGGGTTTACCTTTCCTAACCCGGGACATTTTTTGTTTTGTCTCTTCAGAATGCCCGGAGCATCCTCCACAAGCGTACTTGTTTAAGTTATAGCACATTTCTGTACCGAACCACATATCAAGAAGTGCTTGCTCAAGGATTGGTTCTTCTGAGTCATCCTCAACGACTTGCCATTCGAACGCTTCAGGATTTTGACGTAAAGCGTTTTGGAAAGGATAGTTGAAATTGGATGTCAAGTGTCCTTTTTTACGCTGGTCGAAATCTTTAGTGCTTCCGACATAGAACTTGCCGTTTAGGGTATTGGTTGCTTTGTAAGTAAACACCGTGTTATTTAGTGACCCATACTTGGTTTTACCCTACTTGTCATCAGTCATTTGCACCGCTTCATCTTCGGTGATGTTCTCATTGCCAAACGGCTTGTCACCTTCTTCCTCTTCACTGTCCTCTGCTAGCAAATCTTCCAAACTCATCTCGGGAACGTCTTCTTCACCAGGTTCTGGCATCTCGTCTACGATGCCACCAAGTTCGTCTTCCGGACTGGGTTCTCCAATGGCATCGGACTGGGATTCCTCCGGTGTGGCTCCTGCCGGGACGTCCATTACGTTTGCCGCTGCTTGTAGATCTTGAGCAGCAGCTTGCTCGCCACCCTGGTTAGGGGTGGTGCCACCTCCTTCAGGGGTGGTTCCGCCAAAAATTGACCCGAACAAATCTTCATCTTGCTTAGGGTCGTATTGAGTTGGCTGCTCGACTTCCTCGTTGCCGGACTTCTCTTCAAGCTCCACACGGAAGTGCCGCTCGATCCACTCTTTCCGTGGCGTGAAACCAGACTGAATCAGCAGGGACAGGTCGGGAACGGTAATTGTGGACTCCTCGATGCGGAACTCACGGGTAAGTGAGGGAGCAGCTACGTCGGTGCCGAAATTGAGATCAACGATCCAGCGCACCAAAGTTTGAGATAGTGTGTGCGAAAGCATCTCGGAGAGCTCACTTGCACGCACTACGCGCACGGTGTTGGCAACCTGAGAAGAAGCGCGAGAGCCAGATTCAGCTTGACCCGCCTCATTCTCACCGCAAAGGACCAGGGAGATTTCCTTGTCAATGTAGTCGATCAAGTTTTTGAATACTTCTGGAGAACCTGAGGGTACAACGAAATCCAGTTCATATCCCTCTGGAAGAATCATCGCCGTTTCCTGGCTCAAATTCGAGAGATGGCCGTAAAGAGTATCAAGTTCACGAGTGCTTGCGCTAAGAGGAGCTTTGGCAACAGCGGTGGGAGTGGCGTATCGGTCTCCATAGAGGACGTATGATTCGATTGCACGGCGGCGAAACTTTACGAGAGGGTACAAAATGCGACCAAGAGCAGCACCATAGGGGTCGCCATTGTGCGAAACCCAGTAACGGGAGACGATGAACTTACGCTGCGGAAGCTCAACACCTTCAAACATGCGGTTGAAAGTGAGACAGCGCATCGTGAAGCCATTTGCGGCATCTTCCTCTTCTTGGAAAACAAAACGACGTTGATCGCGCATGCGAACGTCAAAAGGTATTACGCCACGTTTCGTTTTCTTCCACATAATTTCTCCTACTGAGAAACCTGTGATCAAAGCTTCAGACATTCCGACATAGATGTCGTCGAGGGGCATCTCTTCCAAGACTTCGGCCACAAAGTCTCGGACTGCAAGGTCGCCAGGTTTATCGGAGTATTGTTGAATATACCATGGTCGCGAAGTCACTTCTTGAAGCAATTTGCGGAAACAAGACTGAACCTGCTCATCGTAGAGAAGTCGTTGATAAACGACTAGAGCGCGGTTGCCACCCTTATTGATGAGCAAATCGTCATTAGGACGAACGATTGTGTTCCCCTGCCCAGTGAAGGGAGAGGAACTACCGAACATATAAATGGACGATAGATTATAAGGATCACTCGTATAACGAGCGACCTCACCCGAGGGGACTGGTGCTGTCTTAAATCGTTGCGCCATCCAGATCTCTTGCGTTTCCTTAGTTGATTAGTTTTACCCGGTTAGTTAGCCAGGGTGAAGTTGAGTGGTGGTTGAGGGACACCGTTAACGGCATACTGAATGTAAACAATGTATAACCCGTCGTCTCCCGCAGTTTTCCAGTCTCCGGTTACGCTGAGTGCTGTAAGACCGTCAACGTTTTGCAGAATTGAGTGTTGGATGGCGGAGTTGATCTGTCCGGGATCCAAAATTTCGAGAACGTAGTCACCGATGCCGTAGTCAGCGATCATGACTCGTTCGTAATAGCGTGTTTCCACAACACTCCGAATTTGCTGCGTCACGAGGGCAAAATCGGTGCTTGTGGCAAGGTTACCATTTATCGCGGTTAGCGGATAGGTGATACCACGAGTAGAAGCTGAAAGAATCGTCGGATCACTCATCGAATATACCTACGAGAAATTTGAAACTCGAGAGCATTTACTCTCTTTTTCACCTCCGAAGAGGAGAGATCACTCTCGATCACTCGACGAATTTCCTTTCTCAGGACGTCGAGGTTGAGCGATTGATAATAAGTTGGATCCACAAGATCCCCTTCGTTGTTTTCCCCTGAAAGAAGGGAAGTACAGAGTGTCTCGAGGGAAACACCCTGTTCTTCCGCTTGTCTTTCAAGTTGAAAAAGAAGGGAGTCAGGGATTCGTAGATTCAAGTCCCTGTACATTTGACTCCCTATCATGATCAGCTGTTATCGACGCCCAGACCTTGAGCATTCAGTTCGTTCTGCATGTTGCCGATGGCAACACGAATCAGATCGATTTGAATACGCTCCAGAGTTGGTACTGGCACCACGAACACTTTGGCGTTCACGATACCATTCTCGAGGTCGGCATTGGAATTGATGCGACGGTCGCAGATAACCTGGAAGGCTTCGTCCGGAGTGCGTCCGTACAGAGCTCCCTTGACGTACAGCTGGTTCAGGATGCTGTTGCCAACCGAGATAATCTGGTTGAACACGATTCCAAAACCATCAATCACGTTGAAGATCTGGCTGTCAAAGGCACTACGCAGCGAGCCATACACCACGTTCATGATGACGCGAGTGTTGACAAACTGATACAGGCGTTGCTGAGCGTCGTTCTCGTTGATACGGGTACGACCGCCCCAGATAAACACAGCGGACTGTGGATAGCCAGGCAGGGTGCGAACAGCGTTGCATCCTTTCGGGTTGAGCAGGTTCTGCTGAGCCGAGTTGATGGGAATCTGGGCAGCGACAGCGTCGGCAAGCTGGTATTTGACACCAGCAGGCGGGAACTGGTAACCTTCGGCGCGGTAGCGACGTACAGCCACACCAGTCACGTAAGGTGAAGGAGGAATGTACTTGCCAGCACCGTTTTCGATCCAGGGGCCATAGTAGGCGATGAAACCGAAGGGGTTGAAGTAACGCTGCGAGTCATCGAGCAGGCGGTTAACATTGTCAACGCCGGAGTCGATGAACACGGCCTCGGGGACGCCACCGTTGCCAACACCACGGAGGGCATTGTCAATGATTTCGGTCGAGGTGATGGCGTCAAAACGCCACAGGTCGGCTTGAGGCAGCTCTTCAGCAGTGAAGGTCATTTCAACCTGCGACTCGAACAGCACGGTTTCAGCGGTGGTGATGTCACCGTTGTTGGTGAGAGCAGGAACCACTGTCCAAGCGTATGCCGAACCATCGAAGGTAGCAACCAGAGTTTCTCCAACTGCAACCACGGTGGTTCCGTCGGGAGCCAGACCGCCAACGGTGACAGTGAAGCCAACGCCAGTAATGACACCAGCCTGTAGAGCGGCCTGAAGCGAATCGGCAGAAGAGCCAACAACAGCGCCAGCAGCAATAGCATAAGTGGTAGGCGAACCTGCGGTCGCACCGGCACTCGCAGTTGCAACAATAGCCGAAACGTTGACAGCAAACAGTGTACCACCACCGAGCACGGCAGCAGGAGCCGAGAGGGCGTCGCCCACGCTGTAACCCCAGCCTTGGCTGGTTACGGTCACGGCAGTCACGGCATTACCTGCAACTGTAATGGTTGCGATAGCACCGTCGCCTGTACCGCCGGTGAGATACACGCCAGTGTAAGTACCGTTTGTGTAACCGGCACCACCAGTGATGTCCACCAAAGGAACAGCACCAGCAACCAGGGGGCCGACTGTTCCAGTTGCGGCAGCGTCGTAATCGCCGCCGGAGATGACTCCAATGGATGGTACGAAGAACGCTTCGGCTTGGAACTCTTGGTCCACGGTGGGTACGCAGTAGGCGTTAGCTACGTCGGGTGTCGGGGTTGTGGTTGGGTTGGGCAGAGACAAGGAAGGCAGCCACCCAGCCGTTACGTAGTCTTCACCATAGGGCGAAATCAGGGACGAGCCGAGCACGCGAGCACTTGTGTTGAAGTAGATGTTCTGTGCTGGGGCACCAGCAGCAACTGCGGGAGCAAGTGCAGAAGATGCAGCTTGGTTGAAGATGTTGCTGGAGTCGAAAGCGTACTTACGAGCGCGAACAACGGGGAACTGACCCACATCTTGCAGAGTAGTGTCAGTGGTGCCACCGACCAGAATGTCGGTGTAAAGGATGGTCGGGAGTTTGCTGTATGTGCCGTTGATGTACTGGATGTAACCGCTAGTGGTGTAGTTGGTGAGGCTGTTGGACAGAACAAAGTTGTTGCCGTCCAGTGTGGTTACCCAATAAGGGTTGCTAGCGATCGACGAAGTTCTCTTAATCAGCTGAACACCATTGACAAGAATGGGCTGAGTGAAGTAAACTTTCTGACCGCTTGTCAAGCCGTGTCCAACTACGTTAAACTGAACAGCACCGGAGTACTTGTTGTTGACTTGGCCAACAACAGTAGCAACTTGGATTGTGAAACCACCACCAGTACCACCCAGCGAGCTGGGAGCAGCACTCAGAACGTCACCCACATAGTAACCAGTACCGGCAGCCACGAGGTTGGCAGAGATGACGACGCCAGAAGCGTTCACTACGATGTCAGCTGTGGCACCAGAACCGTTGCCACCGTTGAGCGCAACAGCCAGATAAGTACCAGCAACATATCCAGAACCGCCATTCAGGTTAGTGAATGTTGCTACACCACCGGTCGCCCCGTAAGGAGCTACACCACCTACAGCCACGGCGGGGTTGTAAATAGTACGGCTGCGGAAACCAAGACGATAGGTCTCAGTCGGATCTTGCAGTGTGCCGGGCAGGTGCAGAGTATTTACACCAACGGTAGCATTGCTGATGTTCTCAATCAGGTTGGAGGTTTGACCGTTGATGGTAACGGGCTCGTTCCAGTAGGGGTCGGCGTAGCTGAGGGTGAATGAGGCACCAGCGGTACCAGCAGTGATGCTTCCTGTCGGAGTAATGCTAGCATTGTTGGTGTCGTAAGTACCGCCAGCAAGAACAACTTGATTGTAGATGTTGGCTGCAGCACTTGCAGTCGCGGCCAGGTACACATAGTTCAGCGGATAGCTGCTATTAGCGTTAAGGTCAGGCCGGAATGGAGGGGCAATCACATACACCTCTGTACCATTGTAAGGGTACAGGGGGTTGGTGGGTGAGTCCGCGCCAGAAAGTGTAACTTTCTGAATCGGCAGGGTCACAGGCCACCAGTTGGAGCTTGTGATTTGGAAGACACCACGAGCAGAACTCAGAGCCGGAACTGCACCTGCCAGGGTGACCAGGTCGTAGGAACCGCTGTCAAGCAGACCGACTTGTACGTCAACACCAACGGTGCTGGCCGATTCGGTAACGGCTTGCTGTGCGCTGCCGCCTTCGACGATGCTCTGGTAGGGCAGACGATCGTAGTTGCGATCTGTGCCAGTCCACTCATAGATAGCATTATCCACCAGATACTTCATACCTGTGAACAGGCTGGCAGCAGGCTGGTGAGGGGTGAACTCTTGATATTTGTTAACATCGGTGATCAGGAACGGGCCGGGATCAGCCAGAGCCATCCACTTGTAGTTGTTGCTAGCGCAGTGAGCAGCGGCAGCAGCGCCAACGAGGGCACGGCCAGCAGCGTCAAACTGAGCGTAAGCAGTCGGGGTAACCAGGTAACCCTGGTCTTGCTGACCATCGAATGCAGTGGCGATGCACTGGGTGTAGTCCTGAGGCACACGATCGATAGCAGTTTGTTGACCCACGAGGTTGTTGATGTCGTAGGTGTTTTGCATGAACACGAAGTTGGAACCCACGGGGAACACTTCGGTTACTACGGACACGTTGCCATCGAAAGTTGTCGAGGCGAAAGTGACGTAGGAAGTTTGGGAGTTGCTGGTGGGGTCCAGGTCGTTGGTCAGACCGAAGTCACGAACGTAGACCGAGGCACGCACAGCGGGGTTGCTCTCGATGGCTTCTGCCACAGCAGCAGCAATCGCAGCAGAAATCTTGCGGTTGTTGACTTCGTCGCCGGCAATGTAGTTGACGGGGATAGTCGCAGGAACACCCAGCCACTCGCCGTCAGCGGTGTAACCGGTCGAACCGTCACCGGCAACCAGTTTCAGGCCATTGATGATCATCTGCACGTAAACAATATTGCCAGCCATCAGAGCAGAGGGCAGGGCAGTGCTGTTTACTTTGTTACCGGAGGGGAAGAACTCAACCTCAACGATTTGGTTGGGAGTGCCAACGCGAACGACACGCAGGTCGCCGACTTGAGCGTTGTTGAAAAACTCTTCTACACAGCTGTAGCTGAGGGAAGGAATCCGGGCAGCGGGCACCGTACCACCGTTCAGAACTTTGTAGTCTGCCAGCGAAGTTACCGGGATGGGGGTGTTGAATGGGAAAACGGTTGTTGAAACGTTTTCGTCCGTCTCTACGAGCAGGTAGACGGTACTAAAGCTGGCAATGTCTGGGGCGCCCAGGAGACCAGCCCGCTCATTAATGTAAACGCCAGGGGCTCCCGGAGTAACGCCGGAAGTGCCCAAAGAAAAAGTGGCCATGTTATGTTTTGGATGTTCCTGCTTTTTCGTAGAGCAGTGTAGGCCAGGAGGATTCCTACGTGGTCTCCGTAGAGCTGCTCAGACGACGAGTTATCGTATTATGCTTTTACCCGCCAACAGTGGTATATTCACTGTCCAGGGTATAGCCGTTGACTGCTTCTCGATTTTTAACCGCGCTCGGGCTGTATTTGATTAGTGCTTTGACATATGACTCCTCTGAGTCAAAGGGAAAAATATCGAGGTTGTTACCGTTAAGGGGCTCTCCGAAAATGAAGCTCCCCTGGGACAACGTGTTAGAGGAGCCAGAACCGTTACGCACACGGAGTTGAGCTCCTAGTGGAGGAAGTTCTGTGACGTCCCACTGGGGGTTTTGCTCCAAGATTTCCCGATACGACAACGAATCTGAATACAGTAAATACCCTAATTTACGCCAGGTAAACTGTTGCTGAAACGGGAAGGAGACTGTCATCGGCGGTTCTGTTTAGCGCGGGCAAGCAGACGGAGGCCAACTTCACGGCCACGGTTGAGCTGGAAGCCACCTTCTTCAGCCATAGACTCCAGTTGAGTTTTGGTGACGGCCACGGAAGCAGCGGGGTTAAAGGGGTCGAGGCTTCCATTCTCGTTGCCGGGAGTGCGCTTGTCAAGTTTGGCACGGATCTTGGCGTGAATATCATCCGCAGCTTGAGGGGCCTTCAGTGTGTTGGCGGGAGTAGACTCATGCAGCTCACCTTGAACAGGTTCTTTGGACTTGGGCGTTTCGGCAGGGGCTTCGGCTTTCACTTCTTCAGCGGGGGTTTCCTCCGCGATAGGCTCTTCCGCTGCAACCGCTTCGGTTTCAGCTTTGACTTCGGTTTCCTCGACCCATGCCTCATTTGTGTCCGGAGTAGACTGGTCGTCGGCCTTGAAAGTACCGGTGGTGGTGCGTGCGCGTTTGCGTGTAGTCATGGTTAACGTTTACGTGAGAGTATGTTTCCCCAGGCAATTGGAACAATTTGCTTGAGAGAGATGTCGGGAACGCCCATCCAGGGACGAGCAGCCATTTTTGATGTACCAAACTGGTTATAGGCACCATAGTCGGTAGATTTGACTAAAAATTGATCGCCTCTTGTGTAGATATAGGAGGCCTGGAACATCAGCCCGGTCTGACGTAGGATTGGTTGCCCGGGGTATTTTTTGTTTTTCCAGTGAGCATAGTGAGCGGAGAGCTTCTGCCATGGGCGCTCGTAGGTGGGGTCAACTTCTCGCCGCCAGAAGGCAGGGTGGTCATCCAACAGGACGGGAACCCACTCTCTTTGAGTGGGCTTCCACCAGTTGAGATTCATGGGGATTAACCCGTTTCCCGTAGCTCGAAAACTTAGCATTTACTTCTTCCTTGCGGCTTTTTTCTGAGCTTTCTCTTGTTCTTCCACGCTCTTCGTAACGATTTCAATCATGGTGTGAATTTTGCTTATGGGTTGCGTCTCAAGCCAGTCGACTGATTGGTCCCACCGTTGTTTGCACAAGCCATAAGCTGTTTCTAACCAATTTTCCACTGTAAAAATATTCTTTTCAAGTAGATTGTCGGCTATCCATTGAGAGATTGCTCGAGTTTGTTTCAGACTTATAGAATCCAGATTTTCCTGGTTCAAGATCAGCTTGTACATCAACTCAAATGGACTTCGTTCCTGCTGTCTGAGAATTTGAGCGAAGTAGAAGTCTTTTGGACAAATTTCTCGAACGTGTAAAACTACGTCTCCGCAAGTAATGAGGTAAGTGAAATCTTCTAAGTCTTCAACAGTTAGTTTGGGTCGTCTTCGTCCGCACCGCTGGCATCGGAAACGAGGGCGCTGAGCTTTTTGAAGTCACGCACACCCAGATCAAGGATTTCCTCGTAGGTGATTTTGTCATCACCCACGATAAGACGTTCGATGATCTTCATGCCTTTCTCAACGTCACCAGCTTTGGTGAGATCTTTCTCCATGAAGAGAAGGTCTCGGCCAGTCATTTCACGGATTGTGATAGTACGACCGTCTGAGATAGTTGTAGAGTAGGTGTTCATTTTGGGTTTTGTTGTCCTCTTGGGTTCCACGACAGGTTGTGTGTCGTCGTTAGCGATTGTCCTCATAGTTTCTGAGAGAGAGTTTGTCTAGTTTTACCCTGGCTTGAAACAAGGCATTTTCAATGTCCTCGTCCCCATTACCAGGAGGAAGTGAGAGGTAGATTTCGTTGGCGGTCCGCCAGCTGTTCTCTGCGTCACCGATGTGTCCATAGCCGATACGATCGTCAATGTCGGTCAACCATAGTCGTACGACTTCTTTGCGAAACTCGGAGTCAATCGGAAGGGGGAAAGGCATCAGAGAGCACGAAGCATGGACACGGTTTGATCAAGGCTGAAATACCTTGCATTGTAGGCACATTCCACTGAGGAGGGAATGATGCGATTCTTTTTATCGTACGGGACGGTCAAGTAGAACTGGTCTACGACACCCTGAAAGATTTGAACGCCGACGAACTCGACTCGGGACCTTTTCTTTTTACGCATTAGATGATGCCTTTTTGAATAGCTTCGTAACGAACTTTGAGTTTGTCGATGGCACCCCGCTCGGAGAGTTCCATCATGGAAAACTCCTGACCAAACTCCTCGGTTTCACCCCCCGGGTTGGAGAGGGTCACCGTCTTTTCATTTGGAGACTTGCGAAGACGGTTGTCAATCGCAACGCTTGAGAAGTAGGCACGAGAAAGCGGGAGGTCAGGAATGCCCACTGCCGAGTGAAACAGAGACCAGGTGTACATGTGAGCGATCTGAAACAGAACAGCAAACTGCTCTGCATACCGATTGGGAGTCATGAACCAGATCTCGTCGTGGATGCTGAGAACGAAACGGCAAGGGATCTTGTATTCGTCGGCCAACCAATGAACGGCAGTGAGCATGATGCTAAGGATCTCAGCACCAGAGGATTGAATCGTCCAGTTGACGCGACCGGTTTTGAAGTCGTCACCAACGGCAGCAGGACGCATGGCGGTTGAGATTTTGGTCCCAAGGCAAGGCAACTGCGGAATGCGAGACCGCATCGCAATCTCTTCCATATAGTTGAAGCAGCCGGAGTCAGAGCCGCCCTCATACAGTCCGTTGCGCGAGCGACCCTTCTTGCCCTCAAGCATTTTGTAGGCAAAGTTCTTCACTTGGGTCGGAGACTTCTCAGGGTACTTGCGGCGAATGTATGTTTGCACGGCACGCACGCCAGCACCATACAGGATAGCAAAGCCAGCAATCTTGGCAGTGTCACGATCAACGCCCGCGAGCTTCGCGAGCGCCGAGTGCGGGTCCGTGCCCGCTTCTTTCGAACCGGACAAAACGTTGTAGCCAAACGGTGAGCAACCGACATGACCACCCTCCCACTTATCGCTGTAAATCGCAGCAATCTGCATTTCCTGACCGTCAAAGTCAGCACCGACGATTTTCCAACCCTCGGGCGCCTGAACACGCGATTTCAACTCGGTACCAATCCGCCAGCTTTTGGTGGAACACATGGTCACCATGAGTGATTCCACGGTGCGCCGAGTTACTGTGCCGTGACAGAGAATCTCAGGGACCGTCACCAGGGAGTCTGTACCGTGGGAATTGGGAGCAGGTAGGAAGATGCGGTCCATGACTCGTTTACGCACGGAAGTCCAGTAAGAAACTGCGTTAGCAATCTCCAGGGCTCGCTTAGCCTCGGGAAGATCACTGCTCAGGCGACCGACGGCCATATCCTCAACAAAGTCTTTACTGAGGACACCGCCGACGTTTGCGCTAGTCCCCTTTGGGTGAGGGATTTTTTGAGCGTGGCCTTCTTCGTCGTAATATTTCCATCCCTCGGTTTTGGTGAGATACATCGGGGAACCTTCCCACTTTAGTTTCAGGAGCAAGTGAGAAAGGTTGGACTTAACTCCAATCTTTTCGTCAGGGTCTTTGATGAATGGGCGAATCCAGTTGGGAATGTGGGCATACTTGCCCTTGATGGCTTTGACTTCCCAGTCAAGTTGAGAGAGCCACGGGTCTTTAGCGACCCACGCTTCAGCCATGCCGGGCTCCGCAAAGTAATGCTCGCGCCACTCTTCATAGTTGGACCATACCAGATCTTTGCAAATCTGAGTCATCTCGTCGTTGTGTTTCTCAAAGGTACGCTCAACGTTCCAAATCCAGTCTTCCCAGTCCGGGACAAGGGGAACGATCGAGCCGTTTAGGTGATAGTGACCGCAAAGAGCAACGAGGCTTGGAGTTGCATCGAGATACTTGGGCCAGAGGGCCTGGAAGAGTTCAGCGGTGTAGTAGGCATCTTTGATAGCATAGTCAACTGCTTCAGTCAGCATCGCATGGATTTGACTCAGGTGCGTAGCTTTGACGAATATCTCACGGAGTGCTTTGTCTCCGGCACCCAGAGGTTGCACATCATCTCCGAAGAACTTGCGCACTTCATAAACGTGGAAGTTGTAAGCTGCCACAAGAGAGTTTGTGGACCCCTCGTCAAGCCACTTGGGAGCATACCTTAGCTTTCGCTTTTCTTCAGGAGTAAGGTCCTCAGGGTTCTTTCCAGCCAGAACATATAACCAGCGCTGGCCAGAGGCAAGGCCAGATACGCCAATGTGTGCAGAGAGTGTATCAAAGTAAAAGTTTTCAGGTATGGTTCGTTCGAGAGAGTAAGCCTCGCGTGCGCGGACGCGGTCGTAGGAAATATTATGGCCTGCAACGAAACGACCCTCACCGATGGGAATCAGTTCGTATTGGTCCCACTCATCTTCCGGCAGAGTTGGATCAACCAACTCAGAAGCCAGCCACACGTAAACAGCTTTGGCAGAAAGGGCAGTGCCAATAATCGGAAACGCACCAGCGTGCACAAAAGTTTCAGTATCAAACGTGAAAGCCTCTTCGAGCGGATACGGCACTTTTTCAACCTTCCACTTCTTGCCAACTTTTTCATAGCGGTGCCAGCCTGGCTCAAAGACGAGGTTTAGTTTCGGGGGTAACTCGGGCAGAGGAGCAATAGCAAACTCTTGCGCCAGTTTACGATACCGTCCGACTTGCTTGCCAGCAATGTTTTCAAAATGTTCGCGAAGTTCTTCCCCTTTCAGGTTCGGGAGTGGCAGAGGGCCGTCGTAGAGATGCTCGGGGTAGTCAACGGGAGTGGCAATCTCAAACTGGTTGAGAAGGCCAGTTGCTTTCTGTTTCGCGAGACGAGACATTGGTTGGGGTGTCTCAATGCCAAAAATCCGATTGTGGATCTTCTCATCAACAACCGGATAGCCTAACTCAGTAAATCTCATAGAGCGTTGTGTTTTCATGATTGTAGTATAGGGGTGGTTTCCCCTCTGTAAACTTATGCCAGTGTGTCGATCGGCGGAGCCGTGGGGATATCTTGCTTTGGATATATCCAACCTCC
>Ga0172363_10003037_pt1 | contig 13606 bp, 20 predicted proteins | sample LakKivs2_kivu2a2_FD_114541 | JGI IMG/M metagenome (GOLD analysis project Ga0172363, IMG submission 114541) | Sediment microbial communities from Lake Kivu, Rwanda - Sediment s2_kivu2a2 | ecosystem: Environmental > Aquatic > Freshwater > Lake > Sediment | place: Rwanda: Western Province, Lake... | reverse complement strand
TGTATATCAACGGAGTCAGTGTCTCAGGCGGTGCTGCGGCCAATTTCGCAAGCACACTGATGCTATCTGTCGGCGGCCGCGTGGACGGCGCGGCGGCAAAGTTCTACTCCGGCAAGCTGGATGACGTGCGGGGCTATGATTTTGCTTTATCCGAAGATGAAATGTTAGCGCTTTATAATGAAGGAAATGGAACAGAAGAATCATTGGATAACTTAATGGGCTCTAGTTCTTCCCCTTCATCTTCTACTTCTTCCTCTTCATCTTCATCCTCTTTATCTTCTACTTCTTCGTCGGGATCAAGTGAATGCTCTGAAGAATCCTCACTTAGTTCACCATCTTCTGTTTTATCTTCTTCATGTTCAAGTGAATCATCTTCTAGTGAATCAACTTCAATTTCTTCTACTAGTTCTAGTTCTCCTAGTAGTAGTATTTCATCTGGTAGTAGCAGTATAAGTTCTTCTTCTAAATCTTCTTCTGTCTCTAGTGTTTCTTCTGAAAGTAGTTTATCTAGTTCTAGTAGTACAGGAATGAAGGAATATCCAGCTAGTAAAACAATAACTAAAGTTGGACCTAATGGTAAAACTGTTGCAAAAGTAGGACCATCAAGTGTTATTGTTTCCGTCCCGTCATCAATACCAAAATATTCATCTATACCAGAGTATAAATCATGTCATTAGTATTAGCTCAAAAAGGAAATGGAATTTCTCGGAATATAACAATATATGATGCTGACGAAGATGCTATTGTTCCTGGAGAGAATGATAGGGTTAGAGTAAGAATAGGACGAGTAGGAGAGGATGATAAATTGACAATAACTAGCGGATCGCCTACCTCTAATGGAAGTAGTGTTACAAAAGGTGAAACTAATGTTTTGCGTATAGATGCTAGTGATCTTGACTTTGATGCTGGAATCTATACAATGTTTGTTGAGTATTTTGACAATGCTGATTCTCAAGAATGGAAAACAGTAGATCGGCAGGTTTTTGTTTTGGAGGATACTTAAAATGGCGAATCGACCACAAAGTATTGTTCAATTAACTGTTGCTGAAAGTGGTGTTGGTTATCACAATTTGGTTGCTGTTCCGGCTGAATATGAGCTTGTTATTTTAGCACTAGCTCTTTCTGCAAGTGGAACAGTTCAGATTACACTTCAGGATGAAACTACAAGTTTAGCTGATTTATATTTTGGGAATCAAGTGCCCCATAATTGGCCATATAATGAAAAAGGGTGGAAGAGGACAGGTGAAAATCAAAATTTTGGGATTTCTATATTAGGTGGTGGTGTAAATGTTGCTGGTATTATTGTTTATCAATTAGTTCCTTCTCATTTGCAGTTGTAAATCGAGATATAAAGAATGAATCACATTGCAGATATTAGTGAAGTGTTATTAGAATTAGGTCTTTCTTCTTCCGTAACGGATGAGGAAAGAGCTATTGCTTTAGTTTCGTTGTCAAAAGCGGAAGGGGCAATACGCAGACATCTTAGATATGATCCTACTCTGGATGAGAGAATAGAATACTATCCGCAACAAGATTTTGGGTCGATTGGGAGGGGTGTAATTTGGGAATCGGAAGGGGATCAAGCTATACTCAAAAACATTGTTGAAGCCTCTAGTAGTAATTTACAACTTAGACATATTCCAATACGTAGTAGTCCAGCTATAGATTTGCGAATTGATTATGATGGAAGAAGTGGAACTAAATCTGGTGCTTTTGATTCTACTACAATCAAAGTAGAAGGTACAGATTTTTGGCCTAATTATGATGCTGTAGATAGTAGTGGTTATAGGATTTGTAAAGATGGAATTTTGAAGAGTATGGGATTATGGCCTGATACCGCTGGTACTGTGAGGATAGTTTATACTGGTGGCTATTCTTCTGCTGAATTACACGGTCAAGATTCGGTATTAGATGCTTCCAGTATAGTAGAAGCTGTAATTGATGAAGCTGTTCGTAGATTCAAAAAGGTTTGGGTAAATAAGAAACAAACACTTGCTGGATTCACAGCTGGTCCAATGATAAGAGAAGATTTAGGGGACTATAGTTATACTATTGATGCTTCTTTAGCTGCTAAGTTATTTGGTAGTTCATGGGAAGTATCAGCAGAAACAGTTAGTAAATTAGAACAATTTGTAAATTATGGATGTTTGTTAGGAGTATGATCGTGTCGGAAAGAGTAGAAGTTTTGTTCATTTGTAAGAAACGATCAAGCTACGATTGTGAAAAAGAAATTACTATTGGTTTAGTAAATTCTGCTCAGAATGTAGCTAGATATTTATGTCGAATTGGTATATTAGCAAAAGTAGTTATTGTAAATGATGCAAATGATATAGATAAAGTTGTTACTGAAAATGACGCTGAAAGAATTGTGATAGAGGCAATATGGGTAACTCCAGAAAAGATGGATGAAATTCTGCATCTTAAAAGGCATTGTTATCGTAAGTGGTTTGTTAGATTACATAGCCAGTGGTCTTTTTTGGCAAATGAAGGGATTGCAGTTGATTGGCTGAGACAGTATCGTGATAGGATACATAGGCTTGACATTGGTGCAAATTCGAGAGAAGTATCTTATGATTTAGTAAAGTCAATGAGATTTGATAGTGGAAGAATTTCTTATTTGCCAAATATATATAGTCCAGAGATTGTTACATTTTTTGAGGATTATGCTTGGATAGGACCACCAAAATGGCATGTTGGTTGTTTTGGTGCTATTCGACCAATGAAGAATCAGTTGATACAGGCAATAGCTGCTATACAATATGCAGAGAAGAATGGACGGTCTTTAAGATTTCATGTTAATGTTGGACGTTGTGAACAAAATGGAGATAATGTATTAAAGAACCTAAAAGCTTTGTTTGTTAATTTGTGGCCTCATAAATTGGTTGAACATCCTTGGCTGAATTATGCTGATTTTATAAGGTTGGTTAGGAAGATGGATTTGTGTATGCAGGTCAGTTTAACAGAAACATTTAATATGGTGTCTGCCGATTGTGTGTGGAATAGAATACCTACTCTCGGTTGTAGACAAATTGAATGGCTTCCTTGGTGGTCAAAAGTTGATAATGAGTGTTCTGTTAAGTCTATTTGTTCTGGTTTGAAGAGAATTGAGTTGATGTCTAAATTAGGGATGCAAAGATTGCAGCAATTTTGTTTAGAAAGATGGAGTAGGAAGAGTGGTTTAATTTGGCTAAGGTGGTTAGAAAAGGTTTGAATATATGCTATTATATTCTGATGGTGGTTCGTTACAGGAAGCATATAAAAGACAAAGGATAGATGAAACTAATAGATGTCGTTGCAGTCAGTGTAGAACTGTGTTTGTAGATGATGTTCCAAACTATGGAAGTCTTCGTTGTCCAAATTGTGGAAATATTTTGTTTAGAGGTTTAAGTTGGGAAGAAGCTAGGAATTTATTAAATGGTTGTAAAGAATAATCAAGTAACTAGAGCTATCAATCCTGATACTGGTAAATCTTGGATAAGGTTTGGTATTGTACCTACCTATCGTTGTAATGCAGCATGTAAATGGTGTAATCGTTTCCTTGATGTTCTCCCTTGGCCTGATTCTGATTTATCGGTAGAAGATTTGGAAATAGCTGGAAAGATAGTATCAGAAAGTGATTTTGATGTTCTAAAGATACGTCTTACTGGAGGAGAACCACTATTACACCCCGATTTTGTTAGGATGGCAGAAGTAATAAAAAATATTTGGAAACCATTTCGTCCATTGGTTTCATTTACGAATGGAATACTACCTAAACCGGAAGTCGATTTTCGTTTTTCTTGTACTCCATTCGATCAGAAAAAAATAGATCATAGACCTTGGATGATTAGTCCCGCTGATTTGGGATTAAAATCTGTAAATGGTTTTGGAAATGAATGTGGAACACAATATGGTTGTGGTAGACTTTTTGATGCTTTTGGTTTTTCATTTTGTGTACATGCTGGTTCATTGGGCAGAATACTTAGAAAAGATGTTTATAGCGGCAAACCTAGATTGATTGGAGAATATGACATATGTAAACATTGTGTATATTCATTGCGTAGGAATGAAATGTTTAGGTTACAAATAGATGCAGCAAATGGAAAAGTGGAATTTCCTACAAAAACATATTTAGATGGTATTGAAAAGTTTAGGAAAAAGCCATTTGTTTTTAGAAAATTTAGAGAAAGGATATGAAATATATCAATAGTATTTGTATTGGAATATATCTTACCTATAGATGCAATTTATCTTGTGATAGGTGCTATCAGCTTGCTAATAGGATACTTTGGATAGACTCAGATATTAGTTTGGATGATTTGTTAATTGGTTCCCATGTTCTTAAGAAGCATAATTTGTCTACTCATGGCACTATTAGGGTAATAGGGGGAGAACCAACATTACATCCTGATTTAGTTAGTTGTGTTAGAATAATAAAAGATGAATGGATCAGTGAAAAATCTCATGCCGTTTTGTGTACGAATGGAACTGTAAAGTTTGATGAAAAGTCTGTTGGATTACGTATTAGATATTCCAAGCCCGGTCCTAGAAAATTTCAGGATCAAAGAACTGTTTTAATTTCTCCTTTTGATCTTGGTTATGTTCCTGTTCTTGGTTCATTTAATGTTTGTGACTTAGCAAGAAGGTGTGGTAGAGTTTTTGATACATATGGTTTTACCTTCTGTCCGTATGCTGGAACATTGGGACAAATTTTAAGGATTGATCCATATCATAAAAGTCCAATATTGATGGGATTTCCTGAATTTTGTCAACATTGTGTATGGTCATTGTCAAATAAGGATAGACAATATATTTATAGTTTAGTACAAGCAGGAAAAGTTGAATACCCTAGTAAAAGTTATAAAGAAGGGCTGGCTAGGTTACATGGGACCCCATTTAAGTTTAGGAAGTTTCAGGAAAGACTAAATGACAACTGACCCTTTGCAGATATATCGTTACAACCAACCAATCAATCTAGCTAATCTATGGGCACCTTACCCAGGATTTCTAGTTTGTGGTGGTCCAAGCATTAACGACTTTCCTTTACAGAGACTAAAGGATCGTGGGATTGTTTCATTAGCAGTTAATCAAGTAGCTAGTTATGTCCCTGTAAGGGCATGGTGCTTTAGTGATAGTCATTACAAGTTTCACTATGGAATGTGGATTGATCCTGCTATAATGACATTTGCACCAGTGCCTAAAATAAGTGGACGTAGGCGATTTCATATGCAAGTAAATGGAGAATTTTGTAATTCTGCTAAAACCTCAATTTGTCCTAATACTTTTGGTTTTCAACGTAGAACTTGTTTTGTTCCTGCTACGTTTTTTGAGACTGATTATGCTCATTGGGGGCCAGGTTATCATCAACCCAAAGATGTACCACCAATAGGATGTTTATGTACGATGTTGATAGGAATTAGACTGTTACATTATTTGGGGGTCAAAAGAATTTATTTGTTGGGGGTTGATTGGGTAGGAAGAGATGGAAAATGTTATGGTTTTCCAGATACTAAAAGGGAGAGAAATAGGAGATACAAAAGAGAAAATGCAATGTTGGAGGCTTTGTTGCCAAGGTTTAAGGAAAAGGGAATTGAGATATTTAATTGTAATCTTCATAGTCGTTGTTTGTTATTTGATTACATTTCATTTGATGATGCTTTAGATGATTGCAAGGGAGATGTTCCAGATGAACCTTTTGATGCTACTGATTGGTATAGAATGAATTGGCACGAGGAACAATGTGCTAGAAATCCTTCCATAATCCCAAGGCATTTTGATAAGATATGAGTTTACTTGATAGTTTACCACATCGTTGTACGATACAAAGACTAAAGTATACAAAGGGTACTTTAGCTGGGAGTAAGTCTATTCCAATAGTGGAACAAACAAATGTAGCTTGTTGGGAACAGCAAGCTGGGGCTTCTGAAATTAGTTCATATCAGAAACGTGGAATATCAATTAGTAGAAAGATTTACTTTGCTTCAGATCCTAATGTAACAGAAAGACATCAAATAATTATAACAAAACGTAATGGTGTAGCAATAGTAGTAGCAAATCAAATTGTACTGGATGTAAGAACAAAAATATCTCCTGATGCTAGTGCTGGTTTAGGTGCTTTGTTTAAGATAATGGTGGAAGAAGTAACTTCAGATAGGACTTAATTTGTGACGATTACTTGCAAAACAGTAGAAGATTTTCTAAAGAATATTTCTGCCGAGCCAAGAGAGGCAGTTTTACAAAATGTTATACATATGGATTTGTGTGAGAATCCTCTTGATGGAGACAAGAGAAATGCAGTTAAGTATTCGATTGTTTTGCAATTATCTGCTGTAATAGATATGGAGGATGGGGGACAATATCTTTTATTGTGTGGAGAGGATTGTGGGAGGGATTACCGTGATTCTACTCATCAAATGAATGGAACACAAAAGGCTATTGAATTACGTGAGCGTATCGACCAGTTCTGTGCAGAACATGGTCTTTCTTTACGTCCTGGGGTGATAGGTTTTTAGTTTTAGAAGAGGAGAAAGTGTTATGTCGATTCAACATGCTACCAAGGAAGATGCAATGGAGTTGTTTGGAAAGTCTTTTATGGAAGCTTGTAAGGACGATCAATGGATGGCTGTAGTTTTTGTAATTCGTAATGGAAAACCAGTTGTCTTGAGGAGGACTTGTTGGAATTTTCCAAGAGTTGCATTTAATGGTGCTTCAAGTGAATTGAAAAAGATAAATGATGCTGACATTGATGATTCCGAAAAGCCTACTATTCCAGAACCTTTGGATTTGGCAGAGTTTTTGAGGATTAGGCAGGATAGAAAGCGGCAAGAAAATAAGTCAATAGAAAATAGTATTATTCCGACTGAATGTGGTATTGGTGAAATGGTTGATACTTGTGTAAAGGCACCTGTAGATATTGATTAGGGGAGCTTTTGTGAAATTTTTTAGTTGGTTAAAATCGTACCTCACCATGCGACAACTATCTAAAGTTGATCACATGGTGAGGTCTTTAGATAGGTTATTATCTAAGAATATAGCATTATTAAATAAGAGAATTAAACAATTAGAAAAGTTACGCTCTGAATTTGATGATTTGTATGAAGTAGTGCATTTGGAGGTAGAACATGCTAGAGAAATACAAAGGGAGTATGAAGAAACAATAGAAGCTCTTAATAGTAAGTGTAAGGTTTTGGAAGAAGCTACAATCCCTACGCTTGTAGATCAACATAAATTATTACATGAAATTTATAAAACAGATATTGCAGCGGCAGTTAGTCGCCAAGTTGCTTTAACTATGAAGGCTGAACAATGACTGCTTTAACTACAGCTTTTGATAGAAGTCAAGCATTTGTAGGAATGGTACAAGCTGGAGCTTCAAGGTTAAAAGCGGAAGGAAATCTTCCGGTAGAAATGGGAACGAATGTTGGTAATTTGATTACTCCTAGTCCATTGGCAAATTTGAGTAATTGGCAAGATCAAGCACGAAATCAACAGAGGTATGCACAATATCGTGGCTGGACATATTCTGCAATTCATGCAATTTCTCAACGCGCTGCTTCTCAACCTGTATGTATTGGAAGATTTGTAAATAACAGTAAAGAAAAGAGCTATCCATCTGGAGTAAAATCTTACTATTTGAATAAGATACCTCAAAGTTTGAGAAACAAGGCAGTACAACAAAAGTTTGATGTTTTATTAGATCATCCTTTATTGAGAGTTTTGCAGAAACCAAACTTTATACAGCACGTTTGGCAGTTTGTTTATTGCTTCGTAGCGAATTTGAATTTAACTGGAATAGCATATATTGTTTTTGGTGAGGATGAAAAGGGACAGCCTGAATTTTATTCTTTACCTACTACTTGGGTTAAACCAGATTATGCTAATGGCAAATACAAGATAGTTAATCCCAAGAAACCAGAATCTTCTCAGGCTAATATAGAATTGGATAGAAGCCAAGTAGGATTTGCTTGCATTCCCAATCCCAGTGATCCATTAGGTGCTTTGGCACCTGTAGCTTCACAGGCAATGGCTATTGGAATAGATGAGAAAATCCAGACTTGTCAAAGAGTGTTCTTTGATAATGCTCCATTTCCTGGAGTAATTGTAACGATAGGAAAAGACCCTCATCCTGACGTTCCTGCTGGTGTTCGTCCAAGACTATCAGTTGTACAGCGTAAACAAGTAGATTTGGCTATTCGTAAGACGATGACTGGAGTTCATAATTATGGAAATCCTGCTATTGTTGATGGTTTGGTTGAAAGTATTGTTCCCTTCTCTATGAATCAGAGAGAAATTGGGTGGGATAGATCAGAGGATAAAGTAAGACAACGTATACTTTCTGTGTTTGGAGTACATCCTTTTATTTTGGGTGAAATGGCAGCAAGTAGTTATAGTCAGGCTTATGTTATCAAGGAAATGTTTTATGATAGAATTAACATATTCCTTGAGATGCTAAGTATTATAATGACGACATTGGTTCAGAACATTCCAGAGTATAAAGATTTGACGGTTTGGTGGGAGTTGTGTAAGGTAGAAGACCCTTCCATGCGAAGTCAAATGTTTCGTGATGGAAGAAGAAATAATGATGTTACCGAAAATGAATATCGTGCTGAATTAGGTTTGCCTCCTACTGATAATGGTGATATTAAGCATAGTAAATCATTTGATTCCCCCAATGCAATGTCTGGAATAGCAACGTGGTTTGATAAACTGAAGGCAGGTGTTTTTACACCAGATCAATTGGCAAAATTGCTATCTGTACAATTTGATATGTCGTTAAATGATGCTAAGGATTTGGTTGGGGATGGCACGGATACTCAAGTGTTGCAACAGGCTACTGATGTGTTACAACAGAGTATTGAATCTATGAAAGTTGAACCTAAGCAATTAGCTTATGAAGTAGATAGAATTTTGGCAGAGAGTAGTCGATAGGATATGAATAAATTGTTGTTGGCTACTACTTTAGTTAATACTGCTAGTTGTGTTCTAGCAGTAAAAGGTAGAGTGTTTGGGCGTGAAATAACACGAATCATTTCAAGAGAAATATATAAGCAACAACGTAAAAAGATAGAAAGTAATTCAGATTCAGTTTTACAGACATTCTTTTCTGAACAAATAGATCATGTTCTGAAAGAAATCAACAAGCTTACCAGTTTTCAGCCTGATGTATTGTTGACTTCTCTCTTTGATATGAAAGAATGGAATGAAGAACTAATCAATAGAGTTTTGCCGGTTCTATCAAAAGGAATGGCTGAATCTGCAAAGGCAATGTTATTGTCAATAGGTGCAAATGTAAAGTCTACTGCAAGTGATTGGTTGAGAGAATCTGGATTGGAATCTCCACCTGGGATTGCCACTGAGTTTCCAGCATGGATGAAAAGAGAGATAGGCAAGAGATTGAAAGAAACATTCGATCAAGATTACTGGCAAAAGATAAATCAGTCTACACGGGATGATATTTTGCAAATACTTACTAATGGACTACAGGAAGGGTGGTCCATTCGTAGTATGACAAATGAAATAGAAAGTAAATTTGGAGATGAATATAGTAAGGAAAGGGCAAAGAAAGTAGCAATTACAGAGAGTGGAAATGCACTAAATTCTGCAAGAGATATGGATATTCAGCAATTAAAAGAAGAAATGGGGGAAGCTGGACAATATGTTGGTAAAAGTTGGTTGACTGTGCTGGATGATCGCACAAGGGATGCTCATGCTGATATGGATGGTGCATTAGCAGATTCAGAAGGAATGTTTGATTATGCTGGAGAAAGGGGTGGTAGCTATAGAATACCTTGGCCTGGATATTATGGGTTGCCACCAGAGGACAGATGTAATTGTCGTTGCAGTCTTATATCAGAATTTGGATTTGGTGCTCCAGAAGAAGAATTACAAGAAATAGCACAAAGGCTAGCTTATGAGTAGACGTAACGGAAAGTTGAAGCAAAAGTATCCTGACATTTTGCAATTTAGTAGTCAAGATGATATTTCTTTATCACTTGCAGTTGAGCAGAGATTTATTGATTTGTGTGGAAGTTATCTAAGGGTGAAAGGTATTAGATTAGTTCCACCTTCTTCTCTCGATGCAGATATGTTTCGTTGGCGTCAAATGGCAGTTCGTTATAAGAAAGGGGATTTCAGACATACACAATCAGAAATGAAAAGTTTACGTATTATTGCAGAATGGACTTTACAATTAAATGCTGAATTAAGGAATCAAACTTATCAACCTATAGAGTGGAGGGACTAACTATGGAATGGGCTAGTTTTGTGGTTGGTTTGTTAATTGGTGTTGCAATTGGAAATTTGGCTAGAATCTCTATAGTTTCTGATGAATGGAAGAAATGGTTAAAAGATTCTTGTGATAGGTTGAGTAAAGATGAAATGATACAATTAACTGTGTCAGTGTCAAAATTTGATTGTAGCGACAATGATGATGGGGGGGAAGACACAAAGCCAGTTCCAGATGGATATGAGGCTTGGAGAAATAATTAGATGAAGAAACCTAATCTTGCAGAAGTTCATTGTTCTAAAATCCAATTCAATCCTGGAGATAGGATTCTTGTTCGAGTTCTTAGAGCATTAGATAGTGGTGAGTTGGATAGACTTGTTAGGACGATTAAGCGATGGGCAGGAGTTGATGTTGAGGTATTAGTAGTAGATTGTACTAAGGTAGAATTGAAAATTGAAAACAACCAACGGCGATTATCGCTCTATACTCCGTAACGAAGAATCATTAGCAATTTTTCTTCGGAACATGCAACGATTTGACCAGCATTTCTGTGATCTTATGGCTGCTGGGGTAGATTTCAATTTGCGATTGGAAGTGCATGGAAATAAGGGGGAATTGATTCATTGTCGTGTCTACCATGATGGTTTTGAGCGGCCGTCAGGGGTGGAGGCAAGAGTGGATCGAAAAAAACAGAAATCCCCTACGGAATTTCGTTAAATTGCTATTTGTTGGGGTTGGGATTTAGTATATATTGTAGTCAGTAACCAAAACGTCTAGGCGTCCATAAGGGAGCTACGGCGTACAAGGGTTGCTAGTGGCAGCCCTAGTATTCCGTAGCTCTTTTCTTTTGGAGACTAGAACATGAAAAATGTTACCTTTTATTTGGGGCCTGCTGTTGGTTTAACAAGTCGTCGTCTTGTTATTACTCGTATGCACCGTGCTGGGGATGATTCTGCACCTGCGGCAGAAATTGATACTACTTTGGATGGTAGTGCTGAATCGACAACTCAAGTTTTGCCGGATAATACAATTTGGCAGGCACAATTAACAGATACGAGGACTTCTGGGGAAGTTAGTGATGTTGATGTATTAGCTTTTCACACCGGAAGTTTGCAATTTCCTGGTCCTCGCAGTGCTGATCGTCTTAGTATTCTCTCAATGGAGGATTTGTCTAGTTCTAGTAGTAGTTCTTCTAGTTCTAGTAGTTCCACCAGTTGCAGCAGTCAATCTAGTAGCTCTTGGAGTTCTGTAAGTTCTGGAAGTTCTAGCAGTTCTTCGAGTCTTAGTTCTAGTTCTACCAGTTCCAGCAGCAGTTCCAGCAGCAAGTCTTCTAGTTCGTTTAGCAGTGAATCCAGTAGCTCTTGGAGTTCTGAGAGTTGTTCCAGCTCTCAAAGTAGTTCTAGCTCCAGCAGTATTTCTACAAGTTCTTCTAGTTCTAGTAGTTCCAGCAGTATTTCTACAAGTTCTAGTAGCTCTAGTTCCAGTAGCAGTTCTAGTTCTAGTAGTTTGAGTTCTAGTTCTGCAAGTAGCATAAGTTGGAGTAGTAGTTCTAGCGAAAGCACCAGTTTGTCTTCAAGTCCAAGTAGTTCAAGTAGTGAGAGTTGCAGCAGTGCTAGTAGCGTTTCGGTTGAACCGTAAATGAATAGGATTGTTAAATCATGGCAACGGTATCAGGAACGCACAAGAAAACAAACTTACGGCGGACCTGATACCGTTGTCTTTGATGATGGTGAAAAGATACAAGTTTTAGAGGATACAAAAATGTTAAGAGAAGTGAGACTTCCAGAGAATCAGTTTAATAACATTATTCGTTTTATTAAGCGTGCTGATATTGAACGGATAAAAATGCTCTTTGTTGCTACTCAAAAAACATTGGATCGTTTGAACATAAAGTCGAGTTGGCGTAGAGCTGTCAAAGGTGTTCCAGTTGGTAGTGATCAGGGAGATTTGGGATCAATCTTTACTTGGCTTGACAAGATACAAATTTCAGATATTGATGCTGTTGAACAAGTTGTAGCAATTGATGCTACAGCAAGCAAACGACTAGCAGGTTAATAATATGCCAATACCAAAACCTAAAGATGGTGAATCTGAATCTGATTTCATTAGTCGTTGTATGGGCAATGACACAATGAATGAAGAATATCCAGATAATGAGCAACGGTCTGCTATTTGTTATTCGCAGTGGAGGAAGAAGAAAGATAGTATGCCTGATGTAAGTGATAAATTGCTTACTGAAATAAGAAAACGTGGTTGGGATAAGAAAACACCGTTTAATTTTGGGATTCTTACAGCAGATCGTTATGTTAAAACATTAGAAGCTGGTATTGGAATTGATCTTTGTAATCGTTTTCTGGCAAAAGGACAAGTTAGCTTTTCAGATGTTTTGGAAAAAGCTTCTAAAACATTGGTTTATAGTAATCCTGATATGGTTTGTGAAGAGTGTTACAGTAATATACCAGAGGAGATAGAATTACCTAAGAATACCTTGATGGTTTTTCGTCATGTTCTTACAAGTAGTACAATAGATAGAGATAAAGACAGGCTTCGCACTGGTGGTGCCATTGTTGATCCAAAGATGCTTATGTTGTTTCAACATGCCCATACCATGCCAATAGGAAAATATCTAAAAACGTATAAACACACTGATGATATTTTGATTCCCATTTCTGCTATCGTTGATATAAATGCAATTAGTCACGATTCAGCAGTTATGGTAGATAATGGAATGGGCAGATTTAGTCACGGATTCAAAGCTCGTGAATATGAACGGTTTGATGAAGATGATGAGGAGTCTGGGTTTGATGTAAAGAGTTTTGAGATTTTGGAAGAATCTCTTGTTAGTGTTCCTGCTAATCCTGATGCAGAAGAACAAGAGATTTTGCTTTCATTGGTTGAAGGTGGAAAACTTACCAGTACCATAATGAAGAAATATGGCAAGTCAATCCGAGAACACCGTCCAATTCAAGTTCCTGTAACACTTGATCTTAAGATTACTGTTAATGGGGAGGAAACTAAGGATGAAAAGCGAAACGAAACCAAAACAACAAACAAGCGAGAAACCAGTACACCAGAAAAAACCGATGCAAATACAGGAGAAAAGAAGTCAACCGAAAACAACGAAGTAGAAGGGAAACCTGAGAAAAAAGCTGTTACTGGTAGCTATGAAGATATTTCTTACCAATTACAGCAAAAGATTAAGGAATATTTGAAAAGCAAAAAGATAAGGGTATCTGATGACGACTATACTTATATTGAAGCTACTTTTGCAGATTATGTAGTTGTTAGACTGTATTCTTACGGACGTACCGAAGATATTTGTTACAAAATTGGTTGGAGTATGGTTGATGGAGTTCCTACACTTGATGGTGAGCCAGAAGAAGTTGTATTAGTAACAACTAC